>Ga0116230_10005716_pt1 | contig 12207 bp, 7 predicted proteins | sample S1TSphfallax_3_FD_88678 | JGI IMG/M metagenome (GOLD analysis project Ga0116230, IMG submission 88678) | Host-associated microbial communities from peat moss isolated from Minnesota, USA - S1T2_Fd - Sphagnum fallax MG | ecosystem: Host-associated > Plants > Peat moss > Unclassified | place: USA...
AGTTTCACACAAATGGAACCAGGAATGTGATTCCCGGTCAGGTTCTTCAAATAAAACCTTGCAGTTCCAATTTTGATTTTAAAAGCCACCCCATTTTGGATCCGGTTTTACTAACTTCAACCAGTGGTTTTTAACCTCGATCTGGATTCCAAACCTAAACATAGATACAACACATGTTTGTCTAATAATAAATTAATTATGAAAAAAATTCCACTTCAACAAATAGAGTATTCTTGAAGACTCAATATTTTCTTTCACAACTTTTTGTTACTTGAATTCTTTTTGAAAGTTTCCACATTGTGAAAATAACATCATGAGCGTCCAAGCTGCCAAGGTAGTAGGGTATATAGTGAAATGACGCTGGTACAGTTTATTGGCTCTACCCTAGGATTTGAGCATAGCTTTTTGGCTCAAAGTTGACCCAATGTGTGAGTCACATCTGGAATACTCTGGGTGCGTATGATGGATGGGCGTGTTCCATAAAATTACAATTATTTAGATGAGAAGTAGTTTTACATCCTGTAAGGGAAGTTTTTTGTTTTTAGTTTGAACTTGGCATCAAGGGCAGAGCTATTAGGCCGTGAGCTACTTGTTTAAGAGACTCTAGAGTAGGCTGAAGATCTACATGAGTATAAGAGAATAGATAGGAGATACTTGTGCTTCACTTATAATACGCAGAGGGCTCAAGCCGGTCTGGTCGCTGGACATCAAGAGCTGATTCTACATTTGTGCTACCTGCTGAAACAATTCAAGAGAGACCCAAAAGAAAAAAAATTGGCTGTTCAAATCTGCAAAGGATCATGATGGTGGACTCAGGCGCCATAACAACCAGCAGAAGCAACAACAACGTTTCAAGCCGGCCGCCGGTTCAGTTTACATCAATGTATGCGGCTTGGCTGTTGGTGGTAGTGGTGGTGTTGTTGTCGACAGTCGAGATTCAATTCGTCACTTCACAAAACACTGCACAGCTGGGCACTGCCTGGAGCACGTCGGGGAAGGGACAGCAGGTGGTGACCGCTCTCACTTCCTCTGGCGCTTCAAACCCCGCATACAAGCTCAATGTGCTAGAGCTTCCTGGAGCGCCGCCTGGAAGACCAAAGTGCTATGCCACTGTCAACTTCCAGAACCCACCTCCGGCTCTGCAGATTTGGGTGGCTAACTATCTCAGCAACGGAATATACTCTCCCGGCGGGGTAAGGACAAGTCCAATCGCATGAAAGTAGAAGACTATAACAGTACTGCTGCAGCAATTGTGTATGCGTTCCTTGTCTTTTGTTCTCAGATTTGTGATGTTCAGTCTTGAGATTCTTATGTGGGTCCTGGCAGACTTACAAGCACTAATTATCTGTAGTAGTATTGTGCTTGTATGCGGCATGATTCTGAACAGATCTGTAGCCTCAAGCTCGGGCTAGATGGCAACCTCGTGTTATCGCAGAGCGGAACGGTGATTTGGAGCAGCCAGACAGCTAATAAAGGGGTACAATCCATTGAGCTGCTGGCTTCTGGGAACCTGGTCCTGTTGACTAGTGCGAAGAAGACTGTGTGGGAGAGCTTCGATTACCCGTCCGACACTCTGGTCACCGGCCAGAAGTTCCCTCTGGGAAGCATACTCTTCGCGGCAGACCCAAACTGGCCCTACTCATCGGCGGGCATCTACTCAGCCAGAGTGCAACAATACACCAACGACTTGTCGCTCTTTGTGGATTTCGACCACCCGGGTTACACGGGTCCCATTCCGGCGTACAACCAGAGTGCGGGCTCCGATCGCTACTGGACACTGGAGTCGGTATTTGCGGAGATAGTAAATTCATGGGAAGCTAACCAAGCTCTCTATGTCGAGGTCAACAACGGAATCGCCGTATTTGACACCGGCGGTGGGGTATTCATTCAGACACCGAGCAATAATCTCAATCCTAACAACACGTTCCCGGAGTATGCAAGACTGGAACCTGATGGCAATCTCAAGACTTTTGTGTTCCTGGCCGGATCTTGGAAGCTAAACTTCCAAGCTTTATTTTCCGTGTGCGACTTTCCCAATGGGTGTGGTCCTTATGGCTTATGTTCTGGAGTCTACGGGCCTGATCAGAAGTGCATTGGCTGTCCCGCACAATTCCAGCCCATAAATCCTTCAGACCTGAGTCAGGGATGCAAACCAGTGAAGCCCCTGACTTCCTTGTGCGGACCGTCAGTGGAACTGATTGAGCTAGATGGCACAGGTTACTCGCTCCTGGACGATTTCTACTGGTCTGGAGATCTGAATCCAACTTACCCATCTACTCTGGTTACCAGCAAAGCTCAATGCCAGGCCGCTTGCTTGGCGGACTGTGCTTGCACAGCTGCCTTTGTATACAATCTCACTTTTATTGGTCAAGACTGCTTCCAGCTGCACTCTAGTGTTCATACTCTTCAGCAGACTTTCAATACCCTACCCGCATATCATAGTGCTTTCATCAAGGTACATCGCTGATTAGTCAGTCTGCCCTCAAGAAGCTGGATCATCCTATAAATTTAATTCAGCTACTAATTAATTAAACAGGTGTTTAATTCCATTCTTCCAAGGTGGTTATTAGACAAACCTTCAATCTTTTCCTCATCCCAAATGTGAGTCAGCAATTAATGACTGTGGACTTTTGAGTTCACTGACGTACTTAGGAGCCCAAAGTTGGACTGTGCTCTTATCCAGTGTGAACATGCCATGATAGGACTGTTGCATTCAATGTGTTCTTGTTTAGTGTGAACATGCCACGATAGGACTGTTGCATTCAATGTGTTCTTGTCTAGTGTGAACATGCCATGATAGAACTGTATCTACCCTGTTCTTGTCCAGTGTGAACCTCTGTTACAGGACTGTTGCTAATTTAATGCTTAGTGCAGCTTGTTCAGTTCATGTACTTCGGGTTAGACTTTGAAAAAGAAAAATGTAAGTAATGTGATGTCAAACTTCATAGTATATTAAGTTGTCTCCAGCAATTTGGAAAGGCTGTAGATTAATGCATTATTATGCAAAAGAAAAGAAAAGGCCTTTTTCCTGGAAGAAGCCCTAGTTCATATAATCCAAAAGAGAGTTTGTGCACAGAGCATGACCCCTTTTGGATTTATACTAGCTCTGAAAGTTCCATTGCTGCAAAATGTGCACCACTTACAAAATGTGCAAGCCGGCTAATTAATCATAGTCCAGGTTCTGAGCAAGTTTGATAGAGAAGGGCAGCTACACTCCAGCATAAAATGATCGCCAGGTTTTGATGGCAGGTGCATAGCAGGTGCCTACATTAGTACCTTTTTGAAGTCATGGGCATCCTGCCCAAGAGTGAAAATGTGTGCAAGTGAGTGAAAACAAGGTAATTGTTAGTAAAGTCAGTTTTTACCTAACAATAAATATTTCAAGGAGTATAGATAATTTATTTATTTTTGGTTGTGTATCAAAATGGCAATGTATCAATGCATCATATTCCATCATGCATTATGTCATCATGCATCATGTTATATCATCATCATAAATCTTATGGTACATATGTATTGTGTAAGGAAGGGTGGGGAAAATTTCAAAATGATCACATGCATAAAAAAATTTATAATTAACATTTAAATGTTTGTTTACTATACTATAATTGTTGATGTATAAAAAAAATCAGTACATTAAATTTTGAAAATACATGGATAAGGTATTATCATATTTTCAAGTTTACGGATAAGGTAAAGTAATTGCTAATTTAGTACCAAACCACCAATTTACTGTTGACACATGGTGTGAACAATACATTGAATGTATGACTAATATTTCACAATTGAAAAATAAATGGTTACATATGAAAACTTGACATCTTGCATACATTTAACACCACTTTTCAATTATAACTGATTATAATTTACCATATGTTTTTTATACACCAAGGATTTATTAATACATTAAGGATTTTTCAGCCCATTTAAACATAGAAAGAACAAGAAAATTTTCAAAATAGATGGACAAGAGGTGGCCACATTTCCAAGTTTATAGGTAAGGTAAAACAACTGTTAATTTAGTAAAAAACCCATAATCTACTATCAAGATGCGATGTGAGCAATACATTGAGGGCATCATAAACATATTTTCACACTTGAGAAATGAACCTTACATATGAAAATTTGACACCTAATATACATTTACCATCATTTTTCAATTATAACTAATTATTATTAACCATATGTCACTGATACATTAAAACTTTATTAATACATTAATGATGTGTTGATATACTAATGATATTTCATACACTAAGGCTTTTTCAACTTGTCTAAACATAAAAAGAGCGGGAATTTTTCAAAATAGATGGACAAAAGGTTGCCACATCATTTCCAAGTTTATAAGTGAGGTAAAACAATTGTTAATGTCATTAAGAACCATTAATTTGCCATCAAGATGTGATGTGAGCAATACATTGAATGTATCATGAACATATTTTCACACTTGAGAAATTAACTTTACATATGAAAATTTGACACATAATATACATTTATAATCATTTTTTGATTATAACTAATTATTATTAACCATATGTCATTGGTACACTAAAGATGTATCAATACATTAATGATCTATTGATACATTAAAAACCTTCTAATACACTAAAGATTTTTCAACTTGTTTAAACATAGAAAGAACGCGAATATTTTCAAAATAAATGGACAAGACATTGCCACATTTCAAAGTGTATGCATAAAGTAAAAAATAATTAATTTAATCGAAATGCACCACTATGCTATTAAGTACTAAAATGTGATGTGAACGATACATTGAATGTTATAAATATATTTTCACACTTGAAAAATAAACTTTACATGTGAAAATTCGACACCTAGACACATTAACCATTAGTTTTTATATTATAACTAACTATTATTAACCATGTGTTATTGATACATTAAAGACCTTTTGATACACTAAAGATTTTACAACATGTCTAAACAAAGAAAGAACGGGAAATTTTTCAAAATAAATGGACAAGAGGTTGCCACGTTTCAAAGTGTATGGGTAAAGTAAAAAATTAATTAAATAAATCAAAATGCACCACTATGCTACTAACACGTGGTGTGAGAAATACATTGAGTTTATTACTAGTATTTGATGCTTGAGAAAGAAAACTTTGCATATGGGAAAATTTAACATGTGTGTTACACATTTCCCACCACTTTTCGACTTTAAATAATTGATATTTGCATTTGCTAGTCTATTATAAATATATGTTGAACTTCCAATGAGGATTATTTTGCAAATTATACTTTGAGGTCACATTTTTCAAACTTTTACATTTCAAACTTGACACGAACTTCCTCTTTACATGATCTTCTTGTGTTATTCCAAGACTATTTTGGAACATACTTTTGACATTTTTACAAATTTTTCACATGTCATTACACAACTTAATTCTATGTAAGTCAAAGATTTACTATATTTTTAATTCATTGTATGTTCATTATCATAATTTGAATCTAAGTTGCATAGAAACTAATATCTTTTATAATGGTTTTTGGAAGCATGGAGGGGAAGTTGCACTTGTTTGAACATGGCCATCAAGCTGAATTGCACGCATTAAAAATTGTAGTTCAAACACCACCAAGATGGGCCTTTTGGTGATGAAGATTTGTTGAGGGAAGTTGTCATTCAACATACTAGGATGCAACAAGGCCCTCACCTTGTTGAGGTTACATTCATCCCCACAACTCAAGTGCATGATTTCATAGTTGGTGAAAAAGGTAAAGATGGTGGATGATGTCACTTTCTTTGCAAAAAATGCATCATCCACCTTGATAGTGAATTGCAACAATTGCAAATATATAGTTCTTCCAAGTTTTCAAGGTTCAAATTTAAACCTCTATTGCACTTCTGCACCAAGATTTGCATACATATTATACATGTTCAGATGTGATGTTCACCATTTAATGACTTAATTTTACTATTTTGTAAACATGAAATATGTGACTAATTGTGTATCTTGTAATGCAATTTATGTTCATAAGTAGCACAAAATTGGTTGGCTAGTTGTTCGTAGGTACCAATGTCAATATGATCCCAATGATTTCACAAATATTGTGAAAGATATTACACAAAACCACAATGCAACTCCAAAAAAAATTGGACATCAATGGAAAAGTAATCCCATTAAGGACAAGCCATTAGGGTACACGAGATTCTAGGAAAAACTGAGGTGGTTTTATAAAAAGAAGATGTAGGGCTAAATTCACCATTAAGACACTATATTTACTCAAGCATGTATTAGAATTATGTTTCATTCAATGAAATCATGTTAATCAAAATGGTCCATGGGGATTTTTAAATTAGTGATAAATCTACATTTGCTACCCATTTATCAAAAGAGATCAAGGATTTTGTGATGGAACAACTAAAGCTTGGACTTTCAATGTTTCAAATTATGGAAAAACATAAGCAACATGTGAAGAACATCATGTTAAGGACATGTGAGTTAAATAGAGACATGTTCCTCATTGAACAAGATGTTAAGGTGTTGTCTAGGAAATTGGCTCAAGAAACATACCAACTACATAAGAATGATGTGAAAATTGTGCGTATGTGGGTGAAATAAAACACCAATTCAATCTTTTACTATTAAAAACTAGGGTAGATGTGGATGGTGGTTTCATTGGGAAAAACATGCCTTTCACTCTAGGTATCCAAACACCATGGCAAAGGGAGATGATGATTGAACATGGGCACCAAGGGGGTGTTACAATTGATGCAACCTTTGGCACAAATGAAAAAAAGGTGAAACATTATGTCTAATACATAATACATGCACATGTGATCTAATACATTAGTATAAATGTAGTCTAATGTCATTGAAACATTAATAGGACAAATCAACGAACATAAAAAAAAACATGTAAAATTTGAAATTTTTAATAAATCATTCATTATATCTCTTGTCAATGTTTAATTGGCATATCTCTATTGTGAATTGTGGTAGTTCCTCTTTTATACTATGATGGTGTTTGACCAATGGCATAATGGCATTCCTATAGCATATTACATCACATCACGATGTCGACAAGAGGATTTGACACCATGGATGCACTTTTTGAATGAAAGCATTCACAATATTCACCCATCATGGCATCCCAATGCTTTCATTGTTGATTGTGCATGCCCAAAAGGAAATCAATTGTATCGAGTAAAATCCTTACATTTTTCCTTTTTTCTATCCAACAAACTACCAATTATATGATATACATGTCACTTGCCCTAATGGATGTAACATGCATCAATGTTCATTGATTGTATTTAAATCCACCAAGTTTCATATATAATGCATTTTCTTTCTTGCAAGATTATATGGCCAGACATTGCCATTTTTTAATGTTTGAGGCATGTGAAAAAAACATGGAAAATCCATCTACAATACACCATCCACAACCCAACATTAGAGTGGGCATGTTGTAATTATGTCAATGCACAACGTGGAAACATTTGTGAGCATCAACTCAAGATTTTAATGTTTTTTCATCCTAACCTTGTAAGAGGGAAAAATTATTCGGTTTTATGGATCATTGAAAGGGATTTCCCAATGTGGGTTGAAAAACCTACTTAGTCCACAAGTGGGTACACCCCCCCCACATAATGACAACTCCACCTACATCAATTCATAAGTTGACCACCCCAATATACGTCAATTTGGAGGAACAACTTTGAAGCATGACATTGGATATACTAGATGAAACCAATGGGAATCAAATTCTCCTTGAACATTTGATGGCAAATTTTCCTTGTGCACAAGGCAATCAAGCAAAGGTTGTGGCAAAGTTATAAAGTGGGTTACATAACCCCATAGGCCCAAACCTTGTGCTTCTACCAATTGAAGATGGACAAGGGTTTAGCTTCAAATGACACTTGAACTTTTTGGCTCGTGGGCATAAACCAATTGTAAAAAAACTACTATCATTAGCTTCACTTCAATAGGCAAAACATTAAAGCATTGGTACATTGGTACATTAATGCATTAATTTTCAATGACATGGTATGGATTGATGTTTCAAGTATGTAGTTCAATAATATTGAAACATCTATGTTTGGATATTATCAAATGTGGTCAAACTAATAATATTTTCTTAAAGCTTGAATGTTTTGAAAAAATTGTTGCATCCAACAAAGTTTATAATTTTGAGTCATCTAAGGAATTAATTCACTAATACATTAGAATAACAAATATAGATAAATTATTACAATGATATATTCACACACTAGATGATTAGCACATTAATACATAAACACAATGGCACTTTGACACATTAATACATATATAATCATACAATCATGCATTCATATAATAACAGAATCATAGACAAACACACTATTACATTGACAAACTAATCCAGTGGCACATTAGTACAATGATATATTATTACATTCATACATTAACATGGACTAATACATTGTCACACTAACACATTGTCACGTTAATACATTGATAGACTAATTCATGACTACAAACTTTGATTCAAGTGAAACACCATACTTCATAACATTACAATAGAATGGACCAATAATTCACAAAAATCATATATACATGCACATTACCACCTAACCATGAACACCAAAATAGAAGGTTTTAGTTCATAAAAACTCCAAACAACTGTTTAATCTATCCTATCCATTTGGGCGCCCCCCATGCACAAAAGTTAGCCTCCCTCCTATTTACGTACAATACACCCAATCCTTTTGCCATTTGAAAGGCACCTACATTCTGAAAGCCTTGTATGTGAATTTCGCAAACCTATAGTCACATCCAACAAAGTACAATCATTATTGGGGCTTGTATGTGCGACAACCAATGGTTTATATGGTGGCAAATAGCCACGACTTGTGTCCTTAAATTCAAGGTCCTCCACAAGATTCATGATGGTTTGCTTTTGATATTTTAGAGGATCAAATGGTGCATTCCAAGACTTGCTCAAGATCTACATTATCACATAAGGTGATAAATTACACATCCAATGGTAAAATGTTACATATTTTTTGAAACACATTACATTGATTATTATATATTGACATTCTAATTATTATGTTTTGAATGTATTACAAAGATAACATTGGTGTTGAAAACCAACATTAGGTTCTCCAATCATTTGATTCTTCAAACTTGCTTTGTAAACCAAGTATTGGCAAAGGTTATGTGAAATAACATATCCACATTCCTAACTCCCAACCTGTGTAAAGAGAGGGACAACATTAACTTTTCAACCCATTCATTAAATGTAGTATCACCAAGATGGACACCTCATAACAACAACAAGGCCCTGCATGAAATTTGTCAAATAAAAATGTCACATACTGAATAGTCATGCACCCCAATCTTAAAGTCAAAATGAAAGGTGTGGGAAAGTTCCAACACAAGCAAACTCCAATGTACCTCACCATGATAAGGTATTACCATAGTGTCATATCTATTTTCACCTCCACCCAATGATAGGAGAGACTTGGCCCATCCCATGATGGCCTCCAACTTCATAACTTTAGTACCACCCCTTGTACCAAAACATAACTTTTTCAAAGATGGGGTGATCAAAGCACTAGTCACAAATATTGCCTTTTGAATGTCTAGAGGGCTACTAAAATAATGGCTAAAATTCAGGAAATCTATTATGGAACCCCCAACCAAGCCCAAGGTTGCCAAAACTTGGCAAATTTTGAATCTGCAATGCTCAATTCAATATGTGGTTGTCCTCCAAAAAAATAACATTTGGATTTACTACCCCAATTTTTTAAGAACATCTATAACATAGAATATCAATGTAAGACCATTGTTCATACACTTATACACATGATTAAAGTCAAGATGCATATGAAAAAAAAATATTGAATGTGTTTTGATGGAAGAAATTATACTTGATGGACTGAATCATTTTTGGTACTCTACATTTTCCAAGGAAAATAAAATAACTAAGGGTGCAAATATAAAGATAGGAGCCAAAAACCATGTCAAATAATGGTGAAAATTGTGAATTTTTTTACATATGTTTTTTTTTTGACATTTTAAAATTATGTTAATCATTCCAAGTTGTGTTAAATGATTAATATGAAAGTTGAGAAATTAAATTTTGGGTTCTGGTTTTTAAAAAGGACGTTTGAATTGGAATAACTTGTGTAAGATGTGGTTAATTTTACAAATAATTAAATAAAACACTATTGTAATAACATAATTTTGATGGTAAAAAAATTAAATGATAGCAAACTATTGTCCAAGTTCAAAAAACATTCACAATTTAAAAAGTATGGAATTTACAAAATTCAAAAACTCAAAATATTTTTCAAAATTTTAAATTTTCAAGATGAAATGTAGGATTTGGCACACACTTTGAAAAATTCATATTTATTCAACAATGATGAACAAAAAACATGTGATCTATTGGCACAACTATATGTATTTTTAATAACAAATTACAAAAGATTTCATTCTAAAATTCTTTCATATGAAAAGTGAAAAAGGATTAAAAAGGACTCATAGTCCTTTTGTAAAGTAATTTTGTTGGCTCCTATCTATGTATTTGCACCCCTAAAGATTACACATTCACATGCTTGATAGATATTATTTAATACATTAGTTCACCATATCAACATATCATTTGATACATTGAAACTAAAACCTTAAGAAGACAATATGATTGAAAAACAAATTATACTTGTGGGAAATGGCAAAGGCCTATAAATCATTGACATCAAATTCCTTTGCTAGGTTCTATGATTGTAAATCACTCAAGGGTGTTTGATCCTAGCCCACCTTTGTACTACTTTTTTTATGCTTCAAAATTAGTGGATTTGACCCTATGTGAACAACCATAGTACTATCATCGAAAGGCATTGGAGTTTGAAACCCAAATGCCTTTTCAAATGCATTATGTTGTTTTTTCTCATCTTCAATATCCACCTTAGATTGCATTTCTTTAATAACTCCAAGGATGTTATTATGCAGCATCTCAACATTTGGAGAAATGGTCACAAGACGACCTATAAAATTACAAACCATTGTTAGTATTTTCTAAAACCATAGATGTAATGTATCAAACAATTATTTTTACATATGCACATTAGAAAAGACTCACCAATACTTAAGGGGACCCCTTGGATGTCCAACACTTCACAATGATGTAAAATTTGATAAAAGGCATTGTCCTTGTGTTCCTTTCATCTATCATTGGTTTGAATATACCATAAACCATAGAAAAGATTTGGATTGAACAAGGCCACATCTTCTAAGGCACACCCTTGATAGGCCAGTAACCAATTGTAAAATTCATTCCTTATGTCTTCTCCCTTCCCATTTGCAAGATCAGATAATTGTTGTTATAGGTGATGGATATCTTGATCAGTAATGGATTGTCCAAAAATATATTGACCTTCCCTTTGGAAGGCATCCAAGGTAATTTTTAACCATCCTAGATGTAAGGACAAACAATTCTAATACATCAATACATTGCCACATTAACATATTATAACATTAAACATTGTTACATTAATTACATGGTACATTGAAATATTGACACATTGAAACATCAACTACCTAATATTCTAAAAATATCAACACATTGAAACATTAATAAGATCAATTATTTGATACAATGAAACATTGGCTTAGTGAGACGTTAAAACATTGACACAATGATACATTGACATTAAAAGGTGTAAGATTTTGTTACATGTGTGGGGAGGAGATTACATTCATTTTTGTAGATTTTCCTCCTATATAAGGAGACCTCTTCCCCTCCCACAATGAAGAAAAAGATAGAATTTCAATAATTACATAAACATTGGTGGTGGGATCTTCGGAGTTTGTAGCCCAATTAACAGTTTTTATACAATTTGTGCCTCCACAACTACACATGAAAGTAAAGATGATTAGTATTAGGGAATTAAAAATCTATACAAAGTAATGCAAAAATAAATGATTTAATTTACAATCATGGCACCAAGGTAATTCTATCATCTTCTTCAAGATTTTTTGGTTGAATGAAAACATTTTGCCATATTGGATTCCAATCCCAAAATGCCTCCTCAATTTGTTGACCATTTTTTTTTCCCAAAGCAATATTGGGATATGCAAAGTTTCAGCATGCATTAGAGTGACCTCCATCTACCAAATTCAATACACATTTTGACACCTACTATAAGGCTTTAGGTTTGAAAGTGAGAAAGAAAGATCTTATAGAAGGGTAAAAAAA
>Ga0116230_10005717_pt1 | contig 12206 bp, 12 predicted proteins | sample S1TSphfallax_3_FD_88678 | JGI IMG/M metagenome (GOLD analysis project Ga0116230, IMG submission 88678) | Host-associated microbial communities from peat moss isolated from Minnesota, USA - S1T2_Fd - Sphagnum fallax MG | ecosystem: Host-associated > Plants > Peat moss > Unclassified | place...
ACTCGAGCACAGCTCCACAGCTCGAGCTTCCGTTGCACAACTCAAGCTCTGGGGATGGAGTGAGGGGGGGTGGGGCTCGTAGGTGGTAGGTAGGAGGGGGGCTAGGAGGGGGGAGGTAGGTGGGGCAGAGAAGAGGTGAAAAAAAAAAACACCTTGGGCAAGGAGGATGTTCATCCGCCCAACAGGCTGAATAGGGTCATCCTCAATTGGTGCATTGGTGGCTGTTGGTTCACTCCAGCCCTTGGGAGATCTATCGCGGACAGGAAGAGAGAAGACAACAGGAGAGAGAGAGAAAGAAAAACTCTGGTCCTTGGGTTGTGCTACCTGCCGACTTCTGCTGGATCCGTTTTTAGGAGGTTTTGGTGGGACCGGTTTGTTGGCTGGCTGGCCATCCGTCCGTGTGTCGCCAGGTACTAAAAAAAAGGCGGGGCAAACGAGTTTTTCCAAAACCCACACAGCTTTCCAAACTCTGGCAAAACTTCATTATTAAAATAAACAAACAAAATAACTTATTTTACTTGGGAGAAGATGAATCTTTTATGACAACAACCAACTACTTAGCCTAGGGGAAATTAATTTGAAAAATCATCCGAGTAAAATCTGAATTATTCGGAGTTCTCACACTTCAGTGTATGTGTTGTTGCTGTTGCATGGGGGTTGAGGAGTTTAATTTAATTTAATTTAAAAGAAAGAAAAGTTTCAAGTTATCACAACTCTTTTGAAGTTGCACATTGTTTTTAGCAAACTCTTTTGTCTTTTTTCCTTTCCCATGTCAATAAAGAATTTAAACTGATGATACTTATTTCTCCTCTCCTATTCATCAGATTGGCTGCCTTCCAAGGTTTTTTATTTTTCCTTTTGTGGGGGTGCAATGGGCCATTTTACCACCAAAAACAAACAAAAACCTCATTGACTCCCCAAAATACCAGTTTCCATGAAGATGGCATGCCTTCTCTTTGGCTTATTTATATAGGTGAGAAGAGAACTTTGGGCAAAGGATATGGGATAAAGTGACATGCTATTGGGAGCACCCTTGGAGGAAACCTTGAGAAAGGGGAGGGAAGCAACAACCCCATCATTCATTAAAAAACATTCAAGAAGTACAAGGAGGGCAAGAAGCGCCACATGATGGTGGCGCAATCATCCCCAAAGATGCCTAAGTGACACCATTCCGCCCTAAAGGCCTGATCAATCCTAGCCTAAATACTAGGTTCCCAGGTGGACTGAAGGGAGTTGATTGCCTTCCAAGTGGCCATCCCAACCTCAATTGTAGCCACCCAGGCTTGTTGAAGGATTTTCCTATAGGAATACTAGTTATTGAAATGTTTCTAGCATCTCTCCGACCAAAGGAAGTAGAGGATGAAACTGCGAAGGATGTCAAGTGATTTTTTTGATGTAGGAAAAGCCCCTTACATGGTACCCTTGGACGCTAGGGAGGTCATCTTCTCTTTCGAAGACGGCTTCACCCAACATGACAAATGGCCAAGAGAGAGTGACGTCATTGGGCGCTCCCCATTTTTGCCAGACATAATAAAAGGCCTCCCAAGCCCGTTTGGCGAGGGGACACTCGAGAAGACAATGTTGAGGGGATTCGGGGGCCTCCTCCATGCAAACCTTGCACGTGGGGAGGATCCCCATGCATTATAGCCAAGTGCCTATCGAGAGGCCCTAGTTTAGGGTGAACCATATGAAAGTGTTGACCTTTCGAGGTCAAGAGTTATGCCAGATTCTGGCCATAACTTGCGTGACGGTGGAGTTTTGAAGGTTTAACCTTTGAATGAAGGAGCAGATATTCGCACTCTGGGTGAGTTTCCTTGCGTTTCGGTAACCCCGTTTCGCGAAGTAGCCAAAGAATGGAGAATCCCCCATTTGGGAGGAGGCCTGCCAATGCCATTCCCTCGGGTCCTAGGGAAGCTTGACGTGCTCCCAAGCTTCTTGTTAGCTTTGAAAATGAGCCTAAGGTAGAAAATAGCGGAAAGGTTAGGAGCTTGGGGCACGCTCCCTGGTTGTCAGCACTTTAACAAGGTAGAGGGGCGTGCTGGAGCTTCGAGATGGGACTAGGAAGAGTGACAAGCAATTTATTCACTCACTCGAATCTGCATCCAACTAACCACAAGTTGGTTAGTACTATGTTGCAACACCTTTGGTGTTAGGACAAGCTATGGGTGACTTTGGATTCACAAGACTCACCACGGCCTGGATTCGGGGGAAGCCACCACCTTCCCCCATATAATATTCTCTGCGCCTTTCTACGAGGCCTACATCCAAATGGCCTTTTTGTCCCTAGATTCCCAAAAGGAAGTCCCAAAATTGCTAAGGTTGGACTCTCGCAATTTTGCAGAGCCATAACTTCTTGCTCAAACCTCCGATCGGGTTGAGGTTTGAAGCAAAGTTAGAGTTTTCATTGAGAGCTTTCCAACGGTGTATTGCATTCCTTTGCATGCATGGAAGTCGAGTCGATTCCTAACTTTTTGTGGTCGGGAGTCAAACTGCTAGTTTGACTTCCGACCTTTCTTTTTGTCATAACTTGTGTTGCAAATGTCCAAATGGGTCATGTGAACCCATTTTAAACATCTACACTTTAATAGCTTTCCAATGTTATAAAGAACTCTTCAATTTGAGGTGTTTTGACCTTTGAAATCGCTCTCTAAAGGTTCAAGAGTCCACCGGGACTCTAACTTTCAAAAAGGAGAGCTCACTTGGGAGTGTGAATCTTCCTTCTCACACTCTTCTTGGCTCGTGCCCTTGAGACCCTTTTGCCTTGGTCGCGAGCTCAAGGTTAGGGTTGCAATAAAGCCCATTAATGAAACCGGATTTGAAAATCCAAAGTAGGGGGGGTTTGGTGAGTGATGGGAGCTCCCTGGCAACTCTAAGCGGGGCTTCGTGTCTTTTTTGGGCGAGGACCCTAATTGGGTGATAACCTTTAGGGGAGAGGGTTATCACCTGAGAGTTCGCAGCTTTAATGAGACCAGTGGCGGTGACCTTCTGGAATTCTACGACTTGCACCGAGGTTGGGGGTGACCCCGGTTACATGGTACACCCATGCCAAAGCGGTGTTGTTTTTGGAGACTTTTTTGCTAATCCAGTCCCCTGCCTGAAAGCGGTTAGTGTAAGTTATGGGATTCCATGGGTTACTTGCTATGATGATTTTTTTACTGTTCTTGTTGGTGGCTTGGTAGGTCATCTAGAGGGCCTAGAGGCTTTTCCATGCCTTGCCCTCTAGGTCCCAAAGATTTTTGATTTGGGTGTAACCAGAATTAGCAATGGCGTGTCCTTCACCGAAACCACATACCCCCAGGGGGTGACCGGTCATGTTGAGGATGAGAGGGTTGTTGAAAATGGGTTGTTTGAGAACCTCCGCATGGGATGCGAGTTCGAACTTTGCTAGACCAATTCTTACGTTAAGCCAAGAGCTAAGGATGCTCTTCTAAAATGAACATTTCATTTGTTTGAGCTTAGGGGTGACAAAGAGCAAGTTTATGTCCGAGATGCTTGGCCCTTTGCCGTGCACCGGGAGATGAACCTGATCTATTCGGTGCTTCAGAATCTCTTTCCAGGGTTCTCCTCTTGGGGCAAGTCTTCTCACCATAAGTTTGGCAAGGAAGGAGCGCTTTGGATTGTGCTTTAGGGTCTATGATCCCTAGGCCGCCGCTAGACAAGGGGAGTGTAAGAGAATCCCATTTGACTTTGGCCTGTGTGTTGGAAGCCTTTCCCCCCAGATGAGGTTTTGTACCACTCCTCTGATTTGGTTGCACATCCTCGGATTGGGGTTCCAACAAGCCGCCAGGTACCACATTGAGGAAAACAATACTTGGTTGGCAATCAAAATTTTGCCGACGAGAAAGAGATTTCATTTGCCCCAAATGATCATATTCCTTTTTAGGGCGAACATGAGTTTTTCAAAATTGGCCTTGGTGGGTAGTTGGAAGCCTATTTGGATGCCTAAGTATTGAACCCCTTGTCCCTTGGGGATCCATCCCAGCCTAATTTTTTGTCCCCACTCCCATTCTTTTTTTTCCTTGTTGGCCCATATGGCTGCATATTTGCCCCAATTGTTTTTTGCCCCAAAGGCAAAGCAAAATAGTTCGAGGACTACTTGAGTTTTGCTCAGGTTGTTGGGGGAGCCCTTAAGGTAAAATGCAGTGTCATCCGCGAAAGTTTGGTCCCAGATGCATCCCCCTTTGGGGAGGTGTAACCTTTATATTTCGTGCTTGGGGTCATCCAGCATATGGCCCAGAACATCCATTGCAAGAATGAACAAGTATGGAGCCAACATGCAGCCTTGCCTGACCGACTCGACAAGTCTGAAGTCCTTTCCGAGTTCCCCGTTTACTTTGACTAATGAGTTCGTGAACCAGTAAAGGGATGAGATCCATTGAATCTAGGTGGGGCAGAAACCTAGTTTGGACAAGGTTAGGAAGAGGAAGCCCCATTCAATCCTATCAAATGTTTTTTCAAAATCGAGGAGTAGGAGGACAAGGTCCTAGCCGCTCTTTGCTGCCCAGACCAAAGCCTCATGAGTTAGGAAGTTATTGTCTAAAATGTTTTTTCCTTCTATGAAACCGATTTGGTTTGGTCTAATCACGAGAGGGAAGAATTCTTGGATCCTTCTTGCTAAAGTTTTGGCAAGGATCTTGTATATGCTTCCCAAAAGTGTGATTGGGTGCCAATTCCTTAGTTTTGAATGGTCCCCTGACTTTGGAATCAAGGTGATCATGCCCTTGTTGATGTATTCCGAGGTCAGTCCTCATGCTAGCATGGTCTTGAAGGCTAATAGTAACGTGGGGGTTACTTCATTCACATATTCTTGAAAGAATTTTGTTGGGATTCCATCATGCCTTGGTGCCTTACCTTTGGGGAGCGAGGTGATGACTTTCGTGATTTCTGCCAGGGGTAAAGGTCGGGTCATGTCGGTGTTCATGGGCTTTGTGACCTGGGTGGGGACACTCTCCCCACATCTCTCTTGTGCATCAGAGGTGCCCGGGGCATGCGCCTCTAACGCATAGAGGTTGGCATAATTTTTTTTGATGTAATGGGAGAGGTCCCTCTGGTCAAAGATTGTCCCTCCATCGACCTCTAACTCTTTTAAAAGTGTCTTTTTCTTTCCAATTCGATGGAAGTCAAAGAAAGTTTTGGAGTAGTTGTCCCCATACTTGAACCATTTGGCCACTGAGAGGTGATTGTTGCGTTCAACTAAGGCTTGGAAGACCTCCGCCAGCTTTCCTTGTGATTTGGACAAGATGTCCTGCACTTGTTCGTTAGTTGGGTCTCGCTAGAGCTACTCTTCAACTAGTTGGATTTTCTTTACATGCGCTCTGACCTATGCTCCTTTCAGGCGGTGCTTTTCCTTTGTTAATCGCTCGTTGCAAGCCAATATTCTTCTTGTGACGGCCTCCAACCAGGGGGCCCACTTTGAGTCGCTTGAAGGCTTGGGTAGCTCCCCTTCCCAAGCTTGCAACATTTCAACTTTTTTTTTTCCATCTTTTAATAGGGAAAAGTCAAAATAATGAGATGGCTTGTTAGGTATGGTAGGCTGGCCCCATATGCATAGGACTAGGGGAGAATGGTTTGAGAATTTTCGGATTGAAGTGGCCGCCTCAATTTTTTCACCTCTCGAATTTAGGTCTTGGGAAACGAGGAACTTGTTTATGCACAAGACCGCCAAGCGCGTGTAAGATCTTCCATTGGTAAAGGTGAATTCCTTTGTTGACATTTTCAGAAAGCTTTCAAGCTTCCATGCGTCCGTTAAGCCGTATTGGAGTGTTAGGTGGTGCCATGCAGCCGCCTCCCTTCTATGCATTCGGCGCTTTCCAGCCACCCCTCCATGTTCGGTTTCTTCCCAGTGGTTGAAGTCGCCACCTAGGATGAAGTGGTCGGCAACTAGATTCATTTCACTTAACCATTTCCACATCGATGTTCTTTCGTTTGAAGAGTAGGCGACATAAATGTTGATGATTGTCATGTTTCTGTTACCCAAGATCTGAAGGGTAATGAACTGGGCCTTGCCTACTAAAAGAATGATGTTGGCACTGTTAGGGGGCTAAGGGATTTGTTTATGAGAATGGAAGTGCCCGCGTCCATTCTTTGTGAACGCCCCATTGGTAAGCCGTAGTTCCAGAAAGAAGTGCCAATCCATAATTGGATCCCTCTTGTGGAGTTGGAGCAGTCTATTTCCCCCAAGTGGTGTTCCTGTAGGAGCAATATTTGAGAAGGGGGCGGGGGGGGACCAAGGAGGAGATCCAGGAATGGATCTCTTTTTGCTTGGGGGAGTTCCTCCCTAAGCCCTTCATGTTTAAAGAGGTTACCATGAAGGGCCTGTTATTCATGAGGTGGCTGGTCTAGGGCGGCTTGATTGCCGATCGATCCCTATGGTAGGAGGCTCCTCCGGGAGCTGTTTTTGTTCCGTTCCCATTTGAGTTCTTGTGAGTTGGTGGTAGTGGTGGTGTTATGTATGACCGCGTTGGGAGTTTGAAAACACCCCAAATCTAGCAACATGAAACGCTTCTTCCGAGCCGCTTGGGGCGAGGCTTGGCGGCTGGCGGCCTTGTTTTTATCAACTTGACGTTCTTCCCCTCCCATTCCCTACTTTAGAAGGAGGATGTGGGTCAGGGCGGCGAATTCTATTTCGTTGTTCATGCTCGAGATTGATTTGAGAGCTTTCCAGTGTAGGTGTTTTTTGTTCTGTATGCTGACGAGATTGGAGTCAATGGGGATGTGGGCAAGAATGGTACATTCAATTCCATCCTTGCTTGGCTCCTCCTGCCAGCTCCATTCAAGGTTGAGTTGGTCCTTCAACAGGAGTTTGTGTCTTAGAACGTTCTCCTCCAACGCGGTTGCTATGTGTTGGATCAAATTTTCCATGGCTGGTTTGGAGGACGAGTCTTCTCCCCCATCCCCTATGATCTTGATGCCAATTGGAAGGTTGGGGAGGGCTTGATTTCTGGAGTGTATTAATACCTCCTTTTGTGGGCATTTTTCTCTTGTGAGTACTGGCTAGACCTAGGCTCTACAAAGATCTGCATTGGCTGGGAGAGGGATTCCTAAAGAGGTAAAAAAAGATTGATGGAATTCTGAATACATCCAACCTCTTTTCCCCTTTGGGACTATGCTTGCTCGTGCGGTAAGGTGAGGAGATTGGTCGCCCTTTGAACAGATTGTGTCGATCCTTACCTTGTTTTTTTTTCCCCTTAGAATGTCCATCCTCCTTTTAGCTCTTCCAAGATTTTCCTAAGAAAATTGGAGCTCTCATTTTCCCCGTTCAGAGCTTCAAAGGGGTTTAGGTCGGCCCATTTTCCTTGTGTTGAGTCGTTTTTCTCCCCTGGGAGATTGAAACTTAATTTAGCTTTGGAGGTGTTGCGCCCGTTTGTGCCCTCCACCTAAGTCATGACTTCTGAAGGGATCACGTTGAGGTCATTCGCTACTTGGTGAGTTGGGGAGGCTGACAGTTCCCCCATTTTTCAGTCTTTTCCGTTTTTGGTGGGTGCACTTTGTCTTGTTTGAGCCCCTTCTGTTTGGGAAGTTGGTTTGGTTTTCCTTGATGACTGCTTGTTTTAGCTCCCTTGTCTCTTCCCGTTTTCTGTGGGAATGGGTGGTGGATTGGGTGCAGATGTATCGATAGGGCTTCGTGTTACCCTTTCACTCCACATTGGGGGAATGCTTGTGGGAGTGCTTCTGCTCCAAATTGGGATTTTGGTCACTCTATAGGTTCGAGCGAAATGCCCAAATCAACGACATTTTTGACATTGATTTGGGAGGCCCGAATATAGGATTCTTTGTAGTGTAGTACCCTTCACGGTTGCCCCTTCCGCCATGGAGGGGATACGAATGTATTCGGTGAGCTTGTTAATGTCACATGTTTCCACCATGATCATGGGGCCGATGGGTCTTTTTATGTATGAATCCTTTGGTTCCATTTCTAAAACTTCTCCAATTTTGCTGGCCATGATAGTGAAAGTTTTTTTGTTTTTGAATTGCTCACGAAGATTCAAGAATTGGACCTTTATTGTGTGCGAGAGTAAGGTTTCAGCCCCTTGTACACTGGTGTCAAAGTTTGGAATGTATCGAGAGAAGGAGAGGTTTAAACCGCTCCACTCCACTGTTGTTATTTTCATGGTAGACTTAGCCCCTTCTTCATCCGTGAAGAGCACTTCGAAGAAGCCCCTTGTTAGCAAGGTGACTGATGTGTATGAGGCGGGCAGATGTAGCTTGAGGCAATCTTGAAGGGCTTTGATCGTGGGTTTGCTGCCCATAGCTTTTTTGATCACCATTTTTTGTGCTTTGCGGACTACACCTTCCTGCATTTTTAACACCATTTCTGACGGAAAATCCGCCTTTAACTTTAATTCATAGTCTACTGGTGATGGTCCTTGGGGCTCTTTACCTGATGGAGGTCCGGATCCTATCCCGTTGCTTGGAGGCACGATCAGAGGGGGGGTGGATGGCGTTGATGCTAGAGTTGTTGGTTTCCTTCTTTGCGTGTGTTTTGAGCTTGACAATTTAGCTTTGGCGGCTGAGTGGTCTTCTCGGGCCACCTGCCTTACCGCGATCGCGTCCAAGCCCCTAAGACCAAATCTCGATCCAATGCTTGTAGCTGAAAGATTTGCTGTGCATGTGGGGGGAGAGGTGAGGAGAGGTACTTGAATGAAATGGGCCGGATTTGGAGCCTTAGTCGTTTTCGTCGCACCTTGTGTTGGCGCAAGGGGGGGGGGGGATCGTGCAACTGTGGCAATTGGTGGACGTCTCCATCGTTGTGGCCACTATCGTTCCCTGGTTGAGTTGCTTCATTAGTTCTTTCGGGGAGTGGTCACCGCACTGATCCTCCAAGAGCTGCCAAGACTGCCGACGCTTTGTTTCCGTGATTTGGATTCTTTGGGGGTGAGCTTTTCGATGAGGGAATGCACGTCCCGAATTGAGTATCATGGTCATTCTGCACCTGCGGGCCAATAGATCACTGGTTAAAGCGCTTCTTTTTGAGCTGATTGGAGGCGGAGGGATTGGAGCACCACTGCCGCTAGGGTACAACAACTTGTTTCTCAACCAGCTGTTGCCTTGGTGGGCATTGCGTCCAACCTTCCGAGTCTTATTAGTGACAAGAAAATGCTCGTTTAGCTTAGAGATCTACTGGACTTCTAAATCTACAACCTAGCTCATCTTCACCATCGAAAATTAGCAAGAAAGAATCCAAGAAAAGTTTATGGAGTTTAGAAAAAAGGGGTCCCCCTGTACGCTTCTAGAGAACAGAAACCTTGCAGCCTTGGCAACACCCTTGGGGAACACATTGGGATATGCTTCTATTAATTAGTGAGGGGGTGGGCCCATAATTAGTTAGTTAGTTATTATTTTATTATTTAAAAAGGAGCCATTTGATTGGCCCACCATTGATATTTTTGGAACATGGGGCACTCCCCAACATAGAAACCAAAAAATGCTTCCCTCCTTCAAATATAAGCATGTTCTGTCTTATTGATGGATATGAGGAATGGGATTTTTTTGGTAATGCGTGCCATGATGCAAGTTCATCGAAATTTTTTGTAAGCATTTATTCACCTCTTGTTCTTCACTCTTTTAAATATCCTTTTGTTGTTTGGGAAGTGTTTGGACTCTAGCTCATTTGGTTTCTTTCTTTGATTGGACATGCACTCTTTGAGTTCATCTAGAGTGATTCAAATTTTTTTGTTAGAGGTCTGATTTTGGCTCCTTATATTTGGATCAATATGGATACAAAGTAAAAAAAATTGTGACTCACCACATACCCAATTTTTCTAATGAAAAACAAAACTCATCCCACACAAACTGTTTCTTTTTTGGTTCATATCTTGAACATAAGAGAATAATCACACCCATTTTTGTGTCTAGGATTGGCCTGCATGTTATCAAACTTAGAGCATTTTCACCCAATGTATTGGGTATCTAGGCTTGCATTAATATTTTTCACATTTATTATTACTTATTTATATATCTATGCCTCACCTAAAAATTTGAAAGTGGGACTTGACAAATGAAAGACCAATAATGGCAAAGCAAGTTGACCAATCAAATCAAATAATGTGATCAATCAAGCACGATGGAAGATTGTGCCTTGAGAACCAATCAAGGAATGTAACCAATCCACAACAAAATTTAAATTATCTAATGACTTTTGTTATCCATTGAATCATATGCAAATATGTTGAACCCAAACTATTTTTTAATCCAAACTAATAAGTTTACATTATTTTACATCTAAAGCATGCTCTCACAATGTGTGAGTAGGGATGCTCCAAGTGACATACTAAGATTCAAAGGTGACACATATCATGCTCTAAAAAGAGGTTTCATAATTTACACGTGAATGTTTAGTTAGAAAATCTTGGATAGTTTCCCCTCTCAAAAAGTTGAACTTAAAATCTCAAAAGCTCTATATATACAAAAGATATTTATAAGGAGTGTAAGACATGGTTGTGCGTGTTTGTGTGCATGTGTTTGTTGTTGGGATAATGCACACCAGAATGCACATTTGAACATTTCAGCATATTTTATTCCAAGATATCTTGGATCAATTTCCATCCATTTGGATGAAATATCTTTATCCTTTTATGGAATGAGCATTGTCACGCCCTTGGGGAGGGGTAGTATGGGGTTCATTTGAAAAATAAGCATGTTTTCATGAGACTAGACTCAAAATGGGCTGCCCTAAAGTTTTAATGTAGGGCTCACATCAACCTTTATTGCTTCATCTCGGTCATTTCCTAATGGCTTCATATCCATGTCCTAATCGAGTGTTGGGCAGATGTCAAAAAAATTTACGGTCAATTGAGGCCTGTTCTTTCAAAATTCAGAATTCACTAACCTTGACGGTTCTTAAAATCTCAAAAATTCCTCCCATCAGATGTTTGTCATAATACCAAAATGTGCGGATATTATGATATCCGCATGTTAGAGCATTGATCGAAGAAAATTAATTATCCATTGCGTGCAAAAACTTAGCCTTAAACTAGTGGGCCCTTGTGAGCTCTTGGCTCAAATGAGATCATCTTCAAGGTTATAATGCATGCAACTTTCCAGAAAACTATATTGTCAAATAATCAGTTTTATAAAATTTTGATTGATTTACAACAACAAAATTAGTCTAAAATTAGTTATTTTTGCTTCATTAATCATAAAATTGTGAAACAACAAATGTGCACCCACCCCCTCTTGTTAAGAAATTTGAGATGATACCAAATTTGAAGCAAAGGGCCTCACAATTTGGGAGGGATAAGGTGTGATCACAAAACAAAACAAGGGGTGTGTCACACTGTGGCCTTGTTCTTTACATTAAAAAAGTATTTGAAGGCAAAAGAAGAATTATGAAAACTCAAATGCTTCACCATTTAAAAATTATAATCTTGAAAAACCCTCTAAAAGAAACCAAAATCCTTCAAGATATTATAATTCTATGACTAATCTCAAGTTTCAACACAAGCCAAAATATCATCTTTCAAAAATCTTCATATAAAAATAGAGCTATTTTATTACCTGGGGGCCAAAATCCCTTAAGCTACTATACTCTATAATGAATCTAAAACACAATATCCTTGCCTTCTTGGTAGGCAAGGCCAACAAACATCTATCTTAATATAAAGATACTAAGTGTAGATGCGAGTTCTACAGGGAGGGCCAGATATGTGAGATTGCAAGCTCTTTCCAAGAACTACTTCAGTATTAATTCAGCCAAGTATGGATATATATCCCATGGTCACCTCCATAAAATACCCGGAAAAGCATCACCCATATATCCAGCGGGGGCCTGACCAAAAAAGAAGAAGTGACATCTGCCCAACACTAGGCTAATCCTTCTATAATTCATATAAAAGGTGTAGCATTCTTTGAAACCCAAAGGGACAATAAATCAAGGAATGAATGAATCCAAAGTGCACATATACCACCATCATAGCACCTTGGTGGTTTCCAGCACAAAATTACATTATTTTTTATAAGTGCTGGAATTTTCAAGAAATTTTACTTTTTCTTAGAGAATTTTTTTTGTGTGAAGGAAAAATGTAGAATCCTTTGAATTTTATTGCAATAAATATTCTAATATTCGAGATGAAATCTTAAATTTTAATTAATTAATTACTCAGCAGACATGTCAATGACATTTTTGCAATTGATATTACTAGGGTTTATGAGCCCTCCAATTATAAATCTTGTGTGTTGCACCACCTGGTGCAGGGCAACAGGTGGGG
>Ga0116230_10005718_pt1 | contig 12206 bp, 8 predicted proteins | sample S1TSphfallax_3_FD_88678 | JGI IMG/M metagenome (GOLD analysis project Ga0116230, IMG submission 88678) | Host-associated microbial communities from peat moss isolated from Minnesota, USA - S1T2_Fd - Sphagnum fallax MG | ecosystem: Host-associated > Plants > Peat moss > Unclassified | place: USA...
ACAATGCACCAAGATTGCCAAGGCCATCAAATTTTGAGTTTTCCAATGTTCATTATTAACCCTCCAAAAGTTTAACCCTCAACATTCCTATTAAGCTTTTGCAATTTGCATTCCCTTCAAAAAAACAAAAACCCCAACACCAATTTTTTAAAAAACATATGCAAAGTTCAATTTAAAGGTGTAGCTCATTCTTACTATCCGTCCTTTCTTTCAAATATGTCCTCTCTATGAACTACAATAAAAGAAAAACTCCAACTTTGTTTAAAATTCTTAAGTCCTATCATTGAAGTGTTAAAGAAATACTAGAGTTAGTCATAATTTAGATCTATTAGAAAAAGTAGAACATGTAGAAGAAGAAAGGTCAAACTTGAAGCTTTTCCTAAAAAAAAAAGTTTTAAGGAAAACATGCAAAAAATAGATGAAGAACAACTAGATTTTAAGGTACATGTGCAAAAAATTAATTTGCAAATGAAAGTAGAACAATTAAATATCAATTGCTTAATTCAAAGGTAAATTTGTAACAAAGAGATTTCAATATAGAATCAATAAAAGAAAGATCACCATTATAGTTTTTGATAGAAATTTTAGATCATATCTACAACAAAAAGGTTCAAGAAGTATTTGGATTATTGTTAGATTCAACAGTCTATAGTCCAAAATGCTAGATGAAAGAGATTCAAGAGAGGAAGAGATCAACTAGTTCATATTAGTTGCTTGTATAGATTTCTTCCCAACCTACACATCAACAAAAGATGTTGATTTAGTTTGGGAAAACTTTGCAAATTTTTATACTCTCATCTACTTTATTATAACATTATTTGAACATGCTATAGATACATTTCCAAACTTATTGCACTTTTTGGATTCTTGGGATGTGTAAATGAAAGAAAAAGGCATACCATTAGTTGGGCTAGAATGCACTTGCCAAGTTACTGGAAGTTGGCGGAAGACAAAAAACAATCATGAATTTGAATGTGCTTTGAAGCTAACAAAACAACATGTCGAACTAGCAAGCAATGGACAAGGAAAATTTGCTCCATGTTCATAAATCATAGACCATAAGAAAACCATCACAAATAAATTAAATCCCTATAGCAAGTAGGAGAGGCATGTGGATATATGAAACATTGAAAGCAATTATGGATGCTATTGAAAGAGGGACATGTTTTTTAAGGAGGGCCAACAAGTAATGGAACATTCCTTTGAGCTCATTTTCTAACCACCTAAATAGAAAAACAAGGTCTAGGAAGATGGGGTGGTTAGGAGGTGTGTTTACAAAAGAAGAAGATGTTGCAATGATCAAGTGGACCTTAGATATGCAAGAATGCAAATTGTCCATAAACCTACAACAACTAAAGATGAAGGTTGTAGAGTTGACACAAAGGATACATAATTCCAAGATGGAATATTAGGCAATAGTTGGTGGTGTTGGTTCAAGTGAAGACACCTAAAAGTTAACATTTGATAAAGCAGAAGGATTGGAAGTTTGCAATGCATAGGGATTGACACCCACTTTTTGCAATTCAATTTACACCAACCTATAATCAATATGCAACTAATAAAATTACATTGCAAATCATGTGTGCAATTCAAATGAAATAAGCATTCAGGTTAATAGATAATTAAGAACAAAGGTTCTAGCTAGGAGAAGATCAAATGTTGTTTATAGCACCATTGCCAAGTCTCTGGAATGATTAACTTAAATTGTGTAGTCAATGTTGTAGAAGGTCTTTTGTTAGGGTTATTTTAAAATTGAAAGACTTCAAGAAGATTACATAAAACTTTGCAAACTAAGAACATGCATGGCAATACAAAAGAAAGGCAAAATGATTTTTTTCTTGTTCACTTGAATAATTTTTAATTTTCTTCAAGAAGTTTGTTATAGGTGGAATGCCTTTTATGAATTGACATTTTTTAGTTTTGGATGGGCATGGTGATTATGTTACCCTAGAAGCGATAAAACATGCATAAGAATTTGGGTTAAATATGATTACCTTACCATCCCATACATTTCATGCTCTATGGCCATTACATGTGTTTTGTTTCAAGCCATTTAAAACAACATTTTAAAATGTTAAGGTTGTAGCTATGTTTTAAAATAATCACATGAAGTTAGATAAGATCATTATGGCTAGATGGGTAGACCATGCCATAGATCAATCTCTCACAAAAAAAAATTCAAGTTTGGGTTCAAGGATACAAGTATTTGGCTTTTCAACCCCAAGGCAATGGACAATAAGATTCAACCTTTAGAAATTTACATTGCGACAAACATCAACAACCATGGAGGTGAAGAGGAATACACATTAAATGAAGAAATTGATCACAATCAAGGTCAACAATGGGGGTAGGAAGCTATTGCTATAGAAAGTCTTCTCCATAGACCTAAAACAACAATCCATCAAACAACACTTAAAGATCATCCTACTAATAGGTTAGAAATTGATTAATGCTACTATGTAGACATGTTTTGGAATCCCATTGTGATAGAAAAGAAGCTAGAAAAAATTGTAAACTTAGATGAGGTTATTTTTGAGTTAGTGTAGGAAACCCAAAATCCTCCAAATTTGAGCCAAAAAGCCACAAGGTTGCACAACTTGCTTTTATTTCTTCATTTACCTAGAAAACACACCAAGGGAATGGAACCATTTTTAGTTGATTATTTTTAGTCACATGTTGTAACTTCTATTGAATACTTAAATATTTTAAGGAAAGACAACTGTAGAGGAAATCAAAAAAAGAAAAAAAAAGGATAAATGAGCCAAAAGAATGATGGATTTGGGAATTGTAGCCAATAAAACAACTATTAGAATTATTGAAAAACACACTAAAACACAATTTAGTGCACCTTGGACTTCAAGAATTATCAAGGAAGTTGGTGATAGATTTCACCATAACTTTCAAGTGGGCTTGCAAACATGTTTGAATAGGTACATGGGTGCCAATCTTGGATGCACAACATGGGTTCAATAAGAGGTTAGATAGTCGGCATAGGGCCAAACAATAAGCAAAAGGTAAATGCACATTACACTCGCCCAAAAAAGGCAAATGAAAATCCATTTTCATACTCCAAATCCAATGATTTAAAAAAAACATTTAAATGGTGTTGAAGTTCACATTTTTTTCCATTTTCAAATTCATACCATCATAATCTAAACTTTTTTAAAAAACCTTTAAAAATATGGGCCTTGAAAAAATCAATTTAAATATCAAAATGAAGTTTACAAATTTGAAATTTTCATTTTAAATCTAAATTTTTTTGAGAGAATTTTTCTTGCTTGATGTTTTGATCTTAAGTGTTATGGTACTTTAATGTGTGGTGGCAAAAAGTTATAGGCTTAGTTTCCAACTCCACTAGAAGAAAAAAAATCCACAATGATAATTTTTTTGGGAAGTTTGGATTGTGACATTGGATGTACCATCTTTTGTAAAGTCCACCTTGGATTGAACATTTATCCTTTTGGTAAATTTTTTTTAGGGTTTGAAAGATTAGATTATATGTGTCAAATTTTCATCTCACTTTTGTCAAGTTTTTCAAATAGATTTGAATACAATGCAATAATACTTGACCCACCCAAAAAAACTTGTCATTGTGATTTCCAAAAAGGGTGTTAAGTAGCAAGGTTGTTGGCCTTTAATGACTAAATATGAAATATACATATGGTCACCATTGGGAATGGCCATTACTACAAAATGTGTGTGCAATTCACTAGTCCTCGTTCACTAGACCAATGAATTCACTGCTTCTTCACTAGGTTTCATTCATTATATATAATCAATGAATTCAGTCATAATTTAGTGAAATAATTTGATGCACAAGGACACCTTTCGTTGTAGTGGGCATTAAAAGAAAACATGAACTAGGATTAACAAAAATATAACCAAAGTAAAAGCACTTCAAGAACATGGAAAAAAAGGTTAAGAAAGCCAAGATGGACTTTAAGAGCACAAGTGGAAGTTCAAATATGCTAAGACAATACCACAAGAACAAAAAAAACACAACTAGAAGCCAAAAGTCAAGAAGGCCAACATGGATTTCAAAAACATGAAAAGCACAACCATAAGCTTGAATTTGTTGATACAACACCTCAAGAACAAAAAAAGCACAATCAAAAGCTTGAACTTGTTGAAACAACATTTCAAGAACACTTAGAAAACCAAAAGACCAAAGGACCAAAATATGTTACAGCAACAATGGAGCTTTGAGTTCAAAGTTTAAAGAACATGCCTAGAAAGCCATGATAGGTTACACCAACAATGGACCTTCGAGTTCAAAGTTTCAAAAATATGCCTAGAAAACTAGAATAGGCTATAACAACAATGGAGCTTCAAGCTTAGAGTTTCAAGAACATGCCCAAAAGACTAGAGTAGGCTCCAACAATGATAGAACTTTGAGGTTAGAATTTCAAAAACATGGTTAGAAAACCAAAAATAGCTTGCAACGATGGGCAAGCTCAAGTGTGTCTTTTTCCTAGTGACCTGATTATTTTTTCTTGGTGATGAATGCCCAAGAAATCCCTTGCCCACTATTGCGCCCATAAACCTACAATGGATTTGGTGAGTAAGACCTTCTAAACCCATTACCATTGATTCTTTATCTTTAAACTTTGTGAAGATTGTGGCCACATGTTCAAAGTTGAACAGTCATTTGGAGGATAATGGTTGTTGACATTTTCATCTAGATTCTAATGATGAGGTTAGAAGAAATCCATTAAGGAGCATATCATTGTTTGGTTTTAGGTGAGCAAGTAATTTTCATGGGTTGTCATGTGAAGTTTTTTTTTTCTTTCATTTTTTATTGCAAAAATTTTAAAGGGGCATAACTTGTTCATTTTTCATTTGATTTAAGTGATTTAAAGGGCGTTGGGTGTGTCTTCTATTTCTTTGCACTTCAATTTTAGATACCATAAACAAAGGAGGCAAATTGAAAGATCTATAATTGATTGACACACTAAATGTTTAGTCACTGACCTATTTACCCTATTATTGCTAAAACTAAGTTCATGATATTGATATCATTTGATAAACTTAAAGTTGTCTCCATTAACTTCATTTTATGATTAAAAAAAAGAATCATCCATAATTGATACTTAAGAAGTTGTTTTAGAATCCTTGGATGTTTGGCCATATGGAAGGAAGGCTTTATAAAAATTTACAAGGATTATCTTCCCAAAATAGGTATAAATAAACATCATGTGCATTATCTTAAATATGATAAACAAAAGTCTAAGGTACATGACCTTGAAATGTTCAAGGTCAGCATTGTTACAATTGAGTTTTGATTCATGTTCATGCTTTCCATGATACAAATAAATGTTATTGGAGTCCATACTATTTATGCTTTGCATCCATATTTGTCTTATTGTAATAGTATGCTGATGCCCATTTGTACCATTGTGTTGAAATTCATAATAGTTTTTGTGCTTGTGGTAGTTTTAGTGCTCATGAAGTTAATTATGGAAGTCTTCACAAACATTCCCATAGGCAGAAGTTCTTCTGCCCATGGAAAATTTGCTCAGGAAACTTTTGCTCTCCGGAACAAGAAAGCCCAAGGGTTTTAGGGTTTAGGTATAGATGGGCTAGAGAGTTGGTAGAAAACAATTGGGTGAGGGGGGGGGGGCGTGTGTGGGGCATGACATATGGTTAGACTTTATCAAATAAAAATGTGAAAGAAACCTTTCCCAAGGTAGGGATGATTGTTTAATCAAGCTAAGTTATAATGAAGGGGCTCATATCAATGCTTGTCAACATAAAACAACTAAGGTGTACAATTCTTCAACAAATTGAAGAATTAGGTATGATGATAGCCCATTGGCCATCCCCTTTAGTTTAAGGTATCAAAATAGGCCAGCTAAGAGTTTATCAGGGGATGGGAGAGGGGCGTTGGTTGCTTGTCAAAATCAATTTTTTGAAATGGCTTTGTGAGCATGATATGAGTTTGCCTTATATATCTACTAATGATGATACTTTATGGGCATCAATTGTCATAGAAAACACCATTTATCAACCGCATCATACATCAATTGAACATTGTAGAATGATTAGATTTGTTTTGTAAATGTTATAAAACATCTGATGCAATAATCTGGAATACACACTTTTCATACTTAAGTTTTTGTTTAGGTTTTCATATTTCTACATGGTTAAGATTCCATTAAACCTAAAATTAATTTTAAAGTTCATCTTAATCTTTGTGTGCATGATAATTTCCTGTCATGTTGAAGTTCATTGATGCTCATGACACAAATATAACCATCATGGTGAAAGATTATAAGATTAATTATACCAAATGTTCTAGTAACATATTAGAAACATTGTCATTTAAACACATTGAACAATGTGTTTAAATCACAAGGTTGATTTTTTTTTTGACCCTAAGACATGCAAAATTAAGCAGTGGTAGTACTTACTTCTACGAATATGTAGTGTTGCATTTGGACCCAATTCTAATACTTTAGCACAATAACTTTATGCTCATTAGACTCCATATCCCCATTTGTAAGATTGGTACAACAAAAAAAATGGAAGACACCTGAAACAGCTGAACAATTAAAACAACAAACCAGAGAAAGCTTGCAAGGCAAGGCATGGCAATAGAACAAACAAATAACTGCAATCATGAGTCATTGAAGGTTTCCAAATCATAAGATGTTGCAACTTGATGTGGAAACTAGTGTGATTCACATGTAGAATTTCATTGTGCCAGTGATATTGTTTCGTACCTTTCCTATTAACTAATACCTACAAGCCAGATAATCATTTCCTTCTTATACTTTTGGTATTGTCATAAAAGATAAGATTTTCTTTTTCTTTTTTTGAGTGAATTTTCATCACTTGGCAACCAAAAAAAAAATTCCTGGGAAGACTCACACAAACAATTTTTGTGAAAAAAAACGTGCTAAAGTTGCCAAGGTTTGAGGAAAAAAATTCTGAAATTGTATAGGTAATCAAGATTTGAAAATTTTCAATTGTAAGGATTACACGGGGACATCTCCCATCACAGGGAGCAAGTTTTCATGTTGAAAAAGTCCCTTTGACAAAAAAAGTTGTCAATGAAAGATGATATAAAAGGAAAACATCCCAATATCATCCAAAGCGGTTCTAAATTGAACCTAGGGAACAAAATAAATAACACTCTTGAGTTTGTAGTAATAAATTTTCCAGTAGTTTTAGGGGAGCAAACTATTCAGCATACAAATGAAACCAAAGGAGAGAAGAACTTGACGGAGATCTGGATGCACTCCCTGATCTCCAATGATGGGTTGCTGCAAGGAGAGCTAGGGTTACAGCCAGAACGCAGGCTTTGACTATGTCCCCAGCATCAGCAAGTACAGAAACGTTGCTTGTATTTTCAAGTTTTCTGTGGTCAAATCTTTACGTTGAGTTGCAGACTTCAAGCTATAAACTAGATAGCAGGGTCATGTAGCTGGGTACCTTTTACATTGCATCTCTGCAGCTTGGAGCATGTAGAAGGTAGTTGCCAGTTGCTTGCTGGGTAGTGTGGTAAGCTGAAAGGCTTAGAGGCCAGACTGCAGGTTCCAACTTCTGGTTTTCTCCAGTAATAATCAATCCACAAGTCTTGCTGCAAGAAAAAAAATCCAGATATATCAGGACAAGGAAGAAACAACTTCCCAAGACAAACAGAGGCAATTGATTGTCTGTCATCTTATTCATCTGCAATCAGGAGAAAAAACATCAGGTTGAGAGAAAACTGCTCACCACATCACTTGTATTGTGACAGGATTTCTTGTTGAAATAAGTAGACTGCCCCCCAATGGCTGATTGGACTATGCTTGGTGGTGTGAGTTACAAAGGGAATGGCTTGGTCTGAGCACAGACAAGTAGCACCATACCCTGCCACTATAAAATGCCTCCTAAAAACAGGGAAATAAATGACCCACATAGCAACCTAGTTTTCTAGGGGATATTTTCAGAGGATCTCTAATTTTCTCCAATTTAAAATCATTGATGATGGCCTGATAGGACTTCCAAAGAGGAGCTGCAACAGGAAACTGAACTGCTAGGAAGACATTTTTGAAGGTTTTTCTTCCACATTAGTACTGATGCTAGATGTGATACAGCTTCCGGAGCCAGTACTGCACTGAACCAAAAGCTTGATCGCACGCTGCTGAGTACCTTGAGTCACTTGAAGGCATTCCTGAAGATCAGCCTCACTTGCTAGTAGCATCCATTCTTCATCATCATCAAGGTACTTGAGATCAAAGGAACGACTTTCCAATTTCAGTCGGCATTGAATGTGATCTCTCAAATCCAAATACCCTGAACCTGAAGGAAACTTGAACCGCACTGTGTCTGTCCCCACTGTTGCCTTCACAGTGATTGCTGATGTTGTGTCAATTCTCTGGGGCCAAATTATTTTCTTAGTCGTGTCTCCAATGCCTGATGAAGGGGAGCTACAATCACTGATCCCATGTCCTGGAGATGCATCAAACTGTCGAGGGTCAAAAGCAGATAGGCCTGGACAACCTGCCACATCTTTTCCTTCATCACCACCTTCACCAAATGCGTAGTTACTAGGTGATGCAGGTCTCTGTTCTCTGTCACCTGAGAGTTGGCCAGCCCTCAGTGCTGTGAAAGTGCATGCACCTGGGATGCACCTGGGATTCTTGTTCTCTTCCCCTTGGGCTACTTTCAACAAGTCTGCAGGTGTCTGACTGGTTACCAAGTGCTCCTTATTGAAGTCACTATCAATGGGGAAATGAGTAGCCAAAGAAACTGACCAATTTCCATGCACAGGAGGATGATCTTTCTCAATGTGGATGCCTGTTACTCCTGCAACTGATGCATTATTGCCCATTAGGGTGTTAATGTGCAGAATTCCATTTGCACCCTGCACAGAATCTATGACACCTTGCAACTTCCTCAGGGATCGACTCACTTTGTTGATTTTTCTTGATGGCCACCTTGAAATCCCATGCTCCCGGCAGATCCTCTTCAGTGTTGTTGGGCACACTGCAACAGCCATAGGTCCAGACAAGTAGTCCCATATCACAGATAGCCAATAGAATGCACTACCACTCAAAGAATATCCATTTCTAGCATTATGTTGCTGTGTATGGACCCTTATCCACAACAGTCAAAGCTAGGAAGCTCAGGAATCAGCAGTTTCCAAATGGATATACACAAGATAACAAGTGGAAAGGGACAAACCACCAATGCTTCTGGCTGCATCCTTGAGACTGCCAGCAAAGTATTGCTGGAGCACACTGAGAGCAACGGTCTTCTCAGTCATCCCACGCCTCCTGTCTAGTCTTCGCTTGTGAATTGTAGCATCTTGTCCTGAACAGGTGGATGCAAATGCGCAACCCATGTTTGTGACTCCAGCCCCCACAGCACCCAAAGACAATTGGTTAGATTGATAAGACTGTTGAACTTGCTGCAGTTGTGAAGGCTCCTGATTTTGTATCAAATCATTAGTTTCTGTATTTCCCAGATGGTGATCCAATTGGTGTTGGTACTGCACAGGATGTTCACGTGTCTGGAGATGCAATCTTTGTTGATGATGTTGCTGATCCAATGAGGAGGGAGACACCTTGTGTGTCAAGACTGGAGTAGCAGGACCAAGCCCACATCCAGGCACAAGATCAACATCCTGCTCTTCCTTAGCTGAACAGAGCTTCAGTGGCTTGCAGTTAGCTTCAGTATCCACTGCAACGGCAACAGCTTCTTGCTCTTCCTCCAGCTCCTGGTCAGTAACAGTGCGCAAGCTTCTACAGACATGCTGCAATGTGATAGAGAGGGAGTTTAGTATCAGTTGCTGCTGTTGGCTCTCAACACAGCTCGGTGGCAGGAAAAACTCAAGAATGAAATCATCATTGCCCGTGTGAATGCTTCGCAGACGAATTGCGACAGCTGCAGATAGGCCAAACCATTTTGCGTAATGCCCAAGGGGGTACTCAGTTTTACTGTAACTCTTCACATCTTTATCAAAGACAGGTTGATTGGAAGAAAATGCTTTTCCTGGAACACCCTGTCCCTTTTCAATGGTGTGTTCCAAGCAGGCACGACGGAAACCCCACAAGTGACCATCACTCACATAGCATGGTCCATCACCTGTGTGGAGACTCATAGTACTTTTGCTACTGCTGGTGTGGCAGTTGCATGTCTCATCAACATCAAATTGGACTCTGTTGCTGTCATTGTGAACTATAACCTTAGCATTGCCATACTGGCTTACAGGTACCCAGGTTTGGGCAAGGGGAAGCTCATGTGTCTCACACACAGCTGTCAAAACTTCTGCAATTTCTGCCACTACTGCTTGCCGGCTCTGCAACCGCATCTGCTGCACCATACACCTTATCAGCAACAATTTCAGCAGATTGTTCCAGAATTGTGTGCACAAGTTTAAGCAATCAGACATTGTGAAGCCTTCAAAAACATGATGAAACAAAAAGCAACAAACGTAATGGATAGAGTCTTCACACCTCTCCAGGTACTGCAGGATCCAATCCATCAGGACAAGCCAAATCCACAGCCTGCATGTGCAAACAAACAAGCCTTTGCATCAGGATCCAATTTCTTGACCACTTAGACAATGGATTGTGCTTCCTACCATTTGAGCTAGATGCAACAGATAGTATGATCATGATGTTCCTTCTCTTGTTCAAAATCTGTTGTCTAACCCCTTCTTCTCTAGTTACCACAAAGCAGAATCAAAAGACAGACACAGTAGTTGGTCATAGATTTGCCAGTGCTGGTAGACATACTACAGCAAAAGCCTGCTTTCCACAGTTAGGTTTTCACCCTGGAGATGCTGCTACACATTTCCGGTTGGAGAGTAGAACCCTGCTGTCTTCATGCATGGGTGGCTGGAGGAAAATTCTCGCTCCTAAAATCGACTCTCTGCTGCAATATCATTTTCCGATAGATCATGGGTAGGTAGTTCTTGATTCTGAACCCTCAGACTTCTGATGTTTGTTCTCGATGAATGGAGGAGTTCAATGCGAGGACAAAAGGAGTGAGACGTGGGTGGTTTAGATCTAGATCCATACCCACCTGCAGAGCTTTGCAGACGACGTCTATTTCAGGACGAAATTCGACTTTTTCTGACTTCGAAACCAGCTCAATCACTGCAAGAGATCTCCGTGAAACAGGATCCAGAACAGGAACAGCAGCGGTGCCACGCACGTCATATCGTTGAGCTTCCTGGACTCGCACATACTCGTTGCTGCTGTATAACTGCACGTTCGGCGTCCACTCAGGCGCTTGGCTAAGAAACACGCGGCCCGGAAGATCACATGAGAATCCTCCTCCTCTTCCTCCTCCTCCTCCTCCTGCTGCTGACTCTTTGTCCGCAGCCGTAGGGAAGTCATACTTTTCTGATACACTTCGGAACGACCATAGCTGGTGGTTCTTGAGCTCAAGAACATAAGGCTGGTCCCGCGTGGTTAGGCAGGTGGTCTTATTTGCATGCGTCACTGACATCCAGACTTGCGCGAGAACATCCGGACGACATCGGCCTATGTACCTTACGGCTTGTAACAACCTATCTCGCAGAGAGAATGGAGCTGAATCTGTTCTCCCGCTTCTTGTCATTCTGCCTTCTGGCGTTAGAGCAGGACCTCTTCGTCTCCCTGGATTGCCATCCGTCCCTTGTTTCGAACATTGCACGAGAGTTGATTTTGAATCGATGAAGCTTTCCGTTTCGAAGCAGTGGCGACCGTCTGGCCCTTGGTCTGCACAGCCTTTCGCAGGCCTCGTTAGTCCGCGGCAGAGCTTCGCCTCTGATACTGTCTTTTCTGTCTTTTCATCAGTTCTTGGCATCTGTGACGAGAGAAAGCTTCCGATATCACTGCCTCTGGGGCTGAAATACGAATCTGTAAACTCCGGAGATGGAAGACGAGTCTCAGAACAAAGGGCCGCCTGCGGTTCTCCTTGTTGCGCGAGAATTGCAGGAGATTGTTCATCAAGAGCTTCAAGCAGATAGGTAGAATTGATGACAGTACCGCAAGGAGGGCAAGAAGTTGCAGCAGCAGAGGCAAACAGGCTCTGCGAGGAATTCATGAATGGAGCACTCAAATCGGTTTGATTGTTCGCCATAATCCAAGCTTCTCCTGGCAGCGGATCGAAATCCATGAGCTCGCACAAGATCATGGTGTCATCCATGATCTCCAACTTGCATTCTCCTCCTCCTCCTGCTGAGTACGAGCTACTCACTCCCCCGCCCCGCGGCGGCGGCGGCGGCG
>Ga0116230_10005719_pt1 | contig 12206 bp, 10 predicted proteins | sample S1TSphfallax_3_FD_88678 | JGI IMG/M metagenome (GOLD analysis project Ga0116230, IMG submission 88678) | Host-associated microbial communities from peat moss isolated from Minnesota, USA - S1T2_Fd - Sphagnum fallax MG | ecosystem: Host-associated > Plants > Peat moss > Unclassified | place...
GGGACATAACTCGGTATAAAATGTATTGAAAAGGCTGTACTAAATATTAGCTATGTTCTTAATTATGTCAATATAACTTTTGAACATAGAAACAAGCCCTGTTCAAAAACGATCCTTTTCGGATAGTTAAAATATTTGACATTAATGTGCAATAATAGTATTATTATACTTGCACATACTTGTTTATATTTGCTTGATTATTAGAATGCCACTTTCCTTTTTATTAACTGATGATTTAATTCAAGATTTAGCAAATTTAAATAATCAATTTGCTGATAAATTTGCAATCTTAAAAAATTGCAATATCGAAGAATTAGATGCGCTTCATAAATATGCTAGAGTTAGCACGATAGGAGCATCTACTCGTATTGAAAATGCATTGCTGACAGATATTGAAGTGAACTGGATTGACACAATTCTAACTATAGATGGAAAGCTTACTGCTTTTAACCGTAATAGAACTCTTATAAACAATAAGTTATCTAAAGATAGAGAAAGAAGCATAGAAGAAGTAGCAGGCTGTCGAGCTATGTTGTTATTAATTTATGCTAATCCTTTTGATTTTTTTCCTCTAAAAGAAAATGATCTCAGAGCTTTGCATTATGAACTTATGTCACCTTATAAAAAAGCAATTCCATATGCTGGAAAATATAAAATTCAGTCTAATTCAGTAATTGAAAAAAATAAGTTTACGAATGAAGAAAGGGTTATTTTTAAAACAGCAGATCCAGGACCTATTACATCCGCTGCCATGCACGACCTAATTAAATGGTATAATAACTCCATGTTCTTCTCTCCTTGGTCTATAGCTATTACAGCAGAATTAGTATATAGATTTCTAGCAATACATCCTTTTCAGGATGGTAATGGTAGATTAGGTAGAGCTATGTTTCTAATGAGTCTATTACATTCTACATCCAATGTAATATCTTTTGTTTCAAAATATATTGCTATTGACCGATGTATAGAAAAACATAAAGAAGAATATTATTATGTATTAAATCGCTGCTCCGATGGTGCGTTTAAAGAAGATCCTAAAAAATATAAAATTCAATATTTTTTAAGATTTATGATAAAAGTTTTACAGGAATCTATAGAAGATATAGAGTTATACAGAAATAGATTTAAAGCTGAAAGACTTTTATCTACCACAGCACTATCAATTCTTAATTGTTTTAAAGATAACCCAGCCATACGATTAACAACGTCTAAAATAATGAAAGATACTAATTTACCCAGACGTACTGTTGTATACACTATTAATAATTTATTAAATGCACGCCTAATTCAAAAGTATGGCCAAGGCCCGTCTAGCAGATATCAACTATGCTTTTAGCTTCCAACCTTAAAGGTATCATTGTCCAAAAATGACGCTTTTCGGACAGTTATTATATTTTTAAAATTAGCGTTCAGAACAAGGACATTGGGAATGGTATAAGTCAAATTAAAAAGTCTTTAATTTTTTTTATATTCAGGTTAAGTTTATGCAAAAATTGTACAGAATTCACTAACTATATAGTATATAATTTGATTAATCAGTTAATTAGTGGGAATAATGAATAAAAATATATGGCAATTGAAAATTCAATGCTGCGATGCCAGTAAAAAATGCGAAGTCGATTCTACATATACATTAGAAGACCTATGCTCATTTATTTTAAAATCTTTTAATTTTGATAATGATCATTTACACAAATTTTATCTATCACGATCAGGTCGTCCATATGGACAAGACGTAATAGAAATTAGTTCATCAAGCAAAATCCATGATATTTTTCCAATCAGGGATAATAAAAGTTTGTTTTTGTTATTTGATTTTGGAGATGAGTGGGTATTTAAAATCTCTAAAACTATAAAAAAAGTAATTTTTGATTCTAATAAGCACTACCCCATTATTACAGAAAAAAAAGGCGTAAACCCGGAGCAGTATCCAGATTATGAAGAATAAGTGTTGTGCATATAGAATTTATTACCTGCTGCATCCTATAACATTGTGTTATCAGCTATTATATTTTATAATCAGCAGGTTTGTTAAACATAACAATAAACCTTAGTGTATCAACTATTATATTATAACGGGTTACATTATACGGGACTCGAAAAACAATTTAATAAGGTAATTTCCTTTTTACAAAGGGGAGACTTTAAATCAGCTGATGTAAAAAAGCTAAAACCCAGTAAGTATTTTAGGGCAAAGCTTGATATTGCTAACCGACTATTATTTAAAATAATTAATTACAAACAACAAGCCTATATTTTAATTTTAGAAGTTATTAGAAATCACGACTATGCTAAATCAAGATTTTTACAAGGTGCTAAAATAACGGAAGAAGATATACTACCAAGCCAAATAATAGAAGAAGGTGATGAGTCTTTTAATGTTTTATCGAAGAGTAATAGCGTATATTTATTAAATAAATTTATTGTTTTTGATGAACAACAAGAAGATATCTTAAACTGTAGTTTACCTATTATCCTAATCGGCTCAGCTGGTAGCGGAAAAACTTCAGTCAGTCTTACTAAATTAAGACAAATCCAAGGAAAAATATTATATATCAGCTTATCTAACTATCTTGTGTCTAATGCTCAGAAATCCTATTCTGCATTTAATTATATAAACGACCAACAAGATATTAATTTTTTATCTTTTCATGAATTTATTGAAACTATAAAAATCCCTTGTGGTCAAGCTATTAATGAGAATATATTTTTAAAATGGTTTACTAAACAAAATATATCAAAGCACTATGGTATCGGCGATGGACGAGAATTATTTGAAGAGTTTATGGGAGTTATTACTGGTTCTGTATTAGATGAACCATATCTTAGCCGTGAAGAGTACCAGAATTTAGGTATTAAGCAATCAATATTTTCGTTTGAGCAAAGACAAGGTATTTACGATCTTTTCCAAAAATATTTTCAATTTTTAAAAGAAGAAAATTACTACGATACCAATATAATTTCTAGTCAATATACTAATTTGGTTAGGCCTATTTATGATGCTATAATCGTAGATGAAGTACAAGACTTTACAAATAGTCAGTTATTTTTTGTATTAAAAAGCCTTAAGAAACAAGGTCAATTCTTATTGTGCGGAGATGCTAATCAAATAATACATCCTAACTTCTTTTCATGGTCTAAATTAAAATCTTTTTTTTATACAGAGAATAATTTTATAAATGATAAGATTACAAAAATACTTACAGCAAACTACCGTAACACTCCAGAAGTCACTGAATTGGCTAATCGGGTATTGAAATTTAAAAATTATTACTTTGGTTCGGTTGATAAAGAAAGTCACTATTTAATAAAAAGCACTTCGGATAAACACGGTGTAGTAAGTTGTTTACAAGACAAAATGGATATTATCAAAGAAGTAAATGTTAAAACTGCTAAATCTACTAATTATGCAATCCTAGTATTGCATGAACATCATAAAGATAAAGCAAAAGAATTGTTTAAATCGCCTTTGATTTTTACCGTACAAGAAGCAAAAGGGTTAGAATACGATAATATTATCGTATATAACTTTGTTTCGGATGAAAAGAATTATATGGATATTACTAAGGGCACAGATCGCTCATTTTTGGATGCCGACTTTAAGTATGCCAGAGCAAAAGACAAATCGGTTAAAGCTCTTGAAATATATAAGTTCTATATCAATGCTTTATACGTTGCAATTACTAGATCGATCTGTAACGTCTATATTATAGAATCAAACCCATCTCACAAATTTTTAAGATTATTAGAAATAAATGAGATTCAAGAAATTAACATTGAAGCTACGGAATCATCCAGAGAAGACTGGCAAAAAGAAGCTAATAGACTTATTATGCAGGGTAAAGATGAGCAAGCTAAGGCAATAGAAACCAACATACTGCAGCATCAGAATATTACTTGGACTCCTATAGATCACAAAGAATTTAAATCCTTATACGAAAAAGTAATAATCCAAAAAACTGCTGATAAAAAAGGATGTATAAAGTTATTAAATTATTCAATAATTTACTCTGATCTTGCGTTAATAAAACAACTACAAATAGATGGACTCAAGGCTGCCGCCAATATATCTAAGTGCATACCGTTAATGTTAGACCAGTATTTTAATGATTACTTATATCAAAACACTACGAATTTATTAAAAAAAATAGATTTATTTGGTACTGAGTTTAGAAATGAATTCAATCTTACTCCGTTGATGTCTGCAGCATATGTAGGTAAAAAGAACTATATAGACATGTTAATTTCTTTAGGAGCATCGATAAACGCCACCGATAATAATCAGCGCAATGCTTTTATGATAGCATTATCTAGGGCAACCGACGATATGAAATATTGTAACAGCGGCTTTGAAGAAATTTATCAGCAATTAAAACCGGATGCAATTATATTGAAGATTAATAATAAGTTAGTTAAAATTGAATCATATAAATCTGAATATTTTCTCTTATACTTCTTAATTACAAAAATAAGGAATTCTTCTGAATATAAGGTGAACCGATCTAAACTAACATTTAAAGCATCTAATATTAGTATTTTACTTAAAAATTTTTCTGAATCGGTAGTGCCTAGATATCGCAAAAATCGAGATTATGTCAGAGCATTATTTGCCCGTAACGAAGTACACAGTAACTATCCTTATAATAAACAATTATTTTCTAGAATAACTCTTGGTATTTATACAATAAATCCCGATTTAGAGATAAAAATTTGTGACACTTGGTCAAAACTATAATTTAAAAGTAAGGTGTAATAAACATAACTTATAAATACTATTATTTTTATTTTTCAGCTTAATTTATTGAGGTGGCCACGAGACCGCATGAAATTATGCTGAGCAGAAAATATTTAAAATGTTATTTTCATACACTACGGCAAAGCAACATATTTTTCGTATAAGTTTTAGTTCTTGCAAAGCCTCTTAATCTTGATTCGCCCTACCGACAAACACTGGTTTGCTGGATGATATATAATATAACTTATAACTTATAATGTTATAATAATCCTTCAAAAACAATTAGACAATTAGTAAGAAACCTTGACAACTTTGAATTAGTGAATTATTATAACTTATAAATTATACTTTATAAGTAGGTTATTTATGACATCATGTGTTATTACTCTAGCCACTAGCAAAGGTGGTGCTGGAAAATCAACCCTAGCAAGAAATCTTGCTGCCCATTGGATAAATATAGGTATGAAAGTAGCTATAATTGATGCCGATCCTCAAGGAAGCATCATAAATCGACATAATCCATTGGGCTTATTAAGTAAGTTAACAGTCGTAGCAGAACCAGAAGAAAGCGTGTCTGAAATAATTGAAGAGTTTAGGAAAGAATATAATTATATTATAGTTGACACGGGTGGCTTTAGAAATAGAACTACTGTTAGAGCTTTAGTATCTACTAATATAGCAATAATACCATTAAAACCATCAGCAGATGATGTAGCAGGCGCATTAGAAACATATAATTTAGTAAAAGAATTAAACAGAACACCTGAACGCATCTCTAATCCTATTAAATATAGAATGATAATTACAATGAGTCAACAAAACACTGTAATTGCTCGACATGTTAGAAGTGAACTTGAGCAATTGGGATATTTGGTCTTAAAAGCTGAAATGTATCATCGAGTAGCATATCCAGAATCTGCTATCAATGGATTATCTCCTTGCGTTACCGACCCTGATGGCTCTGCTGCTAGAGATATAAATCGAATTGTAAAGGAATTAGACTCTTACTTATAAAGTATATTTTATACTTTATAAGTTATATAGTATAAAATATAACTTATAATGGAGCGTATATGAGTAGTAAACAACTTCACTCAATTTTAAACAAAGTGCCTGCCGCCACGGCAGACGGTGAAAAAAATCACATTAAACAAATAAAAGATACAGAAAGGTTTCATACTCTACTTCCAAAATCTTTAGAAGAAACCGACAGGATAGTCGCTGTAATTCCTAAAATATTAAAAGAAGAAATAAAAATTTATTTAAAAACTCACAAAGGCGATACAGAAAAAATTATAATCTTAAAGGCTTTAAAGTTAATGGGATTTAATGTACCAAATGAGTGGTTAGTAGACAAGAGAAGTATTAGATAAGTTATAAAGTATAATTTATAACTTATCTAATCCACACACTAAAGTTGCTGATTTATACTTGTTACAACTTTTTCTAACTACATTATATTTATTATAACCTAAAAAAACTTATTTACACTTTTTTTAAATATGTTATCTTTATCCACGGACTCTTAATAAGATAAAAGAGACTTAAATTAAATTAGAACTCACGTGGCAATAAAAAAAGAAGACTCGCAGGCTTTTACAATTAAATTTCCAAAAAGCCTTGTTGAAGAAATAGATCAGATTTGTGCAGCTACCTACATAACCAGAACTTCTTGGCTTATAAAGGCAGCTAGAGAGTTACTAGAAAAAGAAAGAGTTTCACGAACTGAAGATATATTAGCTAAAATAGCATATAAAGAAAAGCAGTAATGAAAATATAACAAGGTGCTAAGTGTCTAGACTTAGCACCAGGAAAGACTAAAAATAGTGCCTGGCAGCATATTTTTATTAGAAACATTATAGTACTTTCTTGGTTAAAAGTCAAGTTTTTAGATTCTTAGCTCTATATAAAGGGCAAGAAAAATGCAAAGTTTATCACTTTTTGAGAGTAATTCTCAACGGTCTACCGTAGATAATCACTTATCTTTCAACTTTAATTATCATACCAATCTTAACCTTACTAGGTTTTTATCACTTAACGAGACCAAATCCTACACTCCAATAACCTGCTGCGTGTTAGAACATATCCTTACAACTATTAACCTTACCAGTACTGAGAAACTCTATTATTTACTTGCAGATAGCCTAGCGCTAATTGGAAAAAACAAGGGATATAGTAGATCTTGTGCTCTCCCAAGTGAAGACTGGGCCAAATATCTTGGCTGCTCCAGGTCTTTAGTTTTTACCATGCAAAAAAGTTTAGAACAGAAGGGATATTTTATCATAAATAAGGACTTTGATCATATAGGACGTAATAAAAGAAATCTTATTACTCCTACTCTTCCTCCTCTGGTTTTTAATAACCTAAACGAAAAGTTTCCTGATAGAGTAGGGGATCATCATCCATATGATCCTTTAAGTGAATGTAAAAGGTCTTATCTGGATAGAACCAAGTTATTTATAAAACTGAATTATAACCTTTTGAAGATCATTACCGGAAACAGCTATCTAAATCCTATGCAGAAGATTCTATGGCTAAGTTTTTACGGTAGGTGTTATAAAAACCATATGCTTCAGGCAAAAGAAAATTTTTACGTTGATAAATATAGTTACAATGACAGTTCCAGTTTTTCTTTTATCTCTTCTTACAATGAAATAGCAGAACAACATTCCTGTAATACCAAACATTTATCAAAATCTCTAAAAAGCCTGGAAGATCTTGGTTTTATAAAAACACAAAACATTTACGTTAGAAAGAAAAGCAGCGATAATGCCGATAATAAAATACAGGAAAGGCAAGACGAATCTTTGTGGAAAATTACCGTTTCGCTACCTGAAGATTGTATTTCAGAATTAGAGAAAGTAAAAGATCGATCTAACCTTATATTAAGTGATATAAAAGTTACAGCAGATACAGAAACCTTTAGTCCAAACCTAATTGGAAATTGTTTGATATTAGGAGGCGTAAAATTTGATTTAAACTCGGAACAATCCGATTTTTTTAAATCTTTAATCACCTGTGATAGCAATGATAACGGTAGTGATATTAATTATAAATGTAGTGTATCTCCTATTTCACCAATACCGAATACTCCATCCGATGAATCATGTACCGATTCTATAACAGAAGAATTGAGTATAAACGATGGAGGAGACGGAGAAGATGAATTAGAAGAGTTTTCCAGTGTCAATGATAGTTTTTTACCGGATGTTCCGGAAACCTTCACGACTTCATCTTCTTTGAAAAACATTGGTAAAAAGGAAGATAGGAATGATGGAATCGAATTTGACCCTACTTTCGCGAAATCTGAACTACTATTAAATAAAGATTCTTTATTAAAAATAAAAGATTTAAAAAGTAACTTAAGAGCAAAGCCAAAAGTTATTTTTAATAATTTTTTAAAGAAATTAAAAATAGAAAATAATATTGATGATATATCTTCTAATAAACAAAAAGGTAATAATTATAAAAACCACAAGTTTAATATTTGTTCTGAGCTAATTCGAAATAAATTAAAAGAATTATCTAAAGACAAAGCTGATAAAGCTAGAAAGTTTGCTTACTCATTGTTGTCCAAAAAACTAGCTAAAGGTTATGCTGCTTCCTTAAGTAAAGGTGAACTAGCTAAGCAACTAATTCACCATGCAGCTACGTGGAAACCTACAAAGCTTGGTTCTATTTCAAGAGAACAAGAAATCGATACCGCCCTAAGCGTTGCATAGAAATCTATAATAGCTGGTACTTGGCAACCTCCTCTGGAGTGGGCTAAGGCTGAAGTATTAAATTATGAATATTTGCTATACCTTAAAAAATATCAGGAATCGGGTATTATATCCTATGAAGTAAGGACATTAGAGATAGAGGTAGATAAATTGCTTGGCGGGTGCTGTGATTTAGTAGGTAAAATAAAATCAAGCGTTATTTCCGAATTTAATTATAATAAAAAATCCGATGAAGAACTTTATAAACCTCAGGATCAATTACTTTATTCTTCTAAAGGTATTGTATACAAAGATATGCTCTTGAAATCTGATTATTGTAACAATGCTTTTGAAATTGAATTAGCAGAAGATGCCACAGGGAAAAGTAATATTATCTATAGTGTTGATTTGTCAAATTTATCAGATAACCAAAAACATATAGCTCTGTGTGGCAGCGATACGGAAATAATGGAAATTACTACGACAGACAACAAGCAGTATTTCGGAAAACTAAAAGCTATGGAAGTAGATGAACACGGTGAATTAATTATGACTTTTTTACCAAGTAGCCAAAGAGAATTTATTAAAAACAAGGATATTTTTAGTTTAAATGCCGGCAATACAACCTCTTATTTGAACGTTAAACAAGATCAACTAACTTGCTATCAATATAATACTATTGAAAGTTGTAGAAATAATATAGAATTTACTCAAGGAAAGACACAAGGTTTTAAGAGCTTGGATGAAGCCGTATCGAGTATTTTTAATAAATTATTACCTATTATTAATAATGATCTTGATAAGTAGGGTTTTATAGATAAATTGCTTTAAACGGAGAATATAGCATAAATATTAACTAAAAGTTAAAAAGAAAGCAGTATAATTTATGCCGATATTAACACAAAAAGAACAAATAATGATTTTATAAAATGCTACAAAGCATCTGCGCATATAATCGTTAGTTAGAATTATTAATGGTGATAATCCGATGCTTTACAAAAAAATTTATCGGTTTTTAGCTAAATTTAAGAAGATAAAATATACATTATTAATATCTTACATTTTAAGTTTTATAATTTTAGCTGTTTTTTCAAGTATTAAATTTAAATTAAGTTTAATAGAGAAAGATAAAGAATATTACCGAATCTTGCATACAACGAGACAAATTCACTTAGAAGTTATCGAAAATGAATTAATGAAAATTTTAAACGTATTGGAGATAGTACACGACAAACCTAATAATGTGGATTTTTTTAAAAGGAATTTATTACTTAATTTTATAAGAATTTCAAATATTACCGAGCATACAGAGAAGCCTTTTAAAATAGATAATTCCTTTAATTCGACCGAGATTACTGCCGGATTTTATAGCGTTCGAGTAGACACACAGTTGCTAAAAAGATTTATATCTAAAAATATTCCCCAAAACATTAACTTTGAAATTGATATTAATAATCAAGTAATTGTGGGTAACGGAAATAAAAGAGATATTTTTATTAAAAATACAGTAACCTCGCCTTTTTCATCAGTTATTACCTTAATCTTATCAATTAAAGAAGATTATATATCTGAAGATAAGAATAAAATTATCAGAGCGCAAATATTAGAGTTTATTGTTATAATAACTCCGATCATAATAATAAATATCATGTTCGGCAAAATATATCTGTTCTCAATTACTAGAAGATTTAAAACTATAAAATTATCTTATGTAAATCTGCGGGAGGAACAAAGTTTACTTTCGCGACATATGAAAACAAAAAATAAGTATAATGAATTACTTATAACTAAAATAAAACAAAAAGTAAAAAATAAAGCGTTAGAAGTAGAGGATAGTTTAGATGATTTATTATACTTTCCTTTGTTAATAGAAGAAGATCAGTGCAGCTCTATTGAAAGTGCTATATTTTTTGAAGACTTAACTTCATTTTTTCAGTATTCAATAAATAAGAAAAAAATAGATTTTCGATACTCGGTTACTTGTAACGTTTTTACCGTTTATTTATCCAAAGAAAGTTTTTATCAATTAACTTTTAGTTTGTTTCATAATATCTTGCATTTATTAAATAACAAATCCTTTTTATTTATCAAATTTGAAATACAAAATAACTTGTTGATTAAGATAATTATCAAATATAGCGGGTTTCTGTTAAGTAAAGAGCAAATGAAAAGCTATACTGAAGAACAAGGTAAGGGAGAAATATTTCTACTAAATATGCACAATACCTTAAAAGGACTAGAAAAGCTTTGTGTTAATTGTGAAACTAAAAGCAGTGATGATCAAAACATTATACAACTGAATTTTCAAGTTATAACTCAGAGTAGTAAAGTAAGAAAAAATGATGATAATAATATTATTAATTTACGTGATTATCGCAACAAATGAAAAATAAATATCTTTATTATCACAAATTTGGGAGAAAAACCCCGCACTTGCAGTGCAGAGTGATTAACTAAAGGAATAAATTTTTTTGCAACTACTGTAATATTTTGTCGGGTACTACAAAACTAATAAGCATATAAAAATGGCTTGTTTCAAAGCATTGCTGTGCTAAAGTTTTACAAAATTGCAGTATTTTGGAAAATTTCGTACCAACTTGGGAAAAGAGATTATGATGAACACATATACAAAGAACGGCACTTAATTCAAAATAAATAATAAAATTGTTAAAGAATAGAGCTATGAAAAATTTTCTGCTAATAGTTATGGTGTTAGTTATTTATAATCCAGCTTTTACTAGAGCAGAACAAATATCTAATTTGATTATGCCAGTTAGTTATTTTGTAGATCATGTTAAGCAATTAAATCTATTAAAAGAAAATTTGACTAAGTATAGGCAAGCAAGTGTTATAGGGGTTAGTGGGCTAGGTAAAACTCAAGTGACCAGAATGTATGTTCATGAAAATAAAGATCATTATGAGATAATTTGGTTCATTGATTGCAATTTAGATATTAATGAAGAACTTTTAAAATTAGCCAAGGCTATTAATGCTGTTGCCAAAACCAAGTTGATTTCAGAGGAGGATATATTCTTAGTAAAAAAAGAATTATTAGCATATTTATCAAATAAAGATCATTGGTTATTGGTGCTTGATAACTTAAAAATAAACGAAAATCAAAAGATAAAGGAATTTATTGATTGGGAACATAACGGCCATGTTATTTTTGTTTCCCAAGATCGAGAGTTACTAACTAATATAGTTAAAATGAGCCGTCTTGAGAGAAGTGATGCTATTATTTTAGCTAAGAATCTTTTATATAATAAAGATCCTCAATCTGTAGAGTTTTTAGCTAAAGCATTTGACGGTTATCCAATATTAATAGTACAGGGAGCACAATTATTAAATTTAGTAGCAGGTTTAAATATGGAAGAGTATAAAAAACAAGTTAATCAATCAGAAGATAAAATAAAGTTAAACGTTACTTTAGCATTAAATGAGCTAAAGCCTTCAGCTAAGCAATTATTAAATAAGATAGCTTTAATTAACAATCAAGCTTTTTCTAAACAATTACTTGGTATTATTACCGATAGCAAGGATACGCTTGATAGCGACATTTTGGAGTTATCGAAATTTTCCCTGATTAGTAATACTGATGATAATAAAGAAAATCCTATATTTGAAATGTACGATATAATTGCAGAAAAAGGACCGGTGTTAAGAATGAGGGCATTTGGGACATTGGGATTAAAAATTGTTAGTATTTGAAGTACCGAAAAACATAATGTAGATACTTTATATATTTTTGACAGAAGAAATCAGTTGCAATA
>Ga0116230_10005720_pt1 | contig 12206 bp, 9 predicted proteins | sample S1TSphfallax_3_FD_88678 | JGI IMG/M metagenome (GOLD analysis project Ga0116230, IMG submission 88678) | Host-associated microbial communities from peat moss isolated from Minnesota, USA - S1T2_Fd - Sphagnum fallax MG | ecosystem: Host-associated > Plants > Peat moss > Unclassified | place: USA...
CGCAGCCGAAATACATCGTCACGGAGACCGCGGTCGGTTACCGGCTCGTGCCCCAGCCCCTCGCGTAGCGGCGGCGAGCCCGAGTCAGGCCCGCGGGCGCATCGACGTCGAGTGCTGCACTCGGCAGCGCGACGAGACGCAGCTGCAACGCCGGCGTCGCGGCGACGAGATCGCGCAAACCCACGTCGCCGCGGACCGCGGCCGCCTCGACGAACGCCCATTTCGGCAGGATCATCGGCACTCCGCCACGGGCTGGGGTGCCCTCTTGTGGCGGGGTACCGCTGGCAAGCCGCCGCGCGGCGACGCCACGCCGCGCTCCGCACCATCGCCGCTGCAAGCGGACGAGATCCCGCGAGTCGAGTTCCGCCAGATCCACCGGCAGCCACAGGATCGCAGCCGCGTAACGGCCGCGCGCCAGCCCCAATCGCACGGAACTCGACAAACCTTGCGCGCGTCGCGTATTGACGGCGACGTCCGCGCCGAGTGCCCGAATTTCGGCACCCAAGGATCCCTGCCGGGGCGGCAGGATACAGAGCGGGCGCCGGGTGGTGCAGGACGCACAGACCTGCAGCGTTCGCCGGAGCAAGGAGACGCCGTCGATGCGCACCCGCGCCTTCGATCGTCCTAGCCGCTGCGAAAATCCCGCCGCGAGCACGACCACTCGCGGTTGAGTCAATTGGTAGCCTTTCATTGCTATGATGGTTGCATGGTGAATGGCGGTTTGAAGAAAAACTTTCCGGCATTGAAACGCCAGCCGTTATTCTCGCCGGTCTGGCTTGCGGGCCTCGCCTCGCTGTCGGCCTTGCTCGTTCTTGCGTTCGCGACCTGGTACTGGAGCAACGCCCAATCGACGACCATCATTCTGGTGCGTCATGCCGAGAAGGATCTCAGCGTCGCCGCCGATGCGCCCTTGACCGCCGTTGGCACGGCCCGCGCCGAGCAATTGGCCCAACTGTTCGGCGCGACCACGCCGCCCGGCAAGCTCAGCGCGATCCTGAGTTCGCCTGCGCTGCGCTGCCGACTCACGGTGGCGCCCTTGGCGGCCAAGCTCGGGCTCACACCGGTCATCGTGCCGGCGGCCGCCGACCCCGATGCGGCCGTGGCGCTCGCGCACCGGCTGCTACACGACTATGACGGTGGCCGCGTGCTGCTCGTCGCGCACAGCGATACCATTCCGGCGATCGTGGCGGCGCTGAGCGCGGAGATCAATGTTCCGCCGATCGCCGATACCGACTACGGCAGCATTTACATCGTCACGGTCCCGCGCTTGGGCGCCGCGAATCTGCTGCGCCTGCATTATTGACTGCGTCGTCCTTGCAGGGCCGTCGAAATGAGGTCGGTGTGGCGGGCGATGCGAAAATCGGCGATGACGCGGTCGCGCACGCGGCGGCTCCCCTCGATCAGATAGGTCGCCCGACGTACGCTGAGCCCCAAGGGCCCGTTCAGACCGTACATGGTGATCACGGTCTTGTGTTCGTCCGCGAGCAGGGGAAACGGCAGTCGATATTTTTCGGTGAATTTCGCATGCGAGGCCGGACTCTGCGGGCTGATCCCGACGACGGACATGCCGGAGCGATGAATCTCGGCATGCAGGTCGCGCAGGGCGCAAGCCTGGCTGGTGCACAGAGGCATGAAGTCGGCCGGGTAGAAATACAAGATCAGCGCTCCCGGTGACAGCAACGCGGTCAGGGATTGGTCCCGGCCGTGCTGATCGGGCAGGGTGAACTCCGGCGCACGTTCTCCGACTTCGAGCATCCGGGCCCTCTGCCTCTTGGGTACTATTGCTGGGACGATCGCGAATATATCGCTTTGCCCGGTCCGGCGCGCCCATCCATCCGGGGAAATGCGCCGCCAGCGGCCTAGCCCAAGGAGGTCGATCGCGCAATACTTTGGTTTGCTGCGCTTTGCTGCTAGTATTCGTCGCCCTTTCCGGGGGAGTAGCTCAGTTGGGAGAGCGTCGCGTTCGCAATGCGAAGGTCGAGGGTTCGATCCCCTTCTCCTCCACCAAACGATAAAGACCGGGGTAGGGACCCCGGTCTTTACGACCGATCTCGCCTCGGTAGCTCAGTGGATAGAGCGAATGCCTCCTAAGCGTTAGGTCGCCGGTTCGATTCCGGCCCGGGGCACCATCCGTGGGACTGCTAAGGTCCGGGACCTGGCGGCTGTTGTTCTTATAGGGACCGCCAGGGCCCGTACTCTATTCGTCGTGTCGATTTCCCGATCGAGGTTAGGGCGAGGATTTGCTCGTGTCGGAGGAGTCGGAATCCGGCGGATCCTCGCCCGTCAGCGTCGAGATGTATTCCACGACCGCGTCGATCTGATCGTCGGTGATGTTCGCGACATTGCGTTGCATCAATACGTTTTCACGCAGCTTCGTGTGGTAATAGTGCAGTTGCAGCTTCAGGTAGCCCGGATGCTGACCCTGCAGTCGCGGGACATTGTTCGTCCCTGCACCGACCTCTCCGTGGCATTGAGCACATTTGACGACTTTTGGTTCCTTGACCCCGTTTTCGTAAATGTCCTTGCCCCTCGCCGCGAGCTCCGGGTTTTTCGAAGGTTTGCCCGTGACCGGCGGAAGCGAAGAGAAATACTTGGAAAGTCCCTCGATCTGCTGATCGGTCAGCTTGTTCGAGATTCCCCACATGAAGGCGCGCGCATGAGGGTCGCTGCGCCCGTGCTGACGCAATAGGCTCAATTCCGTCGCGATGTAGACCTGATTCTGGCCGGCCAGGATCGGGACCAGCGGCGTGATGCTGATTCCATTGCCGCTGGCGCCATGGCATCGCGCGCAGGCAAAGCTGACCAGCGTGTGGGCGTCCCTCGCCCCCGGATCGGGGGGCAGAGAAATGTCGGCCGCATGCGCAAGACCAACGAACGAGCAGGCGATTCCGATCGCCACGGCAGTCAGCGAGTGAGTCGTGAGCTTTTTCATTAGTAGTCCATCCATAGGCCAAGCACCCAGGTGTTGTTATCCGACGCTTTCACGTTCGGAAAGGCAGGCGAGAACGGAAACCGACCGTTCGCCAGGGTAAACGGATTCTGATTGTTGGCGAGCACCTGATAGGCGTTGTACTGGAGCAGGAACCTGAAATTCAGCCAAGGCATGTAATCGAGCTCGAGCAGCGCGTACTGATTGGCCGGCGAGCCATTGCCCCCGTACGCGAGCACGTCGCTCGTGCCGGTGGTCCGCGTCAGGCTCACGATCGAACCATAGCGGCGATCCCGCCAGTACTCGCCCGTGACGACGAGTTGCGTCAGCGTGTCCGTCGAGTTGCTGTAAATCGGGCCGCCGACGGGACTCGTGAAGGTGGCAGCCGTCAGCTGATCGCTGTTCTGTTGCCGTTCGTGAGTGACGTGACCCAGGAAGCTGAAGATGTTGTGCTGGCCGTTGTACTGATACTGCCAATCGAAGCTCAGATCGGTGTACTTGTTGGCAGCGCCCGGATTGAAGGTCTGCACGGTCGCGTAGGCAGGCCCGTTGTTCGGCTGAATGGCCCCGGACGCTATCGCCGCTGCGGTTGCCGCGTTCTGCGCCGCAACTTGCTGCGCCGAAACATAACCGCTCGCCGGAATCCAATTCACATACATTCCATTGAGGCCGATTTCCGCGGAGTTGTATCCCCAATCGTACTCATAAGCGACGCGGGCATAGGGCGCGAACTTATCGAGGACGCCACCGTTAGCGGCGATATTGCTGCTCTCGGCCACCGGCGTACCGCCGGTGGCGAAGGCAGAGTGATAAGCCGAGAGTTCGAAGTACAGCGAGTCGTTCCAGAAGCCGTAAGCACCGAGACCCGCGACTATCCCAGGCCCGAAGGAATTGATGATGGGTGCATTCGTTCCGGCGCCGGCGACACCGACCTGGTACAAGGTCACGTTGTTGAAGTTCGGAATCGTGTAGCTTCCGAAGCCGTTCCAGACATCTTGGAACGTGACATAGTTATTCGCCGTGACACCCCAGACCCACTTGTTGTCCCAGGTGTGATCGCTGTAACGGATATCGATGTTGTCGACACCCACGCTACCCCCCTGCCCGTTGTAGGTCAGCTGCAACCAAGCGCCGACCTTGTCGGTCACGGCGCCCGCATAGGCCAGGCTGAACTGGTCGGGAAACTGATAGGTATCGCTTTGCGCATGCGCGGGGTACGGAGCACCCGTATCCGGTGGCGCACGGTCGTAATGGTCGTAGCCCAGCTGAGCGAGTACGGCGATTCCCGGCAGATCGGTGAGCCAGACCGTATTGCGCTTGTGCTCGTCGATGTCGTTGACCAAGGGCGGACGCGTGGTCAGCGTATAGCCGTTGAGTTTGAAGCGTCGGCCGAACGGAGTCAGTTCGGGCGGTGCCGTATGACAGGCCTCGCAGGCCAGTCCCGTCTGCCGGGCGAACGGCGGGATTGCAGCCGCCGGCCGGGACAGGAGCATCAAGGTCGATCCGGCAAGGAGGCACAGGGTGGCGGTAGCGCCTAGTCTCAGCAGCCTCATGACGCCGAGCCTTGGCCTGAACTCGCAGGCGAACCAAGCATGAAAGCTATCGTTGTCATTAATTAAGCCCCCGTTTTAGATCGTGTCAGCCACACCATCCGAGAACGCCATTCTCTGATTACTTGTCGCGCAGCCTCGTGGCCGCTCTTGTGTGCGTTAGTCTCGTGAAGCAAACTTGCTATGCGTTTAGGCGAAAGTAAAACGAGGATTTCAACATCCTATCTTTTGAATTCCTCATGCGTGGCGTCGCCGCAACGCAGCGACCGAATTCGGGGAGGGCGACATCGACCCTCCGCAATTCGGTTTCGAGACATAATCGCCCAACGCGCGGTCGAGGTCCCAATCATTTGAATTGTCGGTATATAGTGATCTACGGATTCCGAACGGTCGTCGCATGAGGGGTGCGCCACGATGATGAAACCAGCTTGGCTCTTGATCGGCTTATCGGTTTTTTCCGTCACGATTGGCGCCGAACAGACAGACCCTTGTGCCTCCTTGTCGGGTGCGGCCTTGACCCAGTGCCGCAGCAATCAGCAGACCCTGCAGTTGCAACAGCAGCTGGAACACCAGCTGCAGCAACAGCAGGAGCGGCAGAACCAGCTGGACAAACAGCAGCGGGACGTCCAACAACAATTGGAGAACCTGCGGCAGCAAAACGAAACGCTTCGTAAACAATTGGACAGTCAGGCATCCGCGCTCGCCGCGCGACCCGTGGCGACCGCCTCGGCGGAAGATGCCCAAAATCGAGAGCTCAGCAAGGCGCAGGATCTCAAGACCTGGAAGGCCGACAATCCGTGGTTCGGGTTCGACTATCCTCGAACCCAATTCGCGATGCGCTACATCAAGCAGCTACAAAAAGAGCATCCGGATCTGAACGAACACGACTTGCTCGATGCGGTGTCGACCAAGGTCAATGAAACCTTCGGCCCCCCGCATTAGTTGAACATCCTGCGACCGGTCTCGATCGCAGGCCTCCGCGGGCACCGGTAGCCGATGTGGTTACGCCATACGTCGGGGTCCGAGCGCCGCTGCCTCGTCGCCGCGTTCGCGGGCTACGGCCTCGACGGCTTCGATTACATGATCTACACCTTCCTGATCCCGACGCTCCTCGCGCTTTGGGGCATGAGCAAGGCGCAGGCCGGCTTCATCGCCACGGGCGCCTTGCTGTGTTCGGCGATCGGCGGTTGGGCGGCAGGCGTGCTCGCGGATCGATACGGTCGCGTGCGCATCCTGCAATTGACCGTTCTGTGGTTCGCACTGTTCACGTTCCTGAGCGGCTTCACGACGTCCTACCCGCAATTACTGCTGACGCGTTCGCTCCAGGGGCTCGGATTCGGCGGCGAATGGTCGGTGGGTTCGGTCTTGGTCGCCGAGACGATCGCCGCGCGTTACCGCGGCCGGGCGGTCGGCCTCGTTCAGAGCAGCTGGTCGGTTGGATGGGCCCTGGCCGCACTCGCGTACTGGGGGATCTATGCGCTCGCGCCGCCCGAGTGGGCCTGGCGCATCGTGTTTTGGGTGGGTCTGCTGCCGGCACTGCCCGTCCTTCTCGTGCGTCGGCTCGTGAAGGAGCCGCCGGTCTATTTGACGAGTCGGCGGGCGACCGAATCCTCGGGCGACGCGCCGATGCAGTTCCTCGCGATCTTTGCGCGTCCCTTGCTGCTGACCACGCTCCTCGCGAGCCTGCTATGCGGCGGCATGCTGGGCGCCTATTACGCGGTCACGACTTGGTTGCCGACCTACCTCGGCACGGAACGGCATTTGTCGGTCGCGGGCACCGCGGGGTATCTCTTGATCCTGATCGCCGGCTCGTTCGCCGGTTATCTCAGCAATGCCTGGGCCTGCGACTGGCTCGGCCGGCGACTGTGTTTCTGCACTTTTGCCATCTGTGGCATCGTCGCGATCCTCGCCTATACGCATCTGACGGGCGGGGCTGCGACCCTGCTCGCGCTCGGGTTTCCGCTGGGTTTTTTCACCTCCGGCATCATGGCCGGATGCGGCGCTTTTCTCGCCGAACTGTATCCGAACTCTCTGCGCGGCTCGGGCCAGGGGTTCACCTATAACGCCGGCCGTGCCCTCGGTGCCTTGTGCCCGGCGATCATCGGGCGCTGGAGCCAGCATGGAACGCTGACGGAAGGGATCGGCTTCGTCACGGTGGGTGCCTACTTCGTCGTGATCCTTGCGGCTTGGGCGTTGCCGGAGACGCGGGGCCGATCGTTCACGGCCGTGGAAGAGGGCGTCGGCGGTTGAGCCAGTTCCTGCCCCGCTGGCAGTTCTGGATCGATCGTGGCGGCACCTTCACCGACGTGATCGGGCGCGATCCCGACGGCGCTCTGCACACGCTCAAACTCTTGTCGGAAGATCCTGGGCACTACCGCGACGCGGCGGTCGCCGGCATCCGCCGCCTGCTGGGTCTGGCCGAGGACGAGCCGATCACCCCGGCTCGGGTCGAGTCGGTGAAGATGGGCACGACGGTCGCGACGAACGCGCTGCTCGAGCGCAAGGGTGAGCGCACGCTGCTCGTGATCACGCGGGGCTTTCGCGATGCTCTGCGCATCGCGACCCAGGCGCGTCCGCGCTTGTTCGAGCGGCATATCGTCCTGCCCGAGATGCTCTACGAAAAGGTCATCGAGGCCGACGAGCGCATCGGCGCCGACGGCGTGGTGCTCTCGGTGCTCGCCTCGACGCCCTTGGCGGCAGCGCTCGCCGCCGCGCATGCCGAGGGCCTGCGCGCCTGTGCGATCGTCTTTCTGCACGCCTATCGGTTTCCCGGCCACGAGCGCGCCGCGGCGGATCTGGCGCGCGCGGCGGGCTTCACCCAGGTCTCGGTGTCGCACGACGTCAGTCCCTTGCTGAAGCTCGTGCCCCGCGGTGATACCACGGTCGTCGATGCCTATCTCTCGCCGATTCTGCGCCGTTACGTCGGCTCGATCGAGGCGCAAATGCCCGGTGTCCCGGTCTACCTCATGCAGAGTTCGGGAGGGCTCACGCGGGCCGCCCACCTGCGCGGCAAGGATGCGATCCTCTCGGGCCCCGCGGGCGGCATCGTCGGCATGGTGCGCACGGCGCATGCCGCCGGCGTCGCTCGCCTGATCGGCTTCGACATGGGCGGTACGTCGACCGACGTGAGCCATTATGCCAATGAATACGAGCGCGTCTTCGATACTCAGGTCGCGGGCGTGCGCGTGCGTGCGCCGATGCTGGCGCTCGAGACCATCGCCGCGGGTGGCGGCTCGATCATCCGCTTCGACGGGGCGCGTCTGCGCGTCGGACCCGAATCGGCGGGCGCGAATCCTGGACCTGCCTGCTACGGGCGCGGCGGTCCGCTCACGATCACCGACGCCAACGTGTTCCTGGGTCGCATCCAACCGGCGTTCTTTCCGCAGGTGTTCGGCGCCGATGGCGCCGCGCCGCTGGACCTCGCCGTCGTCACGGCAGGCTTCGCCGAGCTCGCCGCCCGGATCAGCGCGGCGCGTGCGCAGCCGGTGCGCGCCGAGGAGGTCGCGAGCGGCGCACTCACGGTCGCGATCGGCCACATGGCCAACGCGATCAAGCGCATCTCGGTCGCGCGCGGCTACGATGTCACCCGTTATACCCTGCAATGCTTCGGCGGGGCCGCCGGTCAGCATGCGTGCCGGGTTGCCGATGCGCTCGGCATCGGCGCGGTGTTCGTACACCCCATGGCGGGGGTCCTGTCCGCATACGGCATGGGACTGGCCGACCGCATGGCGACGCGTGAGTGCTCCTTGGAATGCAATCTCGACGATCCGGGACTTGCCGCCGCGACCGGCTGCGCCGGCCGACTCGAGACCGCGGCAACGGAAGCACTGCGGGCGCAGGGCGTCGAGGACTCGACGCTCGCTGTGCGCAAGCGCTTGCTCGTGCGCTATCACGGCACCGACACGGCGCTCGGCTGTGCCTTTCCGGCCGGAGGTGGCGCGGCCGCGATCGCGGCGGTGCGCCTCGAGTTCGAGACGGCCTACCGGCAACGCTATGCCTATCTGATGCCGGGACAGGCACTCGTGATCGAGGCCGTCTCGGTCGAATGCCGCGTGGCCGGGGAACCGCTGCCGGGGCAGCCCGCCCGGGAGGCGCCGATGGTCCACGAGCCCGAGCCCGCGGCTCGCCCGCGCTTGTACACGGGTCAAAGCCCTGCAGGGTCAGACGAGGCTTCCGACCAGGGTGCTCTCGGCGCCGACGGCTGGGTTCTCGCGCCCTTGTTCGTCCGGGAGAGCCTGCGCGCCGGCGCGCGCATCGAAGGCCCCGCGATCATCGCACAGCAGACCGCGACCATTCTGGTCGATGTCGGTTGGCGTGCGGACGTGGACCAGGAACAGGTTCTGCGCCTGCGGCGCGTGCGACCCCGGCCGAGCGCCGTGGCGATCGGCACTCGGGTCGATCCGATCCAGCTCGAGGTGTTCAACAACGCCTTCATGAACATTGCCGAGCAAATGGGATCGCGCCTGCAGAACACCGCCTATTCCGTCAACATCAAGGAGCGCCTCGATTTCAGCTGCGCGCTGTTCGACGCGGACGGCAGCCTGATTGCGAACGCGCCGCACATGCCCGTGCATTTGGGTTCGATGAGCGAGTCGATACGCACGATCATCGCGCGCAATCCCGGAGCCCGCGCCGGCGACGTCTATCTGCTCAACGATCCCTATCACGGAGGCACACACCTGCCGGACATGACCGTGGTCACGCCGGTCTTTCTCGAGTCCGAGGATCCGAGGCCCGCGTTCTACGTCGCCTCGCGCGGGCACCACGCGGACGTCGGTGGCGTCACGCCCGGCTCGATGCCACCGTTCTCCACCCGCATCGACGAGGAGGGGGTGCTGATCGACAATTTCCATCTGGTCGCGCGCGGCGAATTTCGCGCCGAGGCGCTCGCCGCCTTGCTCGGCGCGGGCCCGTACCCGGCGCGCAATCCGCATCAGAACCGCGCCGACCTCGATGCCCAGATCGCGGCGAACGAAAAGGGCGCGGAAGAATTGCGCGCCTTGGTGAATCATTACGGCCGCTCCACGGTGAACGCCTATATGCGGCATGTACAGGACAACGCAGAGGAGTCGGTGCGGCACGCGATACAGGCCTTGCGCGACGGCGCCTACACCCTCCAACTCGACAATGGCGCGCGGATTCAGGTCGCTGTACGCGTGCACGCCGGCGAGCGCGCCGCGACGATCGACTTCGCGGGCACGAGCGCGCAACAGCCGAACAATTTCAATGCACCGCTCGCCGTCACGACGGCGGCCGTTTTGTACGTCTTTCGTACGCTCGTCGCCGACGAGATCCCGCTCAACGCCGGTTGCCTGCGCCCCCTTGCCGTGCTCGTGCCCGAGGGGTGCATGCTCTCGCCCCGTTCGCCGGGTGCGGTCGTCGCCGGCAACGTCGAGACCTCGACCTGCGTCACGAACGCGCTCTACGGCGCGCTCGGTGTCATGGCCGCGGGCCAGTGCACGATGAACAATTTCACGTTCGGCAACGCCGAGTACCAATACTACGAGACGATCGCCGGCGGTTCGGGCGCGGGGGACGGCTTCGACGGCACGAGCGTCGTTCAGACGCACATGACCAATTCACGGCTCACCGACCCCGAAGTTCTGGAACTTCGCTTTCCGGTGCGCCTCGAGTCCTTCGAGATCCGCGCGGGCTCCGGCGGCGCGGGGCGCTGGCGCGGCGGTGACGGTGCCATCCGGCGTATTCGCTTTCTCGTCCCCATGACGGCCTCCCTGCTCTCGAACGGGCGCAGTCGCGGCGCCTTCGGCATGCTGGGCGGCGGGGCGGGCGAAGTCGGGGACGGCTGGGTCGAACGCCGAAACGGGAGCCGCGAAACCTTGGGGCACCTGGCTCAGGTCGAGGTGGCCGCCGGCGATCTGATCGTCATTGCGACCCCGGGCGGCGGCGGTTACGGGGCTTCGCAGTAACGGGACGCAAGGTCCCAGAGCCAGCGCTGCACGCTGCGCACCTCGGCAAGGCTCGGCCGCGCCAGCAAGAGCGCGTCGTCGGGGAAGACGAGGCGGATCAAGAGCGCGGATTTCACCACGCGGTAGAAATCGGTCGGATCGATGCGTCGAAAGGCGCCGCTGCGGGTGCCGGAACGCAGCAGCGCGCGCAGGCGGACGTGCATCGTGGCGAGTGGGCCATCTGAAAAGTTGTCCTGGAAGGAGCCGCCCGCCGCGAGTTTGACGTAGTCCATACCGCCGCCGGGGGTCGCAAAATCCGCGAGGGCGAGCCGCACATAGGCTGGATGCAGCATCTTGAATTCCACGAAGCGATCGAGCGCGGCCCGCAGCGCGGCCGGGGCGTCGAGGCCGGGGCTCGGCTGGAACTGCCCGGCGAGCAGGGTGATGAAGCGACGCGAGACCTCGACGAGTACGTCGTCGCGGCTCTTGTAATGTTTGTAGATCGCCGGTACGCGCACGTCCAGCGGCTCGGCAACGTCGCGCAACTTGAAACCGTAGACGCCTTTGCAGGCAATGAGCCGTTCGACCTCGTCGAGAATGCGCTCGCGGGTCGGCACCGGGGCGTGCGCGGCCGGGGGCGGTGCACTGCGCGCCTTCGTCACGCGCGCTGCTCTGCGCACCATCGAGCGTCGTGCCGCGGTTGCCTCATTTCGACCCATGGCTGATCACCGTCACAAGCTCCCTGGCGCTCCAACCCACGACTGTGGCAGATTCGGCACGGCGCCACAACCCGGTGCGAGGCTTGCCACGCGGCTCGGGTTTGGTTTATTTTCGCGCGTGGTTAAACCAATTAACCCCGTCGTGCGGCGGTGCCCGCCACTCCCCTGACACCGAAGGACATTCATGAACTCCGCGCGCATCGATTCGGCACGGCTCTGGGCGAGTCTCATGGCGATGGCCGAGATCGGGGCCACCGCGCGCGGCGGCTGCAATCGGCAGGCCTTGACCGACCAGGACAAGGCGGGGCGCGACTTGTTCGCGGCCTGGGGACGCGACGCCGGTTGCGAGGTCAAGGTGGATGAGGTCGGCAACATCTTCCTGCGCCGACCCGGGCGACGCCCCGATGCCGCGCCCGTATTGATCGGCAGCCATCTCGATACCCAGGAGACGGGCGGCCGCTTCGACGGCGTCTATGGCGTCCTGGCCGGCCTCGAGGTCGTGCGCACGCTCGCCGATCATGCGATCGACCTGAGCCGACCGCTCGAGGTGGCGAGCTGGACCAACGAGGAGGGCTGCCGATTCGCACCGGCGATGTTGGGGTCGGGCGTCGTGGCCGGGACCTACGACCTCGCCTACGCCTACGCCCGAACCGACAAAGCCGGACGCCGCTTCGGCGCCGAACTGGAGCGGATCGGTTATCGCGGCAGCGAGCCCGCGAGACCGCGCCCGTTTCGCGCCATGTTCGAGGCGCACATCGAACAGGGTCCCATCCTGGAACAAACCGGCACGACGATCGGGGTGGTCACCGGCATTCAAGGCGCGTACTGGTTCGACGTCACGCTGACCGGGGTCTCCTGTCATGCGGGTCCGACGCCGATGGAGGCGCGTCGCGATCCCTGGCGCGCGGCCACCCCGCTGATCGAGGGGGTGTTCGAGATCGCCCGGGCGAAGGCGCCCTGGGGGCGCGCCACGGTCGGCGACATCAAAGTCTCGCCGGGCTCGCGCAATACCGTGCCGGAGCGACTCGTGGTCTCGATCGACCTGCGTCATCCGGACCGTGACACGCTCGAGACCATGGTCGCCGAATTTCGCGGCCTGGCC
>Ga0116230_10005721_pt1 | contig 12204 bp, 6 predicted proteins | sample S1TSphfallax_3_FD_88678 | JGI IMG/M metagenome (GOLD analysis project Ga0116230, IMG submission 88678) | Host-associated microbial communities from peat moss isolated from Minnesota, USA - S1T2_Fd - Sphagnum fallax MG | ecosystem: Host-associated > Plants > Peat moss > Unclassified | place: USA...
CAAACTTCATTCAACGTCTCAAAGACATCTCCATATTTGGCCAGGTGTCAGTTTTCAAAAATTATGGCTCCAAAATTGATGACAATTTTGTTGAGTGTGTATTCCAGAGAATTAAGTGTGCTGGGTCCATTTTCTGTTCACATGCATTTTGGTCATTTAACATCTTTGAATTTGATGGGAGGTTTAGATGATGGTGGCAATATCTCCAAACCAAGTTTATGTGTTCAACGACCAGGCTCTCTAGATCTACCTTATTGTTTCTTTTCTTGGTGCATCTTATGGACTAGGTAACCACCCAGAGATGCTGGTTACTAGACGTAGCCTTCTGTGCAGAGGTTTAAAACTGACCCCATAAACTTCATGTGGGTGGATGAAAAGTTTGATGGAATTTGAATTTTGAATTTCTATTGAATTTCTAATGACAAAAATTACTCAAAATTCCGTACCTTAGTTCTAAAAATTACAAAACTATATCTTCATAAGTCCTACTCGTTGAGCACTTTCCAACAATACCAATTTAGCATAATGCCTTAATTTCTTTAAAAAATTTACTTTTGAATTTTATTCACAAATTTGTTCAATATTGAATAACTCATCCACAGCACATCTAAACATTAGAAAACAAACTCAGTGCACCCCATTCATCAATGGCTTTCCAACTGTACCAACCAAGAGTGCAGTGAGGACGTCATGGTTTGGGAGAACTCGGTCACGAATAGACAAAACGAACTTCCTTCCTTAATAGATAATATGTATTTTGGTTGGATGAGTGACTAATAGCATGTCCCAAAGAACAACTCTCACATTTAGGTCCCTTGGTTGGAAACACAAGTTTCTTGGGTGGATTCGATTTTGTTTGTATGCTTTTTTCCCTCCCTTTCTTTCATCATTTTAACAAAGTGAAGAAAAAGCGTTCGAGATATAGTCTTAAGTAGTTTGCACTTCCAGTTATCCTTAGGTGGTTAGCTAGCTTATTACTCCTCCATGAAAGCAGCTGCATGAAATTACATCATGCCATATGTTGCATGCTTGGGTGATGTTCACGTGGTAGTTACATGCAAGTCTAAGTCTAGTTTCACGCTACCGTCACGTACCCCCAGCTGCGGCACGAGCGCTCTGCTGCTGCTGGGCAGGGTGGGGGTACTGTTCGTCGGGAGCCAACGTCGTGCAGGTTCTGACCTCTCAATAGCCAGTAGCGTAAATTAGCAGTCTAGATAGTCCACTAGAGCAAGGACTGATGAGACCGGCAGGTGTGAATTCGACGAAGGTGGTGCATCAGGTACTCTCCTGAATTACTGGGCACGGATAAGTAATAAAACTTAATTCTAGGCTAGAAGCCAGAGTGGCGGCTGGTCTTTTTGCAGACATCACTGACGTGATCTCATCTCTTTACTCTCACTTTCTTTCCCGCCCTCCCCGGCGATCTAGATCATGTGCAAGATTTTCAAGCCTAGAGCCTAAGAGTGCCTGGATTCGCGTTATAGATAGATAGATAGAATCAATCGGCAGCTCTTCCTCCTGCCCGGAAACCTTGGCCGCCATCTGTATGTACGTCTCTAGGAGGCTTTGGGGGCGGTGGGTGGGGACTGGGCAGCGGTCAAGTCGCTTTTACAAGGTCTCCCTATGATTGCCAAGAATGTGCTTGCCCTCGTGGGGACTGATAGACTGCAGGCCAGACTCGTGGCTGATTCCGTGCAGGTGCTTTGCTGACCTATGATCAGCTCTCAAGTGACTCCGCAATTGCACTGCAAAGTGCACGCTTTCGCTGTTTCTATATTTAGTAACCCAGCTATCTGTGTAGCTACTCTATCTTCTCGTCAGATTTGGCGGAAATTATAAAAGTCATAAAAAGAGAATTATAAGAAATTTCATGGGAATTTTGATGAATTGTATATGATCCATATTGTGATGAATGTTTTAAAAAATTCAAATTGGAGCAATCAAAATGTGAAAATTATTCCATGTTTTCTAATGTGAGCTATGGCTCACATTCCATAGTAGGAGAAAAGAATCTTGATAACTAAAAATAATGATGACAAAATGGAACCCAAACCAAAATAAGGATTATACCTTATCTCTTGAATGATAATCTCCAGATAATATCTTATGAAACAACTATAAGAGTGGAAAAGTAATGGTCAAAAGACATATATATAAAATTAGAGTCCAAATATTTGAAAACCCATGTGTTGAACCTTAAAAACTTTAAGGTCAAGTGTCCAAAATGACCTCATAGCCTAAAATTAATTGATTTTGGAACTTTGCCTGTCGAAACTGACCATTCCATAAGGGAGTAGTTACTCATCACTAGTAATTACAACCCTTTTTTCTTTGGTCCAAGTCTACCTTACCTTCCGGCCACTTTGATGGAATGAAGCAGCTTACTATTAATGGGATTTGGGGATTAAGGATAAAGGAATATAACAGACGTGTTAATGGCAAGTAAATTAGTTTGTGATTTTCCAGGCCAGTGTCGTGTAAGACTTAGAGATCTAGCCTCCTCCTCCTCCTCCTCAGATCCTTCATCCAGTGAGCATATTCCTTTCTCGATAGAAAACAAATAAGATCTCAAGGGAGAAAAACAAGCGGAGTAAAGCAAAACGAGCAACTTGACTTATTACAAAATTGATCAAGAGCATAATTCCCAATATGAGCAGGTGCATGCATCAGACTCTCTAGGGGTAAGTGTACGAGTCTAGCTAAATTTTGTGATGCAATTTGTAAGTCAAGATGAATCCAATTTTTCCCTTCCTCTTCTTCAACCAACCATGTGTTTATTATTTCATAATGACAAGTCTCCAATGAGACTTTTAACGGTTTTTGAATTGAGGACTTCGACCCAAGGATATCTAAGAATCTACCGCTGAGCTTGCACATGTATTTATATAACGAAGTTCAGTACCGAAGAGGAGTCGTCTGGTTTTGTTTTCCTTCGCACAGTCACACAACCGCGGGTCCTACCAAAACCCCCTGTAACTCGCGCACCTTCCCAGCTCTTCTCCTGATCTCACACGCAGCTATACAACCCCCACCCCTGGTATTGTCATGTTTGGTTTTTTGGGTTTGGTAATTGCTGCGCTAGCTTTCTTTCTCTGTCTCCGTCTCTCTCTCTAATTAGTCTCTGTGTGCAAAAGTTGATCTGATCTCTCTCTGTACCCAGGGCTTTTCTGTTTCGTGTCTGCTACGTTCAGTGGGTATGCATCCTTGCTTGTTATACACCAGTTGGCATTGTTTCTTGCTAACGATCTTTGTTGATCTATCAGCTTCAAGTTTTTAACTTCAAGTCTAGTGTCCTTGTGTCTTCCAAATGACGCCGCCTCTGCTAGTGTTCAATCAACAACCCTGGTACTAGTCCTATTACAAGCTCTAGTCAGAAACAGCTTTGAATCCCGAGAACTCTCATGATTGAGCTTTTTGGACTACTCTAGCTATTATTGCCAGCTGCTACATATATTTCATAACTTCTTTGTCCTGGACCGACCCATGTTCCAAGGCCATCCCGGTGAGTCTTAAGAGCTTGATATTCTCGGCTTCTGTCAACTTCTAGTAATTCTCTCTGGTTTTTTTCTGCTTTGTTGGGACTCGGGAAACAGCATGGAGCATCTGCATCCGAAAGTTTTGAGTTTTTGTGTTTCTCAAACCATCTAGACCAGCTTGCGACCTATTCTAGTCTCCTTCCATTAGGGGTTCGGAAATTTGTAAACAGAATATGTTTCTTCAGATCGAAGATAATATAAGAGATAGACACTTTGAGAGAACTTTCTCAGGTCTCTGTAGAACATTTGGCCATCTATTGTAATGTCTGTATTTTGCATCAGTGTTTATCTAGATCTTTGGTTAAGAGGTCAAGGAATTTCAGTACTGATCAAGGCTCTCATCCGCATGCAGATCATATAAGCTGAATCGATAAAATTCGCCGGCTGCATCTAGATTTGCAGTTGAGTAGAGCAACCACTCCAGCAGGAGCTCAAGAGACGTTCCTTACAAGTTCTCATGGCGTTCTTCAAGCCTAGCAGCGACAATATCGGAGCATTTACTTATGAAGAAGGCAAACTGGAGTCGGAGCCTGCATGGCTCCCACCAGGTTTCCGTTTCCACCCGACAGACGAAGAGCTCGTTAGTTACTATCTTGCACGGAAGTTGCTGAACGCTAATTTTAAAGTACATGCAATATCTGATGTCGACCTCAACAAGTGTGAGCCTTGGGATCTGCCTGGTACGACTTCTTCCCCTCCAGCTTTCGACCCTTTCTCTGATCACCGTCAGCAACATTTCCGAGATGACCAATTTCACTTTAGCTGCATCCTAATTGCTCCCTAAAGTCGTGGGCTTCCTCAGATCCTAACAAGAGAAGCTGTTGTATGCATGGTCTTGCAGAAAAATCCAAGATAGGGGAGAAGGAGTGGTACTTCTTCAGTCTGAGGGACAGAAAGTACCCTACAGGGATGCGAACCAACCGGGCCACTGAAGCAGGATACTGGAAGGCCACAGGCAAAGACAGGGACGTGGTGACCACCGGCTCTCGACCAGTTCGCGGTCATCTTGTCGGAATGAAGAAGACTTTAGTCTTCTATAAAGGACGTGCTCCCCGGGGAGTGAAAACCAACTGGATTATGCATGAGTATCGCTGCGAGGTCGATGACAGAAGTACTAGTAATTTGCATCATCACCCACGTCTATCCAAGGTATTCAAGTTTTCCAGCAACTCCACTTGTAGACAAATCCAGACTTGTAGCGTATGTGAGATGCTCGGTATGTGACCCTGCAAAAAATTTCTCACATCCAAGTTTTAGTTACTTTTGTTTCGAACCCCACCCATAAAACTAAAACTGGGAGTGCAAATAGGCTAATAGCAACCCACAGGCTTGACTGATCAAATGATCTAATGAATCAGAAACAAGGAGCAGTCTATAAATACGATACGACTCTATTTATTGGACTGTTCCAGGGCTCCTTCAGTGCTCTGAAAGCTGTGCATTTTTCCAGGTTCACAGCAGTCTTCCAGTAGATCCACTGGATTTGAGTGCTCCACCTCATCTAAGATTTCCAGGGCCACATACTGAGCGCCGGTGGAGATGCTGAAATTTCCAGGAGCTTAGAATTGATGTGTCCTGAATGCCAGTGAGTGTCATGGTGGGCATACACATGTGTTGTTGGTTTAATAGTTTAGAGTTTGTTGATTGCAGGATGAATGGGTTGTTTGCCGAATCTTCCAGAAAAATGCGGCCAACAAGAAGCCATTTCTGTACGCAAATTACATGCCAAGTTCCATCGCGACTTACCAACTCGTCAATGACGCACATCCTTCACTACCTAGCCATGATGATTTGGATCATGATCAGGATCAGTCGCCTAACCCTACAGTCTGCACAGACGAAGGTGGGCCGGTTCCCACTGACTGTTCCTCTCTCGGCCCGTGGATGGTGAGAAGCAAGCCTTGCAGCGCCGCCGATGCAACAGCACTCGAATCGGTCGACCGTATGTGGTCTCCGGGAATTGACATGCACAATACGGCGAGCTGCAAAGGGTTCTTGGGTTCTGCCGCGAGTGCGAGCCTGTCAAGGCTATTGAAGCAAGAGATCAGTGATTCACAGGCGAATGCCCTAATGCAATCAAAAATCTCGTCAATGAAATCCTCATACCCAACAGCAGCTGCTCAGAATTCTTACCGATACAGGAGTGCCGTTCGAACCAAGATGCAGCAGCAGGATCCAGCTTACGACTGTAGGGGCGAGGGAGAGGATGAAGCCCAGAGTACTCATATACTCAGGTGCGGACCTGATTACTACGCCACAGCGAACTGCTGGGGTGCAGCTAGCGGGGATAACGCAGTGCAGCTGGACGAAGAAGTCGACGTGCCTTACGAGTCTCGAATGGTTGCTCTCCATGAGAGCTTCAGTGCTGATCAGTCTTCTTGTGAATTTCTTTACAGTGGGGATGAGCAAGGGGTGTACAACACGAACTCCAACCGTAACTTTGGGACTTCCGATGTAATTACTGCTGGCCCCGTCGACCTGGTGTCGGAATCTCTTTGGTCATGCTACTAGGCCTGTTGGCAGATCAGTACCCATATTCCGCTGACATCGAGGTTTGAACTTCGTCTGTACACAACATGATCATGCAGCTGGTCATGCATGATCAGCTGAACATATATACATACTGAACAGATCTTGCACAATGTGAATATGTGAAGCTTTGTGCTCAGGAATAGTGATCACTCGTGGTCCTTTACAGACTCGCCAGACGCCTGACAGCATGATCCAATGCTTTGTAAACTTTGGAGGCCAGCTGCTGCACCATAGCTGGAGTGAGGTCCAGTTTGCAGCGGAGATTAAGCAAGGTTCAACCGTCTGTAAATGGATCATGATTCTCTGTAGTTCATGATGGGTTTTCTAGCGCTCAGGGAATTCTTTTTAGCACGGTGTGTAACGACATTGTCTACAGCTTCTTCGGAAGGGTCAAGAAAACTCACCACAGCGGATCACAACGGATCATCATTGTTGCCGGCAGCTTCATCAACGATGACGAGAGCATCCCAAGCAGCTGGTGACGTCTACTACGTGCCCACGTCGAGACGATGCACAAATTTGGAGAAGGAGTTCACAGAATCGGAACTAACTCATTGAAAAATTCGATACTCATTGAAGAAATTTGGACCAAATCAATTAGACCTCATCAGCTGTGGCTCTCAACCTTGAGACATACAGTAGCTGCTAGCAATTGCCTGCAGATCATGATCATGTCAGACTCTTATCCTTTGAACAGGCGTGGCCATGATGTGTTCCCACAAGGATCCAAAACACAACAGCTACGCAATTACTAAGGTCTATAACGGGCTGCCAACTCGAGACCGGGATCTCTGCATCATATTGTACCAGTTGCAACATCAGCCAGGATCAATTGTTGGGCGTTGAGAACTTGAGGCCATTCGTCCAGAAGCAGCTAGATAGTAGACACTAGTAATTTACAAGTCCAGTGGTCAATGGGCAATTCATGATACTATAGGTGTACAGGGCTAACTCTTTGCACATTGTTTGCACAGGTAATTATCATTCATCACACATTGTTTGCACAGGTAATTGTCTTGTAACATTTGAAGGATTCAGACGGGGTACTTGCAGGCAGTATTCTCGTCACAATTTATTTAGTGGAAGTTGACTCCAGGATGTCTTCCACAATGTGCTGGTCATACTTAGGTAGTCATCTTTCAACCGCTCTCATCAGAATCCAAGTTTCTTTTTTGAGTTTCAAATTTATGTGAATTCGTTCGTCCAGCTGGTCAGTTGGTTATATATATATATCAAAAGTTGTTGGACTAAACATTGGATAAATTGTTGAAGGTGTTGTGTATCATTCTCCATCAGCTAGCTCTCTGCTTTCAGCATAAGTTCCATATCACAGCTCTACATCACTTTAATGTATTCTGCACGACTAGAGCTACTGATTCTGACCAGTGCACAATACAACTTGAACAAATGAAGTAGTCGATAGGCACTTTCTTTTCAGATCACCTTTTGCAGGTATTCATTTGAGATCTCTCCTGATGGGTTGATGTGCTAAATGTCAAGATCCGGCTGAACAGGTGACACTACTCAACAAGCGCTAGAATAGCATATAGTGGTCATAGCACGAACCATGTGAGAGATATCGTCCCCATACAAGATACTGATCAATCTAACTAGCTACTGATTATAAAAGCCATGAATTCTGAACTGTGATCGATGATCCCCATATATGAAGATCACAGATCATGAAATTCGTTAGGACCTCAGATTTGATTTCTCATGAATTGGATATTAGATAATGTTATATATATTAATCCAGAACTTATGATTTAGAATGTGATGAAGCACATTTGAATGTTCAAAAGCTAGATTAATTAATTAGAACTAGTAGAAATGCTCTAAGCGTTTCTCATTGGCTGCATGAAATTTCTAATTCCAAAACGGTTTGTCACTGTTTTCAACCTTGGCTAATACCTCCCATTATAAACTGGGAGCACTTATTGAGTAATACCTTGGCATATTATTTGAGAATCCCAGTCTAGCCGGGGGTGGATTCTCTATGAAGGTGTAGAGACCATCAGTTGGAGAATATAGAGATGTATTGCAGCCTGCTGTGCAGTTAAGAAAAACTGCTTCAGTACTGTTATTGCCATCATTGTGTTCTGTGCCAGTTTGATTAATAATATTACAACGTGCTGCTGCTTCTGCTGGGGTCCCACATACGATATCTAGCTTGCAAGCTCACGACACCGGCCCCCGGATTGTAGTAGTGCTCGTGGGCTAATAGCGTCAGCATTTGGAACCTGGACGTATTGAAGGAATTTTGGTTCTGAAATTCTCTTTCCGTTTTCGTACACGGACCTTCAAGTACACACATGATGTAAAATTTTCGATTGCTGGAACTCTTATATCCCTTTTGAAAACTTCGCTGTAACTTAACTAAATTATCTAGTCTCAAAAATCCCTCCCAGTTTTCATGAACCTTGAAAAGCGTGCAATTCGAGGCATATACGTTTCGTGAGCCTGCAAGCTAGATATCTGCATGTTACCCAAGAGCAGGACCAGGCTGATAACAAAATTTTCCAAGCTACCCAATACCAGGACCACCTAATACGTTCAAATGTCGACACTACACCACCACTGGTATCGAGGGCGTATCTGGCTAAGGCTGGAAGTAATATACAACTAGAGCGAGCTTTCTTTCAACAAGAATTTTTGTAAATTGAATTTAGTTTTCTATGATAAAATCTCTTCAACAACTAAATTTCTTGTGGATTTCCTGCGTGTGTATTTTTAGTCGCAAATCCAACAAGGAATTTTAAGAACGAGTATATTATATGCATACTTTGAACAGGCCGGATCATCTTAAGTCTTGTAGATTTGCAGTCGTGGAATTTGTGGGATGTATTGCACTCAATCATTGTCTCTATCTGGATTACGGAAGTTAATTCTTTTGCATAATTGTTAATATATCATATTTAAAAACTGAAAACACCTGAACTCTGTAAACTGGTAACCTGGATTCTGTTTGCAGTTCTTTGTCTTGAGTGAAATTGACTGTTATTCTCTGCTTCGCACAAATCAGCATATTTTCGAACTGAAATAAAATCAGTATGTGTGTACTCATGATTTCACAAACTTGGGGAGATTTCAGTAGTGTGTACACTTGCTACTTCGCTTGTTGGTGTAAGCACTTGCTCCTTTTCATGGTACACTTCTCATACAAATGATTACAAGTATAATAGTATGTCTAACATTTTGAAGCTGCAAATCACTTGCGATATTTCTAGCCCGTGTCTATCATGTGTCCATTAAGAAACCTATGCGATGTGCACCACACAAGCGCGAAACCCTAATTGCTCACATTGCATTTCAGTTCCATGCTGCACCATTCTCAGGCTAGTTTGAAAATAAACTAGTTTGTGGTTTAGGGTGGGTTGTGCACAGGGTTGCAAGCCCAATATGACTCTGGATTTAATCATGGTTTACATTGTATGGAAGCTTGTTTATATATTGGTAACAGTTTGAGTAAAAATCATGAAACTATAGAAAAGTTTGGGAAAATACCTATTCTCTTTGTGAGAAAAGTTGTGCAAAGATACAAAATTTATGTTCATTTGACATTTTATGAACACATGTTGAAAGAACATGGAAAGAAAATCGTGACATATGAACAATTTGTACATTCAACATTGACATGCGCAAATCAACATAAGCATGTTGAATAAGCTTTCGAGTGCCAAATGGACATCATTGGCATTTTTGACCTTGACATGTTGAATGAATATAGAAATCAAATTCTCATCAAGTGAACAAATTGTTCATTTGACAAATGCATGTGCAATCAACATAGGCATAGGTAAAAACACAATCAAAAGGAGCCATTCAAGTGACTGGACATTTTTTTAAACTATATTTTTGTATGAACATTTAAAAGATCACAAATGATTTTTGAAATATTTTTCATTAATTGTAAAGTTTACATGCTCAAAGTTTGACAAAAATTTTAAATGTTTTTGCATGTTCAAAGCACTCAAACCTCGAAAGCACTATAGTTTTAAAAAAAAATTTAAAACATCTTTTTTTTCTACCAAATGTGCACTAATCCTTCTAAATTGAAGAGGAGTTTAACATTGATGATTAGAAAGGAAAAAAAACTTGAATTAATTTTTTTAAAAATTATAATTGATAAAAACACATTTGGCTCAAAAGTGCTTTTGACTTTGAAAATTATAGATTTTGAAAATGGGCTTTTCAAAAGTTGTTGATCATGTTTATGTGATAGAGAGTATAAATGCATAATATACATAATATAAAATCAATTTGTAATCAAAATGTATTTATATCTAAAATGCAATGTTCAAAGGGTACCTAAAGAACAAATTTAAAAGTTATAAATTAACACAAAAACAACACATATCATGTGCAGTCTTTGGAAAAAGATTTTTACATTGACACCTCTAACTTTTTTGACCATGTTTTCACACACATGTCAAATGAACAAATTAATACATTTGGTTGACATAAACATGTGCCATTTATATGCAAATGTGGTGAAGGGGTCAAATTTGGTTAATAAAAGTCACTTACACTAATAAATTTTTTCAAATATATGATTAAATTTATGATTATTATTCCAATCATAAAGGACAAAAATGGTTAATAGCTCTAAAGTTATTAAAAATGAATTGTTTTAAAACAATAGTTATAAAAGACATATGTGAAATCATTAGTAATAGTTTAATCATTTTTTTAAAAATCATTATTAAAAATTGGACCCAAAAACTTGGGGAACATTTTTTTATATTTATAATATTTAATATTATAGATTTATTATATATAATATATATAATAATAATTTTATTATTTTAATTATTTTTAATCCTATCAATTGTTGACATGTGTTACCACCTAATCTACTTACTTGAATCCATATAATTTATCCACACAAAATTATTATTAAATATGAGGTATAAATTTAATCTAAATATTTTATTTTAATATTACTATTAATAAATTAATATTAAACAATTAAGTAATTCTCTGAAATTATAATTTTTATTCAATTTTACATTATGTGATAATATTTCTTACACATGTAAAATGAAATTATTTATTTTTATACATTTTTCTTTATTTATTAAAATTTATGACTGCAAAAGGGGTATCATGAACCACACCTACCTGCTTGGGTGACTGTTTATTGGGTGTTTATTTTAAAATATTATTGGAATATTTTGAACAAAAACTTTCAAAAAAAATTAAATTTTCATCACACTATTATTTTATGGTTTATGTCAAAAATTTGTTAAAAATATGTGATTGTCAAAAAAATTCAAATTTATTTACAAGTTTTTTATTACTTAAAAACACTAATTACAATATTTTCAAAATATTTTTGGGTATTTTTCATTCATTAGATTGATTTCAAAATTTTAGAGTATATATATTAATACATTGAAAATAACATTATGTGAAAGCAATTCCATTTGGAATGTTTTTTTTTTTTTTGAAAATGTTAAATACATAAAACTAGGCATTGGTTATAACTGCTTGTGTACACATTATTGTGACTACAACCTTGTGATAAAAGTTTAATGTACAAATAAATTATATATTTCCCAGATCTTACACTTCTATTTTTTAAATTAAAATATTAAAAAATATATAATATATCATATTTGTATCATTAAAATTTATTTCAATGTATAATATTTAATTTAGTCACATTGAATATTTAAAATTAAACTTATAAATAATTGGCTATTATTCACATATCAAAGATCTTTGGTATTCAATATGTCAATTATCTGCTAATTATATGACAATGACATATTCAATACTAAATTTTTTATTAAAAAAAAGAAATAAGTGTAGAAAATGGTATAAACATGTAAAACTTTATTCCAAAAAAAAAAATGTGTGGAAAACTTTTTAAAATACTTGTGGAAAAAAATGTGTAGGTTCAAAGTTAATTATTAAATTCAAATTCTTGAAATCTAATTAATGGGTTACATACGATAGATTACCATACTTGCCTACCAAGTTAGTTAAAATCTAAATCAAAGGCAAAATGCTTAATAATCACATGTCTAGGTGAAAGCATGATAAAGTAGCCCAAAAAAAAGTAGTTCCACTATGCAAAAACTTGGGGCCTCCAAATAAAGGTACAACAAATAGATAAATTTGTCATTTAATA
>Ga0116230_10005722_pt1 | contig 12203 bp, 8 predicted proteins | sample S1TSphfallax_3_FD_88678 | JGI IMG/M metagenome (GOLD analysis project Ga0116230, IMG submission 88678) | Host-associated microbial communities from peat moss isolated from Minnesota, USA - S1T2_Fd - Sphagnum fallax MG | ecosystem: Host-associated > Plants > Peat moss > Unclassified | place: USA...
AATTGCGTTCACAGTTATCCCCCGGCTCGATAGCTCCCGCGCCAGCGACTTCGTCAGCCCGATCAGTCCCGCCTTCGATGCTGCATAATTCGCCTGTCCCGCCTGCCCAATCTCTCCCACTACGCTGGTAATATTAATCACCCGGCCCCAGCGTGCCTTCAGCAGCGTACTTGAAAACGCCTGCGTCAGTAAAAACGCCCCCGTCAGGTTGGTGTTTAGCACATCGTCCCATGCCGCCCGTTGCATCCGTAGGAATAACCCATCTCGCGTTATGCCAGCGTTATTGACAATGATCTCCACCTTGCCAAAATGTCCCACTATTGCCTTTGCCGTCGACTTGATGCTCTCCTCGCTGCTGATGTCCAGCACAAATGGCGCAGCCGTACCGCCAAGTGTGGTGATCTCAGCCGCAACTTCCGCCAGTTTCGCCTCATTCCGCGCTGCCAGCGCCACATGCGCCCCCGCCCGCGAAAGTTCAATCGCGCACGCGCGTCCTATGCCCTGCGATGCCCCGGTTACTACTGCTACTCGTCCTGAAAGGTTTGCCATTTCTCTTGCATCTCCTGCTGTCCACCTGCGAAAAGGTGGCATTAAAATTATACGTATCCCCAGTAGCTGGCACATGCAGTTTGTTAATTCATTCCGAGCGTCGTAATGAATAAACCCGTATGGCCGATATGCTTAATGAACAAGTGCGCCAAAGATACTGCAATAACAGTCCCACAGGCACCACTGCTAGAGCAATATAACTCACCCCCATGGGTTCTACTTGGAGAGCAATATGGATGTAATTGAGTCGGTCCGCCTTAAAGCGTTATATCGTTATCACATTGTTGATACCAACCCAGAGCAGGCGTACGACGACATCACCACCATCGCCGCCCAGATTACTGATTCTCCTATTGCGCTGCTCTCCTTGGTTGATCGTGATCGCCAGTGGTTCAAATCTAAATTTGGGCTGGAAGTTTCAGAAACACCTCGTGAATTCTCATTCTGCAGTCACGCCATACTAACTCCAGACAAAACTATGATGGTCGAGGACGCACTGCGCGACCATCGGTTTATGAACAATCCTCTCGTCACCGGTGACCCCAAAATCCGCTTTTATTGTGGTGCTCCCCTAGTCACTCCAGACAATCAAGCCCTGGGAACGCTCTGCGTTATTGATCGTGTTCCCAAGAGCCTTACCTCCAAACAACAGGAGGCCCTGGCAGCATTGTCTCGTCAGGTCGTTCATCTATTTGAGCTCCGCCACCTTAGAGAGAAATTCGCCGAACTTATTTTTACTCAGAAGGCCTCCTAATCGCCTCATGCTCTACTTCAGGTAGTGGGCGAGTGCCTCCCAATATTTTTAGAAAGTACTCATCCTGACCTAAATTAGCAATTTCTTATCTACAACTATTTTTCCCGTTGTTGCAACTTACTATTTTTGCTAATCACTTTTTCCTAAATCCCATAATCTTCTATAACTTCCCGCCGATGTAAACAGAACTTGGGCATCGCATACTTCTATGCGCTGATCAGTAAGTTGTATGGCCTCCCACTGGCTGTGAATAAAATTTAGCTCTTTGTACGGGTACGTATGATGCAAGATCCAGAATCAGCTCGCTTGGATGCACTCTATCGCTATCAAATTATTGATACGCCAGAGGAGCAGGCCTACGATGACATAACCAAGATTGCGGCTTATATAGCTGGTACTCCTATTGCGCTTATAAGCCTGGTTGACCGCCACCGTCAGTGGTTCAAGTCCAAAATTGGCGTATCGGTCTCAGAATCTCCCATTGAGACTTCTTTTTGTGCCCATGCCATTAAGAATCCGGGTACGCCCATGATCGTTACCGACGCCCAGAAAGATTCCCGCTTTTCGAAAAATCCCCTCGTCACTGGTGATCCCAAAATCCGTTTCTATTTCGGTGCGCCTCTGGTCACTCCCGACAATCAGGCACTTGGCACTCTCTGCGTGATTGACCGCATTCCAAGAGACCTTACTGAAAAACAACTGGATGCCCTTGCTGCTCTCTCTCGTCAGGTTGTTACTGTCCTAGAGCTGCGCCGTCGCTCAGCCAACCTTCTCCATGCTTCCTCTGAACGCGAAGAATTTGTCACAGACATTCAGGCCAATCAAATCGCGCTAGAAAATACCAATGAAAAACTCAAAGAAGAGGTCATGACTGACCCCCTTACCGGTGCAGGCAGTCGGGCAGCTTTTGAGAAGCGTCTCAACGAAGAATTTGTCCGTGCCAACGGAAACAAGACCCACTTCTCTCTGCTAATGCTCGATATAGACGAGTACAAAAAATTCAATGACACCTACGGCCATCCTGCTGGCGATGAACTTCTCAAGCAGGTCGTCAAGTCCCTCGGTTGCATCCGACCCACTGACTTTCTTGCCCGCTTCGGTGGCGATGAATTCGCCGTCATCCTCCCAGAGACCGACGCCAATGCCGCCGGTATGACAGCAGCTCGACTTCGCAGCGCTGTTTCTGCCATCCCCGCCGATAACCGCCTCACCATCAGCGTCGGTGCCGCTACCTTCGGTCCCGGCAGTATTGATGGTCCTAAAACTCTCCTTGATGCCGCTGACAAGGCCCTCTATGCTGCAAAAAATACTGGCCGCAACCGCTTCATCCACGCCAACGACCTCAAAAAGGCCGCCTAACCAAATCGGTCTAAGCGGTTTCTAATCTTCATCCATCATCTGTGGATGCTAATGTGCCAATTAATTCCTCGCCATGTCCGCAAATCCAGCCCAATCTCATGCTGAACCCATGCGGTCGCTGCCTCTTTGGCCACCGAACCATCCCCCCGGTATTCCCCTAGAGGAAGAAGCCCTGCGCCCTGCCCGGCAGGCATGGTCCGAGGGCAACCGGCTCTTTCTGAATAATGATTTTCCCGCCGCCTACGTCACTTATATTCGTGGTCTGCAACATGCCCCGCATGAGGCTTCCCTCTGGTTTGCCGTCGGTGCTGCCATCTCAAGTATGAAGACTACCCAGAAAGTTGGCTCCCGCGAGGCCATGGCTGCTTTTCTCAAGGCGCTTTCCCTCCGCCCCCATTTTCCTGAGGCCCTACTCAGCCTAGCCAATGAGCTGTATCACGACGGCAATTACCTGGCCGCCGCCACCACCTACCTCCGCGCCATCGTACAGCGCCCGCTGTATGAAAAGGCACATTGCAACCTCGGCAATGCCCTCAGTGGTCTGCGCCGCTATCAACAGGCCATCAACTGTTATGAATATGCCCTCAAGCTCAAACCCGACATGCTTGCAGCCCACCACAACATGGGCAATGCCTTCCTGAAGCGCCGCGAATATACCCGCGCCGAGGAATGCTTTCGCACCGCCCTTAAGATTGACCCCAACAGCTCCCAGCTCTACAACAGTCTTGGCAACGCCCAGCTAAAACAAAATCGTCCCGATCTCGCCGAAGCCAGCTATCGCCGCGCGGTTGAGCTGGACCCCAACTACTCCGCCGGATACACCAATCTTGCCAACGCCCTCCTCGACCTTCAGCGTTATGAAGAAATGGAGCACTATTACCGCCGCGCGGTTGAGTTGGATCCAACCAGTTCCGGCGGCCACTACAACCTCGCCCTCGCTTGCCTTCGTGCCGGCAATTTTCGAGAGGGCTGGCAGCGCTATGAATGGCGCTGGGACTTCCGCGACCTCAACATGGAGCGCAGAAAGTTTCCCAACCAGCCGCCACAATGGAAGGGTCAATCTCTCGAGGGCAAAACCATTCTCCTCCATGCCGAACAGGGTATGGGAGACACCCTTCAATTCGCACGCTTTCTACCCCTCGTTGCCGAACGCGCCCATCAGCAGGGTGGCCGTATCCTTCTTGAAGTCCAGCCCCGTCTCAAACGCTTTTTCGCCGCTCAGGAAAACACTTCGCTACTGGGTACAGAAACTGTATTTGCTAAGGGTGAGCTTCTACCGCTTTTCGACCTTCATTGCCCGCTCATGAGTCTCCCCGCCATTTTCGATACCACCCTCGAAACCCTGCCCACATCTGTCCCCTATCTCCATGCTGCCGATGAGGACATCGCCGCCGCCCGGCAAAGTTTCCCCCGCAAGCCCAGCCAGCTTCGCGTTGGGCTAGTCTGGGAGGGCAACCTGCACTCCAAAAGCAATCTCCGACGCACTACCAAGCTTGAGTCTCTTCTGCCCATTTTGTCCGCGCACGGTGCCGATTTCTACTCCCTGCAATTCGGTCCCGGGGCCAAACAACTCAGCGCCCTCCCCGATCAAATCTCCATTACCGACGCTTGCTCCACCAATAAAGACGTTTCCGATGCCGCCGCCTTCATCGCCACCCTTGACCTTGTCATCACTGTGGACACTTCCATCGCGCACCTCGCCGGTGCAATGGGCATGCCTGTTTGGATCATGCTCCCCTATCGCGGCGACTGGCGCTGGATGGAGAACACTTCCCGCAGCCCCTGGTATCCCACCGCGCGCCTCTTCCGCCAGCCCGCCGAAGACGACTGGGCCTCACTTGCCGCAGATGTCCGCAACGCTCTCGATGAAAAAATCCATCACCATGATTTTTTTACGCCGTCACTGGCCCAATCACCGGCTCCGCCGCCCATAGATACACTGCCAGCTCACGCGCATAATGCAGCACTGGCGGCTGGTCCGGCAGACAGATCCCAAATGCCTCTGCCAGCTCGTTAATCTCAATCTCCGCCTCCGCCTCTTCCAGTGGCCACGGCACATGGTGGATGTTCCCCATCTGTATCCCGCCGCCCCGCCGCGTAAACAGGCAGTAGCGCTCCGTCAAAAAATGCGCCAGACTGCCCGGATCGCTCGTCGCCGTCATCTGCATCTTACCGCCCACAAACTTCGGCACCGCCGTCGCTCCATCTACTGGTCTGCCCAACCCGCGATACCGCGCCTGAAATCGCGCCGCCTTCACTGTCAGCAGCCGCTCGCTCTTATAGTGGATAAATCCGTCTGCCTTTTCCGCCAGCTCCATTCGCGCCCAAAAATACGGCAGTCGAAACCAACTCCGCGCCGTCAATACCGCCAGCGGGTTCGCCGCGTCTAGCGAGAAAAAATACACCCCCGGCACACATGTCGACTTCGACCGCACATAAGTCCGCAGATTCAGTTCTGCAAAGCGATTGTTCCCCGGTAGCTCAGGCAAGCCGCGCAACCGCACTCGGTCCATCCAAAACGGAACCACGCTAATCCACGCCGACCCGTCATACGTGTCCAGCACCAGCCCCGGAGGCAGCAGTGGTGCCAGCTCTGCCACAGGTATTGGCCAGTGTGCAAACAGCAGATCATTCCACCGCTGCGTCATCACCCAGTTCGCCGCAGGCAGCGGCCAAGGCCTGTGCTCTGTTATGGAGAGTATTTCGCCCATCGCCTCTCAGCATACCCCAACCACATTGATACTATCGACAATCCATCTTTCTGCAAGACGAACTTAACGATTATGGATATACACGGAAGCCCAAAACTTTGTAGTCAATATTGCCGCCTGCGATGAATGTCGTCTGCAGCAGCAATTGGAAGTCTTTGATTCCTCCATCGCGGGTCAATGCCTGTCTCAGATAGGGATCAATTTTTTCTCGGTCCAGGACATATTCCGTCGCTGCGGCATCTCCTTGCGCTGTGCTGCCCTGAAGCATAAGAATACGTCCGCTGTTGCCAAGATTATGGCTGAATGAAATCAGCGCGTAACCAGTTTGGCTGGCAGGCCGGGTCTGGACCCATTTATAAACAGGAAGCTCTCCGATGCGTGGCTGCTTGTTGTAGATGGTAATCGAGTTTTCTGCGCCGTCGTATACCATGTTGAAGTTTTGCCGGTTACTGATTAGTTGCTCCCAAGGGTTGTACGAGGGGCCACCGATCACGAGTAGTTGTTCGTTCTTAAGATTGTTTAGGTTCAACTCCCGGGCGTTAATTACCTTTATCTGCCTGTTCGTGGCTTCTGGCAGACGCCCCAGTCGTACTGCAAAATCTACAACAAAAAATGGCGTATAGGTTCGGGCGGCAAGTGGGGTCCAGGTATACCCAGCCGGTGTTTGTGCCAGCGGATCATTCAGCCAGGTGCGATCGTTGTATTCCTCGGCGGAGACTTGGCGCTTAGCCATGTTCTCAAACATATTCACTCCCGCATCCCCAGTTACCAGCGATGTAATTCGCCCGGGTACGAACATGCTTCGCCAGAATATGTCGGAAGGGGAGCCCAGACCCATCTGAATCATTACCCGGGTCGCAAGGGAAGTGTTCCTAACCGTGACACCAATAATTGCAATCAAGATCACCAGAATCAAGATCAAGCCGGCCCGTAAGTCAAACAATTTTGACGCGGGCCTTGTCTGCGGCAACAAAGGTTGTGGGGGCCGCAACGGACTGGAGAATTCCGGTGGGCTAATGGCACTTAGCGTTGGATTGGGGCGAAGCTCGAAGATGGGAACATAACCCCCGCGCGGGATGCTCAGAACAACTGTCTCTTCCCGGCCCTCATTCTCAAAATATTGTTCAAGCCGCAGACGCAATCGACTGGCGTGAGAACGCACTATGCCGTCGATGCTCGGATCATAGTCGCTCGATCTTTCGAATACGGCAACGCCAATTTGTTGCTCATTGATCTCGTCACTCCGTCCTGCTGCCTCCATTTTGCATACATGTTGCAACAGCGCCACAAGGCGCTCAGAATTTCTAAAAGCCGGTGTGAGGATTATCCGCTGAACAAGTGCGGCTTTCTCCGTCGGACGCACTTTATGCTCAGAACTCTGCTCAGCAGGTCTGGCTTTGGGCTTCAATATCGCGGGCATGTTCTAAGTACAGCAGTTGCTTGTTACATCAGCATGAATAGAAATTGCCAATTCACACGTTCGCAACCTTATTAATGCATGGTAAATAATTCATTCCAATTGGCTTACAAGGTTTAACTGTGAAGAGTCCTGCGAAATGACTGGGTCTACCTGTTGCTCGCGCATTACGGTCTATATAGGCCACGTGCCAGTCTTCACGTTACTCAAAAAGGACCCTTGCTATGCTCTGCCCTGAATCGATTAATGCATCTAAAACGCCCCCCACTCTAGTCAAAACTTTTAAATTCATCCTGCTTACAATCCTGCTTCTTGCCGGGCTTGCCGCGGCGCGGTCTTATGCCCAGTTTGACTCTGCTGCTGTCTTGGGAACAGTTCGAGATACAAGCGGGGCAGTCATCCCCGGGGCGAAGGTTGTCCTCAAAAGCATATCCACCAACCTCACTGCAGCCGCAACTACCGATGCACAGGGCGACTTCGAGTTTCCCTTGGTACAGGTTGGCGACTACACACTCGCTGCGACCAAGGATGGATTTTCTCCCGCAAGTTCGCAGCGTTTTACCGTACTCATTGGTGCCCGTCAGCGCGTTGACCTTCAACTAAATGTCGGCGGGGCCTCACAAGAAGTCACGGTAAGTGGCGTGGCCCAGACACTGGAGACCGAGACCTCAGACCGTGGCGAGACTGTCCAGGGCCGCGAGGCGGTTGACCTGCCTCTCAATGGCCGCTCCTATGCTGACCTTGCAGTGCTCGTACCGGGCGTAAAAAAGTCCACTCTTGAATCCAGTTCTTATCCCGCGCGTGATGCCTCTTACAACGTCAACGGCCTCACCTCGCAGGACAATAACTTCCTGTTGGACGGTATTGACAACAACGCATACCAAGAAGCAAATCAGGGCTATTCAAACCAGGCTGTTGTCCCCTCTCCTGATGCCATCGCCGAATTCAAAGTGCAGACGGACAATTTCTCGGCCGAATTCGGACGTGCTGGTGGTGCAATCATCAACGCGACCATCAAGTCCGGTGGCAGCACCTTCCATGGCAGCGCTTACGATTACTTGCGCAACACCGTGTTGAATGCCTATGGGCCTTTCATTGGACTGGGTGTCAAACCCCAATTGGTGCAAAACCAGTATGGCGCAACCTTCGGCGGTCCCGTACCGGGAGTCAAGGTCCTGCGGCAGCGCTTGTTCTTTTTTACCGACTATGAGGCCGTTAGATCATTTGCCCACGTGCTCACGCAGGCATCCCTGCCCACTCCCGCTGAGCGCAACGGACTGTTCACCTCGGACGGCACAACCACCGGTACCGCAATACCCATCAAGAACCCCTACACCGGCGTGGTTTATAACAACGGCCAGGTCCCCCTATCAGACCCCAACGTGAACCCTCTCGCTGTTTATGTTTTGACTCAGTTACCAGCCAACAACATTCCCGGAGCAGCAATAACCGGAAATACATTTCAGTACATGGGGCGCAATACCACTATTGATGACCGTGGCGATGGTCGCGTTGACTATGTTCTCAATCCCAAGCAGAACGGTTTTGGTCGCTATAGCCAGCGTGCTGTCTCCTACTACATTGACCCTCCATTCCCAGGACTCGTCGGCGGCAATAGTAACGGGCTGCTCTACTCCCGAACCAGACAGCTTGCCTTCGGCCACAACTGGAGTCCAACCGCCAATTCGATCCTGGAGTTCCGCTATGGCCAGACCTGGACGGAATCCGGTAAGCAGCCAGTCAATTTGGGAGCGACCAACCTGCTCGCACAGTTCAACATCCCGAATGCCGTAACAAATCCGATGTATTCGGGTGGCCTGAACTCGCAGATCGTCAACGGCTTCACCCAGTTCGGGGAGCAGACCACCAATCCGCAATTTACCAATCCAACCCAGTGGAACCCAAAGGTCAACTACAGTTGGGTGCGCGGACACCATACCCTCAAAGTTGGTTATGAATTTGCATGGATGGATCAGGCCATCTCAGATTTTCATCCAAAGTTTGGATCGGACTCCTATGCAGGTGCCTTTACCAGCACGACAGCCATTCCCAGCAACGGCACTACCGCAGTAACCACCACCAAACAGGCAGCGGGACTGGCGGACTTCCTCTTCGGCGCACGCAATACGTATTCTCTGAACAACATCGCCGAGGTCAACTACCAGCGCTACTGGCACATGGCCTATTTTCAGGACGACTGGAAGCTTTCGCCGAAGTTGACCTTGAACCTCGGTGTCCGTTATGAATTTTTCTCTCCCAACTTTGAGCAGGAAAACAAAATCCTAAACTATGACCCGGTGAACAACCGTATCCTCCATGCTGGTACCGGCACTGATGTTAATACCATTGGCAGCGGCGGCTCTTCAAGCTACGACATTCACTATGTCGGGGGCAGCGGGCTGGCCAATCGCGCTCTCATCAATCCCGACTATAAAGACTTTGCCCCACGCATCGGCTTTGCCTATCAGGTATTGCCTAAGACGGTTGTGCGCGCCGCCTACGGCATTAGCTACGCACCACTTTTCCGGTTTGGCGGTGAGGGCCTGCTCGCCTATAACGGGCCAGACATCATTGATGCCACTGTCACCCAAAAACCATCCACACAATCTGGCGGTCAGCAGTTGTGTACAACAGTTGCGGGTTCTTTGACTGCGTCTCTCAGCTTGAACCCCTTTACTTGCTTTCGTCGCATGCAGGACGGTTATGAAAACAATTTTGCCTCCGCTCAAAACTACAATAGCGCCGGTGCTCAGACCCGTTATATTCCTCAGAACTTCCACACCGCTTATGTGGAGGCTTACCACATGTCTGTGCAGCAGCAGTTGCCCTACAATACTCTTTTAGAAGTTGCTTACGTTGGAAATCACGGACTCAAAATTCCCGCGCTGGTCGACCTCAACCAAGCCACGCCTTGCACTCAGGCTCAAGTGACTGCCAACAACTGCCCCTCTTTGAACGCGACCACCAACAACGTGCGTCGTCCGATTCCAAATTTCATCGACATCCTCACCGAAACCAATTACGGATTTCTTATCTATAACTCGCTACAGACCAAGCTTGAGCACCGCTTCAAGAATGGCCTGTACCTTATAAACTCCTTTACCTGGTCACACAGCTTGAATAACTCTGCGCCCGACCTTGAAGCCAGCAACGGCTCCGGCGACAGCGCGGTGCTAAACATTGCCAATGTTCGCGGCGATCGTGGTGCTGGCTCCTTCAACCAGCCTTACAATGACACCCTCTCATTCATTGCAGACATGCCCTTTGGTCGTGGTCACGCTTTCCTCAACAAAGGCAAACAGTGGCAGGAGGAAGTGGTCGGTGGATGGCAGCTTACAGCCATCAATGTTGAGACAAGTGGTCTCCCATTGAACTTGGCCTACACCCCCGCCTCCGCCTACGCTGTCTCCTCAACCAGCGTTTCGCAGACCTACCGCCCCAACCTTGTCTCTTCCGCAAAGGCTGTCTATGGCAGTACTCTGGTGAAGACGGGTTCCTATCTCGGCGGATATTTGAATGCTGCGCAACTAACTGTGCCAGCGGGTAACGTGGTCTTTGGAAACGCGCCCCGTAACGCGCTTCGCGGGCCTGCTTACGGGCAGCTTGACCTCAGCGCTCACAAGAAGTTCGACCTCGGGTTCAAAGACAGCACAATGGAGTTCAGGATCGAGGCATTCAACGTCTTGAATTCCACCAATTACACCCTGCCTGATTCAAACGTATCAGACGGCACCTTTGGTCAGTTCAGCAACTCCATCTCCAGCGTGTACCCATCACGGCAAGTACAGGGTGCGTTGCGACTGGCCTTCTAACCTCAAACTTGAATATTCAACCTTGGATACGGCGTGGTGGATCCACCACGCCCAACTCCACACCCTGCACTTTCCTCACCCTTACCCGGACTAGCTGTCATACTGAATCAGCGATGGCAGAGCGTCCCACAACTCAAATTGCCACCTACACCACGCACTCCGCAGAGGAGACAATGGCCGTTGGTCGTGCGCTGGCACCCACCCTGCCTTCAACACTGCTCCTGCTGCGCGGCAATCTGGGAGCAGGCAAGACCAGTCTGGTAAAAGGTATCGCCGAGGCGCTGGGGGCGGCATCACCGGATGAAGTCACCAGCCCCACCTTCACTCTCATCCACCAGTACCGCGGAGGTACCACCCCGCTCTATCATCTGGACCTCTACCGGCTTGAGCACGAGCGTGAACTAATTCCCCTTGGAATGGAAGAGATGGAAGAGGAAGGCGCACTGCTTTTAGTTGAGTGGGGAGAAAAATTTCCCATCCTCCTCCACCGCGCTTGGGGAGAAATTCTCATCACCCATACCGGTAGCGACTCCCGGCAAATTGTAGTTACAAAGTACCTATGAAAGCTAGCCGTTGCCCTCGATTCAGCCGGTGATCCTCAAATCACCTCGCGCCCACCCACGGCTAGTCCACGATTCACTACGCATCCGTGAAATTGTCCACTAAAGTCCTTCTTTTTGCAGCATAAATAGTCTGTTTACCCGCTCTAAGTCCTCTTCTGTGTCCACGCCAACCGTGTCAAATTCCGTCGTAGCCACATGGACTTCAATACCATTTTCCAGGAACCGAAGCTGCTCAAGTCGTTCAGTTTCTTCAAGATGGCTTGGCGGAAGCGAGGGAAAGCCCAATAGCACAGAGCGTCGGTAGGCGTACAGCCCGATGTGCTTCCAGTACGGAGTTTCTGGTAACTCGTCTCGGTTGTATGGGATAGACGCCCGCGAGAAATATAAAGCCCGCCCCATTTTGTCCGTTACCACCTTCACAGCATTGGGGTTAGCAATGTTTTCCGGCACACAGCGCACCCGCAGCGTAGAGACCTCCGTCGCCGCATCTGCAAATGGGGCAAGCAAAGCACTTATATGCTCCGCGCGCAACAAGGGCTCATCCCCCTGTACATTCACATAAACGTCCGCCTCTATCTCTAGCGCCACCGAATAGACCCGGTCAGTCCCGCTTTGCAGCGCTGCCGATGTCATTTTGTATTCCCAACCCATTTGCTTACATAGACTTGCAACTTCCTCTGAATCAGTCGCAACAATAATTTTGTCGAGCTGCGGGCAGGCCCGCGCCGCATCCACCACCCAGGCCAGCATGGGTCGTCCAGCAATTTCGCGCAAAACCTTCCGTGGCAATCTTTTTGACGCCAAACGCGCCGGTATAACAGCAACTATACGCGCTGAATTTGTATTTATTTCTGGTTTACTCACGCACTCAATAGTATTTCAGACGAAGAAGTTTGACACTACTTCTACGTGGTTCGTATCATTGTAATTAGGGCTAATGCCGCGCTAATGCGTTGGCGGAGTTCACTTTGAATCTTCTCTCCGTTGGCGGTGTAGCTCAGATGGTTAGAGCGACGGACTCATAACCCGTAGGTCGAC
>Ga0116230_10005723_pt1 | contig 12203 bp, 8 predicted proteins | sample S1TSphfallax_3_FD_88678 | JGI IMG/M metagenome (GOLD analysis project Ga0116230, IMG submission 88678) | Host-associated microbial communities from peat moss isolated from Minnesota, USA - S1T2_Fd - Sphagnum fallax MG | ecosystem: Host-associated > Plants > Peat moss > Unclassified | place: USA...
AGTGCCAGTCTCACACCTGTTCAGGGACCATCAACAGTAGTATGTATGATAGTGACTTAACTACCACAACTTCCCCACTGACTTCATCAGCTCCCTACAGTGGGTAAAGGCCAGTGACAAGCACCAACCTACGAACTGAGTTTCTGCTGCAATTCTGGAAGCAACAGGAAGACTCAGCCTTGCTACTGGCTAGCAACAGACAACAACAACAAAGACAAGACAAAGAAACAAAGAATGACAGAAAGGGAAAAGAGAAACAAAAGGAAAGGACAAACAGGGAAAGACTAAGAACAAATGGGCTTACAAGAAGCTCCCCACTTACAAGACCTAAAGCAAAATCAATCTGCAAATTCCAAAAGCGGAAATTCCAAACAGGATTTTTTCTTTAAAAAGCAACCCTCTAGTTCTCTTTAAAAGAACTTTTAAAGGGTAGCCTTTTGCCTTCAGAAAGACAATAAGACTGATCATCTGGAAGACCAAAACTTCTTACAACTACGAAGTCTCAAGAATCTGTAAAATTGACTATTGATAACCCCCAGCTTCAGTCATTGAGATATTGAAATGAACATGAGGCATTCTTATTATCTCAATACCTGCATACTCTGGTTGAGAGCATTTGTCAAAAGTGTCACAGGATAAGCCTTGAGGACTTTGTCTAACAGCTAGATCCAAGAAATTACAAGAGAAGCCTTTAGACATACAATTCAACTCACAAGATGTTTTTGGGTATATGCCACTACCAAAAGAGTCTTGGTTAAGGTACATGAAGTTCACAAAGTCTGGAAAATCAGGAACAAAAAGATCATCCACAAACCTACGAACCAGGGACAATCTATGAAGCACAACAGGACATATGTTACTCTTCAAGAGATGCTTAATGAAATCAAACTCATAGGTAAAGAGATAGAAATTAGCCAAACAGACCACACAATTAGTACCCATGGGCATACCAATGCATTGTCTATAAACACCATGACCAAAACAAAGAAACAAATTGACTAATAAGAAATCCAGCCAAGAGATCAAATCTGAAGCCTCCTTGATTTTGAAGCTATGAAGATTTTCAAACAAATTGATCTCTGTTTTATTTTCAGCCACAAAAACCTAAAGTTCAAAGCTGTTTTTTGAACCATGAAAAACTTAAAATGATGAAACTTCTGCATCCGATTAAACACTTCATTTATCATAACTCTCATATGAGCTTTTAGATCCACTAGGCCAATTTTAGTGTATAGAGTTGAGAAATCAAAAGACTGCAACAGAAGTGGGGAAGTTTTATCAATTTCAGATCTCAAAAGATTTAAGTTTATTTATTACCTCCACCACTCCTGTAGTCATTGAGAATCATTGAGAATCCAACTACTATCACAAGGAACCTCTGCCTTTTTGAGTTTAGACACCCAGAGGTCATTGACCGTATGAAACATAGCTTTGAAGAAAGAACACAGCCACTTAGAAACATCAGTCAGAGAGGTAGAGCTGGCTGCACAGATAAACCTAGGTTTAATTGGGTTTTTATGGAACTTCCAAACAGCACAAAGAAACAGGAGACAAGGGCCACACTTAACACCTGTAAAATTATGAGCCTTATTAAAAGAGAGATGAAATCTCAGGATATCAGATCGGGCAAGATTGGAGACCACATATGTACCAACAGGAGAATTAAGCTCAGAGGAAACAGAAGAAACATAGAACTTTTACAAACAAACACAAAGTTGTCACAATATTTATCCATGTAGGTAATGACCAAGGACCATTGGACAATCTTTAGGTAATCCAGATCTCCTAAAGGAACAGACAAAGAAGAATCAGAAGAGGTTTGAACCACGAAGGAAGCATGAGTACTCTTCAGTACAAACAGAACAATGTACCTCATCACTGAGAAGACCCTTGACAAAGTCACGGCGCAATTGCTGATAATCAAAATTGTCCGTGAACAGCAAAAGCACTTCAGGAGAACAGATGTCGATGTGACAATCCTGAACCCTCCACCCAGTCACAAGTCAATTGCATTCACCTGGCATAAACCCCGGTTGACTGCAGAACAAGGGGTACCGCAGCTGGGGGGAGGGGACAACACCAAACCATGGATTTAAGTCTTGTTTGGACATACTAAAGAATTAGGTCAACCAACACCCACATATGTAAATGTAAAATCCTGGTGACATCAACACTGTAATTGCAGAGCCCAATGGCCATAGATCAAAGAAGTGACAGAAGAGGAAAAACATTCCATCACTTTCTGGGTTCCAAACATGTTGGGTGAAGCAGAAATCTGTATTCCCAGCTCCATTCTGAATGCAGTGCACCTTTTTAAGACAAGAAGATGAAAGTAGATAGATACAGATGGGAGGAGGAAATAGATAGAAACATGTCAAGACTGACAGTCACCTGCAAGTTGTTGGACAGTTGGACAACAGGCCGGTCATGAAAAATGGAGCGATCCAATGAAACATGACGCTGAATAGAGTTCCCCTGCAAGCTGTCTCGGCTACCTGGCTCTCGAACAGCATCATAATGCAACAGTTGCTTGCTCTGTGGGTCAATCATTAGCAGCAATTCATCATTTCCAAGGCGGGTTTGATATGTGAGAGGGGAAGGCTTGGACTTTTTCACCACCATGGTCATCACCGCCAGCTTATCCTTCTTTCTCCTTTCTTGATGCTCCTTTAAAACTTCTGTGAGTGACATATTGCTCACTGTATCACCACTCACTAGTACAAAGTCCCCACGAACCTGGAATTCATAAGCAGGAAGAAACCAGAATCAGTTAGGCTAGTATTGTTGGCAACAGCAGTTGTTCCTGGCAGATGAAGCACTTTAAAACATTATGAGGTGAGGATGAATATAGTATTTGATGAGCACCATAACCTTGCAATTTGCTTAGTTGATGTCAAATCCTTATAACCATGTGCTCTATTTCTTGAGCCCTCAAATCTATCTGCTAAACTCTTCCAACTCAGGCACAGATCAAAAGAATAACTATACCAACCACATGGTTGGCTCAAAAATATTTCCATTCTGTGCTCACAAAATGGAACATGGAAGCTCATGCATTTCAATAAGACAAGAAAACAGCATTCTAGAGGACACAAGAGAGCACCAACATCACCACACATCATTTACATGTTCAAGGAAAATGTATGACTCTTGTGATTCTCTTCTGAGCAACAAGGTGAATGTTATAGATACATTGATGGGGTAAAGAGAGCTATACCACACCGCGCTGTTCGATCAAACGCAATGCATCCCCAGCACTGACACAATCATGGGATTCGATAATGCTCACAGTGAAATCAGGTTGCGACATCCAAGGTGATTTGTTCAAGTGGCTTGTGATTTGGTTGGCATGTGCACAGCAAAAGACAAAGCACTCTTCCACTCCTGCAGAGGCTAGCCATTCTAGTGTGTAGTCTATCATGGGCACATTCACCAGTGGCAATAGCATCTGTCCACATACAATGATTATAGGAAGTAAATGAAACCAACGCCAGGAAAGAACACCCAAAACCCAATTTCCAGCACCTTCTTCAGTCCTTGAGTCCGGGATTTCATTACAAAAAATAATAATTTTGGGAAACAGGGAAAAAGTAGACATTGGAAATCGTACCTTAGGTCGCTCAAGTGTAATTGGACGGAATTTTTGCGCAAAACTGTCCGCTAACAACACAGCTTGAAGTGGAACATGGACTTCATAATCCGCCATTTCAGTCGTTCTTGCACCTTTCTTTGCCATACCTTTTCAGTCTCTCCCGGATTCTGTTGAAAAAAATCACACCGGAACCAGTCCTTCTTGCCCTCCTCTACACATGCACAACACTACACTACACCAAAGAATTTGAACTACTATTAGGTCACCTCTTCACCTCTTCACCGCCAATGCACAAATCCGAAAACAGTACATACCTTGCTACTCCAATTTCCTACCCCCCTCCTCCCTTTGCACACGGAGATACTAGATGCCAAAACGAAAGATCCAGCAAAACCCTGCTGTTCTCAACTCAAGTACGAGCGCCAAACCCTAACCCTAATCCTAGCATTACCAGGTCTCATCCCATTAGCCACGATAATTTTTCATTCGTTGCGCATGGCTGTAAACACCACGATAATTTTTCATTCATTGGTTTGGGACCTAGGGAATGAACATTCTCAAGTATAGGGGGAAGGGCCGCTCCCAAGGGCCACCCCTAATTTGAAGGTCGTAGCCGCAAGGACAATAACGCCAAGGTGTAGGCCCGAAAAATTAGGGGAGGCCGGCCATAAGGTTTTTCGATTCACAAGTGTCGTCACAAAGTGCAAGGAAGTGAGTGTCAAACATTCTCAAGTCAACAAAGCATTTTATGATTTGTAGTTATCATGAACATTAAGCAATTTTTAAATAATAATAAAATATTGAAAAATATGCTTTAAAATATTTAAAGATTCAAAAATGTGTTTAATTTTTTTTAGAAATATTTCTTTTAAAAAATTTTAATTGTCATGTAATTTAAATTATAGAATAAATTTCTCACAAAATAATTCATAGAATTTTTTAGAATATGTAATTGGTGAAAGCTTCTAAAAAACATAATCAACAAAAACTTCTAAAAAATATAATTGACAAAAAAAATTAGAAAATATAATAACAAAGCTTTTTACAAGGTTATCCAATATAAGTATAAAAGACTTACTTGATGAAATTATCTAGAAGATTGATGAATTTCTAAAAACTTTCATTGCATTTAACATAAATAAAGGTTTAAAAGGTAGCACCTCTTAATCTCACCAATCCAAATTATGTTCATTATATTCTTATTCCAATTCATGCCTAACTTACATCATGCTTTATTTAAATAATTTTTTTTTTTGGTTCTTATTCATTGTCAAAAAATTTGCTTGTTTAGTTCATATAACCTCTTCCAAATTTATCTTTCTCTTATTTTTCACAATTATCTTTATATTCATATCTCATTTCATGTTTAACCTATATCATGCATTGTTCAAGCAATACAGTTTTTAAATTCTTTTCCATTATCAAGTTTTTTATTTGTCAAGTATTTATAATCTCTTCCAAATGTATTTTTGTCTTATCCTCGACAATTTGGTAATATTGTTTATTATTTTTTCATGAATCTTGGTGAATTGTAATTGAAGATTCCATTGGCACTATTGTCACAAGATTGCATATTTTTCAAGGACAAATCTAACACTTTTGTGAATAAACATCCAACTTCACGCAAATCAACCTTAAGCTTCAATTTTGATTCTACAAGGCTTCCAACCTTAAATCCAATAATGCCATGGAGGCAATGGGAATTGCTTTAAAACTTCAAACATCATTTCACTTTCACATTAATGTCCAACATGCACAAGAAATTTGATAGAACAAGGTCAAAATTTCAAGGTTTTATTCAACAAATTTGTATTTTCATTTACTTACAACACAAAATACCCCAATCAAGTCATGCATGGGGTATTTATTATGCAATGAAGTCAAAGAACTTCTTAATGTTGATCATTGACTTAAATAATGTTCATGAATTCAATATATTGAGGTATATGTTATGGATACTTTCCAAAAACACAGGTGTCTCTTACTAGCATAATTTATCATGTTTATGCCCAAGAATGATTCCCAAGTTAAATTAATTGGGACACTATTTTCAAGATTGGCATTATCATGGTTCACACCATTGCTTGAAAAACATTTACCATCATTACATGATTTTGATGCATTCTTTGGATAAATATTCAATACAACATTGAATGTAACCAGTTGTGAAAACACTGCGAATGCAAAAATCCAAAAATTATGGCAAAGATTTCAACCTACATTGACTTATGTTATGGGAATTTTACAATTAGCATACAATTGTTAATTGAAATGAAAAATGTTAAATAATAAATCAATTACATTGGGTTTTACGAGATGACATGAAGGACCTCATGTTCATAATGCGAAAGGTGAACACCTTATAGGTGTTTGTACACTACGGTGACCTTATATGGACATCACAATGGCAATTTTTCATGTATTCCCTAGATACAAGAAAATAAATAAAATAAAATTCATTGAAATAATTTTTAAAAGGACTCACTTATCTAATTTATCATAATCAACCTTCTAAGAATGAAAAAATCAAATCAAAATCATGGATAGCCAATAAGTAATGGACTTTTGAATTTTGCCCACATTTTTTGTCACACCTACAAAACTCATGGATATGGACTTTTATATTACAATGTGTTAATTTTATGTGTTTGAAACTTTGGGATATTGGATTAATCATGTTTAAAAAACTAAAGATCCATTGAATGAATAGAATGTGATTTTATTTTATTTTTTTATGGACTGTTTTAAATCCCAAAAATTATAATTATTTTAAAAGCCATTTTAAGCATTTAAGAATAATTATCTTTTAAAAAATTGTGAAATTTTTTATATGTCTTATAACATCATGATTTGAAATTGGAAATGGAAAAAAATGTTACTTTCAATATCATTTAAATATTCATATTTTAAGCTAGTTTTCAATTATACTAGAAAAGGATTTTGAAAAGGGACTATAATCCACCAAAATTGTGACACCTTAGTGTGATTTTTCCCTTACTTGTGAAATCATCACTCAAGGCATTATGTATGATAATAAATTATTCAAAAGGTGACAAAAAATGTGATTTTGATCTTATACACACTATGAAAAAATTGCATCCATGGAGGCTACACTAATTTACAACTACATGTCCATACCAAGTACATTACAACTAGGTTGCAACATTGGAAAATGACTAGTTACACATGAGTTTTAAGGAAATTTCAAAGTATGGAATATTTTGAATGTATTTTGGTTAACTACACATTTTTGGTCAAAGAACATTGATTTTGTGTTTTAATTGTTTTATGGTTGTATTATGTAACTGAAACACCCAAATGCAATGATGTGGATTGCACGGTCATTCCAAATATGAACATTGCCACATGCCATATATATGCATGGTCTTTGTGATAACCCCATGTGCAATTGCCTTGCAACTTTAGTGGGATTACATTGTAATTAAATATAAAATTTAATTTCTATTTGGCCGAGTTTTTACTCACACCACCAACTAACATGGCTACAATCTTTTATTCCAACATGATTAAATGCCAACCATAATACATCAATGTTTCATCCATTAACCACATACATAATAGCTTGGTGGTACAATGGAATTTAGACATGAATGTAAATTGTCAATGTAGTTCAAATACATAATCTAAAATGCCTTTAGTTTACCTCGATGTCTTCTACTCCTCTTCAAATTGTTTGATTCATAAGAGTTGATTCCTTTGCTAATAATTTGTTAGCCCATACAAAATTTAGGCTTTGGAGTTCATGTGGCATTGTCAAATATTCAGCCTAGGTATGTCATCATCCATGCAAATGTTGCCACAGCATCAATGTGGTATTTGTGATGACCCCATGTGCAACTATCTTACAAATATAGTTCAAAGATGTTGCAATTAAAAATCAATTTGTAACTAGGTTTTGATTTTTCAATTCAATCTCAAAGCAAATATTACAGGTTTCAAAACATCATCCTAAAAATTCATCCATTTTTATTTACGCTAAAACCTTTCCTAACCTTAAGAACGTCGATCCAATTACAAGTGGATAAATCCTAATGTGCAATGAAGTTTGAAATTTGTACCGATACAAGTTTATAAGCTTCCATAAGAAGTTTCCATGAAAAAAACTTCCATAATAAACTTCCATTAAAAGTTTCCATATATTATATCATTTTTTAAATTTTTTTTCTTTTCAATGAAGTAGATGTTGAAATCGTAATAAAAAAACACATTCATCTACTACGATTCTTTGGATCCTAGCTTTATTTTGCTTCTTAGTTTGTTCCTATTTCCTTGTGGAAAAAAATTAGCAACATTCAAAACACTAAACTATTAGATGAGAAAGAGTGTTGCCAATTCTAGAAATATAATATATGTGGTGTTCATTGTTGACAAAATAAGTAAAAGCCTAGCAAATTGTTGTGCAAAAAAATTATTTTTATGAAAGATCATTACTTTGTACCTTTTTTCTAAGGTTAAATGTTATCATTGTTTGTTTTTTTTTGGTTGTTGTATGTGGGATGCTTGGTAAACTAGTATGCATCTTTTTAATGGTTGGTTTCTTTCTAATGGAGTTTATTAGGAAATGATTAAAAGTTAATTTGGTGTTGAACTTGTGTGGATGGTGAGAGAAGTAATGGTCACCTTAATTGGTAGACATGGCCCTCAATGAGTTGTTTGACTTGAATGTGGTGAATAATCTCATTATTTGTCGCTTATTTTCATTTAATTGCTACATGTTAAGTTTCATTGTTTTTCCCAAAAGGTATGTAAGTTGCATAGTGGGGAAGCTAGTTCATTTTCAATCAATTTGTAGTTGCATACAAATATAAACATTACAAATTGTGAAATGCATAATGTGACGAAGCTATAATTGTGGCATAATTCATGGTAGCACCCATTTGTGATGTGTTAATTAAATATTAATACACTAAAACATGTGTGAATTAAGTCCTTGTTGATTAATACAAGTGAACAATTTCATGCTTCTGTTAGTTCTAATTTAATCACATTTGTTCATGGCAATGTAATTTTAGAAAAAAGATGGGCCAATAGGTGGGTACAAGCTTCATGTGCAATAGGATGGGGGCATTGGAAATCGAATATGACATGGCATGACACTTTTGGGCATTAAAATGATGTTTGGTGTGGGTGTAATCACACTAACACATACCATAGCAAGTGTAACACTTGCTTGGTTCTTTCATGTTTTAAAGTTGTAATTTAATTTGATGTTGAAATTTTAAGATTTTTTACATAGTTATATTTTTAATGTATCATGGGAACATGTGAATTAATTTGAAGTTAATCCAATGAATAAAAAATAAACAAAAGCATTGATTAAACACTATAATGTTTGTTTTTAAGTAATAAAAGGACTTGTAAATGGATTTCAATTTTTTTGAAAATGACATTATGTTAACTGCAACATGGGATCATTTGTGTATAACATAGTTGTAAACATGTTCCACAACCATTTTTGTTAGTTGCAAGGTAACACTCCATCACTTGGTTGTAACCAACACCATGTAATGAATTCCAACAATTACAATTGAAAAATGTGTTAAATGCAATCAATTGCACCTTAGTATTAAGCATATTAAATTAACAATTGCAATATGATGACATTGCTACCCCTTATTCAAACAATTCAATTGAATAACACCACTAGAAAAGAATTCACGTGATGGCAAGTTAATGCCATTATTACCATTTTTTGCACAAATGACATCTCAAATCCCTTATTATTTCACAATAAAAACATGATTGTCACAACATAGTCCTACATGTGAGGCTTTTTAAGGTCACTAAACAATGCTTACACCACTATTAGTAGTTGCACCATAGTATTCCAATCAATTATCATTTAATTATTAAAGACTAGATAACCAAAAATTTATTGCAAGACAATATCTAATTATGAAAACGTAGTTATGGAAAAATACTAAAATACAAACATGTCACTTACTAATGAGTTGCCAATGGGTTGTTTCTTAGTCATTAAAATCCCTACATTAGTTACAAGGTAGTTCTATTTTAATTGAATTATTTTCATCCATGTTGGATGAATGAAAATTAATGAACTTACCATGTCATACAATGTTTGTTTTCCTACTTAACAAGTGACAATGAGCCATCCATTTTAATGAACTAGTTGTAAAATAGTTGCACTTACTTTTGTTACTATATATGGGTAATCTTATCCTTGTGTGGTATTATAAAGAATGTCACACCTTGATTTTCCTTGACCCATCAAACTTTGAAAAATCATAGGAAACATTTAAATGAACATTTTTATAATTAAAAAAGAAAAAGTGCCATAGAATTTGAAATTTCAATAACATCAAGAATAGTATATTTTAATTTTTTAATCAATGCATTTTTTTAAAATTCAAGAATGTAACGCTTGTTTTTTTCCTTGATTTTTTTGGTCCAAAACATAAATTTAGAACATGATTTATGATTTTTTAATTTTTTTTCTAAAATAATTTTGAAGTGATTTTATTTTTTATTTTCTATTTGGAAATTAATTTATTAAATATCATTTAGTTATGAATTCCCAAAGTTGAAGTTGTTGATTTTTTAATGGGTCATTTTAATTAGGAATATATATTTTTTAAATTTTAAAAAATTCCCAAATAAACTTCGAGCCATATATTAAAAGCATGCAATTGATAAACATGAAATAATAATAATTTATAATTATGAAAACATTTAATGAAAACGGCCTAGAAAAATTATTTAGCTTTTTTAGTTCCTTAACCTTTGAGGTGATTCCTAGTGGTACCACCCAAGGATGGGTTTCCCCATACGATGACCATATACGATGAATTGCACCATTGAAATTAATGCAACTTGTCTAATACAACTAACACTATACTTTTACAATGAGTTGTAAGTAATCATTACAATTGGAAAATGCAGTTACAAGCCTAGTTGCAACACTTGCATTGTTCTCATAGTGACACAACCCTTAATGAACATGTTAACAAATACATTCCCTATGGCTCATAGTTAAGTGCTAGGTGATGATTATATGTAAGTTGACATTGCGTAATTCAAGCCTATCACATTGCAAAATAAACAATGTCATTGACAACTAAGGTTTTTGCTTGTATTATGGAAAAGCTAAATATGTGCACAAAAATGTCCAAACAAAAAAACATACAAAGGTCAAAGCATAGTCCTTAATAAAAAAATACAAGTGGAAAATGAATTTATCAATAAAGCCTTGCAATTAAACAACAACGCTTAAAATGAAACAAAAAGTTTGTTTGTACCTCCAAACTTTGTACCTATTTTCACAATCCCTATAAACATAAATATTACAATATGCATCATATGTGGAAACACTAGTAAATAGTGTTGCAACATGTTTCAATGATGAAAAATGTGTTCAATAAAAATGCATTCAACTACTACAAAAGTCAAATCCTGCATTTTGCGAAATAATATACAAACATACCCTTGCCTTTGAAAATGTCACCCATGAGACTCAACCCTAGAAATACATGTCAATGAACCTATTTCAACATTATCAATTTGCCCCCAAATTGAATAATCTTGGGACTTTTGTGATTTAAGATTTATAATCCAAATATGTTTTGCAACTAGAGAATTTTTTTTTTCAAGATTGATCATCACCCAAAGCAAAGAAGTACTCAATTGATATTCATTGAAGAATTATTTGTTTGCAAGCAACAAAGAATTAACACACTTTTATGATTTATGTTACAATAGTAAAAAGTTTTGAGGACAAAAATCCAAATGGACTTCCATCACAATATTAAGATTTGAATGGCATATTTGAAATGAAAAATGTCAACATACTATCACAAGATCAATTATACAATTGTGCAATTCAATTACAAAAAGAAATGTAATGACCATTCAAACTCCTCTACAACTTATTTCAAAATGAATTTGCAAAATTCTTTTTTGTTGAATTACAAAATTACAAATTGATGAATTGATTTCAAAAAATCCAATGTGATGTTTAAAATCACATGTAGGTGCACCAATATCATTTATGAAGAAGAAAGATGGGTCTCCCCATGTGTGTGGATTATGATCATGACTTCAACAAAATCACCATAAAAATTTATTATCCATTATTGATTCAATATTTTTCAAACAACATGATCAAGCAAAATATTCATAAAAATCAATATTGTATACATGAAACAAAGGAATGAATGAAAAAAAATATTTTGCATAAGATAAGTTCATTTTGAGTTTAATGTCATGCCTTTTGGTCTCACAAATGCCCTCATATTTTTTTGACATGTGATGAAAGATATATTTAATAAGTTTTTAAACGACTTTGGGATTCACAATTATCTATTCAAATGACATCTTGATATTTTCAAAAAACTCAAAAGAACATGAAAAACATACACACCTTGTCTTCAACAGAACTTTGGGAGAATTTATTTTTTGTAAGATTGGAAAAATGTGTTTTTCATCAATTAAACGTCAATTTTTTGGGCTATATCATCTCTAACAATGGCTTGTCAATGGATCTGAAGAAAATTCAAACCATTATCAATTGGAAAACCTAATCTTCTAATCATGACATTTAATGTTTATTGGGATTTGCAATCTTTTATCAAAA
>Ga0116230_10005725_pt1 | contig 12203 bp, 9 predicted proteins | sample S1TSphfallax_3_FD_88678 | JGI IMG/M metagenome (GOLD analysis project Ga0116230, IMG submission 88678) | Host-associated microbial communities from peat moss isolated from Minnesota, USA - S1T2_Fd - Sphagnum fallax MG | ecosystem: Host-associated > Plants > Peat moss > Unclassified | place: USA...
AAAAAAAAAAAAAAGCTTTCAACAATGTCATTGCCAACAATATGTGCCAAAAGTTTTATTTCAAATATAAAATTTAGTGAAGTATTTTTTTTAAAATTTACAAAGCACTAAATCTTAGGAATTATTAAAAAAAATTTAAAGGTTAGATTGAGGTTTTATGTATTCCAATGCAAAAAACCTTCCACCATTGGGTGAAAACTTTTTATGATTTATGTTTGGGAACACATGCTTTCACATGCGTTCCCCCAATTTTCAAGCTTACACCTTTAAAGCTATAACCCTCAAATCAAATTAAGTGAGAACCTTGGGAGCAAGTGTTCTTTCCATATATCACAAACTTTTTGTCTAACAATTCCATAGTGAGAAATCATTTTTAATGTCCATATTTTTTTGCACATGTATGTTGTGCATTTAAAATATGTATAATGCACGTATAAATAGGATAAAATATTTTCAAATGATTGAAAATATTTCATCCACTTATATATATATATATATAAATCAAATAACATTTTTGTAAATCCACAGTTCTTTGCTGGTTCCTTGATGAAAATTGGCAGTTATTTGATTCTGAATTTATATTTAAAAAAAACTGGAAGTGACAGTTATTAGCAAAATCAAATACCTGTCCAACCAGTGTTTTTTTTTTTTCTTTTCTTTTTTTCCATTTTGTGTGATGTTGTGCAAGTGACGAACATTCACAAGTATATTTAGCCAAGTTTGGTGATATTAAATATATGAAAAATGAAAATCTTAAGTGCCGTTTAATATTGTAGGAAATTGTGGTGATTTTTGACGATTTTAAATTTTTATTTTATTTTTTTGGCAGAAATTTGTCAGAGAAGAAAACAAGGAATTTGTGACAAATTATTCCCTTTTCAAAATATTTTTCGCAAATTGCAAAAGTTCACCACAAAAGAAATCAATATGTCCAACTCTGGTTAATTACATCGAATCTTTTTGTACTTGAATTAATTACATACCACACTTTAGAAATAGTTATGAAGCCATAGATAGCATCATACCTTGTATAACTTGCATGTAGATCTTCTACCCTTCAAGTGGTACTTCAAAAATTGAGAGGTATATTGAGGAGGAGTCCATGCACATAACAAAATTTTTGAACCTACATGTTTTCATCACAAGGGGTTTACTTCAAACTTACTTCTATTAGCCTCCATGCACTCCATTTGAACATTTTTCAAATTCAAAGAAATTTGGTTTGGATGTTTGGATATATATACATATACTTGGCTTGGATCATCATATCTTAAGATCCTTAGGGTTGATAATTAGGAGATGATTCATTGTGGCAATTGATTGATAATGTGTTTAGACTCATTATAGATTATAGTACATTAAGGGATTTTGGCCCCTAGGTAATAATAATAGGTCTAGTATTTATATATGAGGATTTTGGAAAGATGATATTTTAGCTTGTGTTGAAACTTGAGATTAGTCATAGAGTTATAAAATATCTTGAAGGATTTTGATCTCTTTCAGAGGATGTTTTGAAGATTATATTTTTGCATGGTGAAATATTTGAGTTTCCATAATTCTTCTTTGGCCTTAAGATACCTTTTAATGTAAATGGCAAGGCCATAGTGTAACACACACCCCTTGTTTAATTTTGGTTAATAAGTGAATACACAAGTATGGTACTACAAAGTTTTTAAAGGATTTTTTTCTATGTTTCCTTCCCCATCTTGTTCCCTTCTTGGGTTATTTGTTCAACTACTTCTATATACGGATGGACATGTGTGCAATCGGTTATAACATTTACCGTGTGATGCCCATCACCAAGAAAGTGATAACAATATACGAAATTGGCACATTATATATTAAAATTTGTTACCATAGCAACAACCCCTTCAATCTATCCTTAAACTAAGGATTCCTAAAATCTAGTACTCATAAGTAAAGAACACTTCATAATTGCAATACTTCAATCAAAACATTTTGATGGCATAAGATATGATGATATTTTAGGGATTGTGGACACCAGGAACCAAGTATCTAATATAGTGACTTCCATGTCCATCGCCAAATGCGATAACTAGGTTTAACATGTGATCTAACTCTAGGTTTATTTTACCTTGCTCTAAACACAAGTGTTCTAGATGTTCACCAAGGTGCGAAAAAAGAATCCACTTTGTGGTTTTATTTCAGTTATAGCAATGCATAGCAAAACAATGAGTTGTTCTCCTTCTCTTCATCAATATCCTTGTTTCCGCCCTCTTCACTCTTCCCCGTAGTTCAATTATTGTTTTCTTTCCAAAGTCACAGCCATATTTTGAGGCTGTCCATTTTGGGCTATCAATAGTCAATATAGGTGAAACAAATTATACTTAAACCTTAAGTGCTAATTAATTAAGACTGAATTAAACCTTGAATTGGGTCTTGATCAGAAAACTATGGAAAGAAGAACTGTATACCTGTCCCAACATTAAGCTTATCTGCGTAGCTGCTGTGGCCATTCTTTGTTACCGGAATCATATCCAATTTGGAATTCTGAGGATAATGATGATGCGAGGAAGAACCCATCGTGTTCTCATCATCCACAAACGCCCGTGAATAAGGATAACAATAATCGCTGTTGTATGTCATCGACCTGCTGTTGGATGGTGAGTCCAAAGACTGCAGTGTGCCTGGAGATCTGGAATATACACCCTGCTGCTTGTGCTGGTAGTATGGTTGAGGATACGTTGATCGGTGCTGCAATTGGTGCTGCTGCTGGCTGTTATGGGTTAGCCTTTCATGCAATGATGGAGCTGATGCCTGATGAAGATACTTAACAGGAGGTGAACTCCCTTCGTATCCTGCTCTTGAAAAAGGTGATGGGTCTCCTCCAGATCTGATGTTTGGAATTTTCTCTGAGGATGACGAACCTTGGATGTTCTGCTTCAATCTCTGTAATGCTTGTAATATGTCGCCCACATTTCTACTTGTGCTAAGTTCCATGGATGGTTGCTCCGCTGCCAAGGGTTCCTTAGGAGGAGGAGCGTCATAGCTGGGCCCATATCCAAGACTGAGTTGAAGCTCCCCGTTCAAGAACCCAGAATTCTTGTCCACACTTTCAGCTCCTAAATGCCTCGATCGGAGCTGCTGATATTGCTTCTCAGCAACATAGTTTCCCTGTCCCATTACACAAAGATGTTTGTATCTATTGTCAGATCTGCATGTCACCTCTGAATGTCATCAGCTCTGCATCTTCTTCACAACCTGAGTTCTTGAGGAGGATAAAAGCACCATATGGAGGGAGAGACACCAGATTTTTAGCCCTGTATATGTGCTTGCCAAATGTGCTGTGCCCATGGACACATACCTATTATATCTATCTTGTGCATCTCATAGAGTCAAGGACAAACCTGCACTGACTGAGAAGTGTCCCTGTGCCAGACATTCGCCCCTTCATTGTCTACCAGTTCTTGGTATTGTTGCAAGTCTTTCTGCAACCCGTGGTCAGTGTTTACAAAACGAGACAACTGTGCAGTCAGAGCTCTAGGATAGGCAGTATGATCAATTTCTTGCCTTTCTATGCCTGCACCATAGTCCAATGATTGACTAGGTAGTTCAAAATTTCTATCACCTGCCCACCTAGAAGAACCTTCTGAATATGATCTACTATGATGCTGTTGTCCAGAAATTCCCTGTGCTCGTAAACCTCTTGCAGTGTCTTCCTTCTTCCCATGCAACATGATCTGTGATGACAACAGATTTGCTTCATTATGTGCATCCTGTAAATGGTGTGTCCCTGTGTCCACCAGGACTTGCCGTAGCCCCCTGCATAGACCTTCCCCTGGAGCATGCTCCTTTTCTGCTACTGTTGTCAGAACTCTGTGCTCTGGTTGGGCTGCCCTTTCATAAGCATCATCTGAAGATCTCATTATCAGACCTTCATCATGAGATCTATTATCTTCTTGTCCAACTAAGACACTGCTCTTGAGGTGTGATGGATGGGTGCCAATTCCTCCACCTCCAGCACTGACTTCTTCATCTTGCAAGTTTTGTGAGTTTTGCTCCAGGGTTTGTTGAGCATCATAGTAGTTCTTCTCCCATTCTCTTTGCACACTCTCCTGAGCTTCATACTCATCATCGAGTGCTGTCAACCCCACCTTGCTTTCTGCGTCCATCTTTGCATTCTGAGCCTGTGCACTCTCTATTGCCAGACCTCCTGCAACAACCCATTGTGCCATGTTAATCTCAAGTTCTGTAACCTCCAAGAAATAGCAAGAGAAATGTCATCAATGGCAGAATCAGGACAGGACTTGGCCCCTCCTTACAAAACATTTAAGAACTCGTAGTATTTATCTCAAGGAAGCAAGGATGATTTTTGAGTCCACACCAACAATGTGCCTGTTCTCATTTGTTTCAAGTTGTGTACTTTGACCATGCGGTCCCATAGTTGTAGGAAGAATCTCCTGGAGGACTGCCGACACTTGACACATCCAGCTCACCAGCTCCGCACAACCAGGATCTTCTTTGCTCCTTTCTTCAGCAAGCGCATTTATCTCCTCGCTTATTTGACTCCACATCTTCCTCAATCGATCTTCTATAGCAACCCTAATTTTCAAGGAAAACCAGAATTTAATTTCAGCACATCTACCCAACCCAACAGCCATTCCTCTGTTGTTCTTTGATTTCTATCCAGCCTCTTCCAAAGCTCATTGCAGAATCATAAGTTGAAATGTTCTACTCCTTGAATCAAAGTCTAAACTACAGAAGTCAGAATCTAAGAATAACCTTGACTGATCCTGGCTCTGTGTCGAGCCATTTGATGTCTCCAACACGTTCTGTGGATCAGTAGGCCACTTATCAAGGACTGTCACATCTGTTGTGCATCTATTGGCTGCTACACTTGCATGCAGGTTTGAAGTAGAATCATTTGCAGCATTTGTGTCTTGCTGGGTTAAGTCAACTTTGATTGACTCTTTGTCATCATCAGTGCCATCTTGCTCAAGCTTTTTCTCTTCTTCAGCTGACATAACATTGGGCATGGGTTGCACCAGTGACGACTCTTGTGCCTGAGGTGGAGCAGCAGCCCTGCCTTGGGTGCCATCTAGAACTACAGCACCAAATGGCTCCACTGCCAACGTCCCTGAAACCTCCATTGCACTTTCTTTAGAAGATGAGCCTGGACCAATTGCAACAAAGCTCAATCAAGTTTTGAATTGATGACTCCCATGACCTTCTCAGCTCTCTCACTGGAAAGACGAGAAAGATTTCTGGCATCTGAAGGCTAGAGAGCAGAAACAAATGAAGGAAACAAGTAAAGATTAGAAGGTGATCCCTGCCTTGAGACAATAAGAATGACCAATTGCCATGCATTGCATCCAACTCCTGTCTACCGAAGGAAAAAGTCCAGAATACCCAAAACTGACAACAACAACAACCTTGCATCAAATAAAAACAAAAGAGTTTTGCAAATCTCAATATTCTGATGGGGAATCACTGACCTGCAGTTTTCAGTTCTGCCAGGGCTTGTTCTGCAGCTCTTTCAGCCTTTAACCGCTCATCAACTGTCTGTTCCAACTTGCGCTCCAGCTCTATCATCTGAAAAAATGCACACATACATGCATACAAATGAGATGCTGCCCAAAAGAAAAACAAAACAAAACTTGTACAGTTCATATTTGTTCTTTGGACAATACTTCAAAAAAAGGATTTGCTCTTGGAAAAAGGAAGAAAGAAAGCTTGATGGACACAACATGCCATCAATTACACAAGACTATTGTTGCTAAAGATCCAAGCTTGGCAAAATCAAGTTCAGAACATCATGAACAGAAGCATTCCATGGGCTTGGAACCTGCTGATGCAAAAACTTCAACATCAGTGTTGTGTCATGTTCTGTTACTAGAAGAATTGTCTCCTGCTTCTTGAGCCCAACATGCTTGTGCAAACCCTCCCTTTGATCTGTGAACTCTAAACCCTAAACCCTAAACCTCACAAGAAAACATGAAGACAAGTGGAAAATCCATCACAAGAGGCCCATTATCAGACTACACAGGCATGAGAGTAGAAACACATGATTTTTTGCTGCAGGCATATTACCTGCTTATTAAGCTCCTGGACCTGTTGTTTTGCAGCCTTTGATGCAGCACGTTCAGCCAATAGCCTGGCTCGTAAGAATTCAATTGTCATTGTCATTGCATCTTCCCCCGATGAAGACTTCCTGTGGAAAGGAGAATTAAACCCAATCTAAATCCTCAATTTCTTCAATAGACAAGGGTTACCTTCAAAAATCCCAGCTCTTCAGGATCAATCTAAACTACTTCACATGCAACACACACAATCAGGACTCTTCACAAACAATACCATTCACATACGCTGGGAGCTAAGTAGGCCTTCAAAACAGTGCCAGAAGATACAATCACTGACATTAGAAAGGATGGAATAGAAATCAAAAGGACTGCACAGAATCTGAAAGGATCCAAACAAGACTCAATACCCCATGCAATAGAGAATCCCAGATCCATCGTTATTGTGATATAGTAAAGAACTAAGAACCCTCCCAGAGATGAAATCCACAACCCTAAATACCTCTCATGTCCATGACCAGGAGAGTCACCGCCACCGATTTGTTCTGTTCCCAACTGTCCCTTGAGTGATAGATCACCAACAAGCTTTGCCTGATCCACCAGACCTAGACCACCACTCAGCTCTACATGTTGCTGCAGTTTTGCTACCTCCCCAGCTTCTTCTTCTTCACGGCCCGTCATCACCACCACAGCATCAGAAAGTACTTCCTCCTGGAGTGCATTTTTTGCATGATCCTGCATTCCTAATCCGGAGAGTTCTGGCCTTTTCTCCTGCTCTTTATCTTCCTCAGTTGAAGATTTCCATTTCAAAGGTCTAAGAGGTGGTGGAGTAACATTTCTGGGTGTCATCAAGGGACTCCCATTGCTTCCTAATTCCCTTTCCATCTCACTAGAGAGCCTTGACCTGATAGAGAAGACAGCAATCTGACAAAAACCCATCAGCATTCTGCACAATGGGTGTCCATGCTAGAATGGATGCAAATCTGCCTAATAAAGCTCACCAAAGCAAATATCAGACCAACCCAAGAAGGACTAAGGTCACCAAACACTCATGGACCAAAAGGACTTATGAACTGGAACAAAAAGCCAGATGCATTTTACAGGAAGGCAAATTCAAACAGCAAGACAATAATTTCTAATGGATGGAAGAGGAGAAGTACCTCAAGGAAACTTTGCCTCAATGTAGAGAAGTTAAATTTCCTCAGAAGGAAAACTCAATCTTTCATGATTGTATCCTTGGAGATAGGAGGTGGGGGTGGTCACACCAACAGAAGAAGGATGCTCAGTTGAGTCACAACACATGTTTGTGTCCACCGCACCCACGAAAAAAAAACCAGCTCCTGGAGACAGAGAACTTCCTCCTTAGGAAACTATCCTATGAAGACAATGAAGTCAAAGACATTCTGGACATAGGGAACTATCCAATCATCTAAAAACCTTCTTCCTGAGGATAACTGAGAAAGAAAGATTGGGTCCAAGCGTTAGACATCATTACATGCTTCAAAACATCAAACTCAAACATCTTGCCATTAGCTCTTCTTTGCTGAACACCCAGTCTTCTATACCACACAAAGAAAAGGACTTATCAAGGGTCAATATCAGGTACCTAGCTGCTTCTCAATACTTATGCATCAAAAGAACTATGGAAACTTCTTGAAATAACAAATTCCAAACTTGGACTTGACATACTCCTTACTACCTACTGGCTTGTCAGAACTGTTTGAGAGGTTCTTGGCAGATACCAGTGGTCTTGAAGGCTAAGGTTTTGGTTGCTGTTGCTCCCTGGGACTTCTTGCAGCTAGGATAAGGACCAAGGGATGATGGTTTTGGAGCAAGAAGTGGAATGTGAGGTACACATGAGAAAGACTGTAAATGACTCTTAAGACTGAGAATTTTAACTCTTGAATCTATGGCAGAAAAGAATGAATACCTCACTGATTTTGGAGCTTGAAAAGAGGAAACTTGTGGTTTTTTTTGTGAACTTATTTGTATTGCAGATGTTTGTTGAGACACATAAGATTTAAAGAGAGAAAACCATCAAGGCTTCTTCTGCACTCTGTAGCCAAAAGTTCCATGGCATGCTACACATGGACTTACAAAATAATCCAGCAATGAATAACCATAAGGAGAAGAATCCCTCTCTGTAGATCTATAGGCCAGGGAAGAGAGATAGTAGCAATAAGAGGGTGGGATTCAACTTGGGTCTTCCAAATCTTCTGCTATTAGAACAGACAGTAGATGGCTGTGGACTGCTTCTCCATAACATAGGAAAATTAGGCTTCTGAACTGTAGACAAATCTCCACCCTTTTACCTTTTAACATATAGCCTCTAGGAAAGAAAGATGAAGGAAACTAATCCATTTTCTTTCTACCCATGTCATGGGAGCAAGTTCAAACTTTGCACTGTTGATTTTGGCATTTGTAATTTAGTTCCAGCTAATATGGTCATGGCACTGTCATGTCTCCTGGAAGATTGCCCATCTCAAGATTATTTTCAGCCTACGGTGCTTACCTTCACAATTCAATGGGATCCCTCCTAGCTAGGTCACATGTTCTTGTCTTATATACTACTATAAGCTTCTCTGGTGGAAATTTCTTTGCAAATTAGGGGTAGAACATCTGATGCAATTTCAGCCTAGGTAAGTTGCCGTCACAAGCCCTGCAACAACATCCTTCCCAAGAGTTCAACAAGGTGAAAAATTTACCTGTAACGTTCTGCATCCAAACAACTTCATTGTGAACTGAGAGATTCCAATCCCTGTAACAGAGAAAGCAAGGCCACAGAAAGTGAGAAAGGTGGTATCACACCACTGACAAGGGATATTGGCATGTAGTTGGAAATGAAACCCAAATTAGCAAGGCTGCTAGAAGTTGAATCCAGTGGACAATCCAATACAGCATCCAGACCAGAACTTCATTGATATCACAATTCAAGCATCTGGAAGTTGGACAAAGAAAAAGGACTACTCAAACATGAGCAAGCCACAGATGATCCCCTCTGAAATTATATGTCAATGTGCCATGATGCGTCCTTCAAAATGCCATGAGCAAATTACCACATGCACACTTGATCAATTGACACTTGATTTTTTCTAGAGTCTGCACAGCACACAGGATTCACAAATTGCAAAAATGTCACACAAAAATCCCTCAACAACTAGTACTGTCATATAAACCCTAAATCCAAAATTAAAAAATCCACAAGACAGGAGTTCTCTTTTCCTCGCTTGTCTTCGATCCACCTCGATCCACAACAGTTACTTCAGGTGGATCGTTAGCAAAAAGGTCATGATAAGAAGAAGAAGAAGAAAAAGAAGATGATGGAAAATTCTGCTGTATAGTATGAGGATGGATTCATACCCGGGATCTCGATCCGCAATCTAAACAAACCATCGCCCGGATCTAATGAAACCTAATCACAGTGACTAGCTAATCATTGGTGGTGTTCTTGAGTAGCTGGGACAATTGAGTGTTTTGTAGGAGGTCAAAAAAACAAAATACAAAAAATACCAAAAAGTCCTCAAACGGGAATTGGGTGCCGGATTTGAAGCTTTACCTGCAAAGATGTTATGTTTGCGACTTTTTTGATGTCCTGAGATTGTCAATTCCAGACCCAAATTGTTGCAAATTCTGCTGCTGTTGCTGCTCCTGCAACGCGCGCTCAGTCCAAGACTTGCAGTTCCTGGCAGAAGAGAGAGTGGAAACTGGTGGCAAAAGATCTTGACCGTTGGATTCGCCGGCACAGATATGGGGAGAGAGTTGGTGGTGGCAGGATCTTCAATAGATCCGGACCGTTGGTTCTGGTGGTCAAAGATCTGGAGATCTAGATCTAGTGGGAAATGGGTTGGTTGGTTGGTGGTGGCAGCACTCTGCACAAATCTTGACCGTTGGATCTTCAAGGGGGGAGTCAGAGAGTGGGACATCGTTGGTGGTGGCAGGACTCTGCACAGATCTTGACCGTTGGATTCTGCTGCCAAAAGATCTCCAGGGGGGGTAGTTAGACAGTGGGAAATGGGTTGGTGGTGGCAGGGGAAGCTGCACAGATCTTGACCGTTGGATTTGTCGCTGAAGACCTAGAGAGAGAGAGAGAGAGCGGGACAGTTGGTAGGTGGCAGGAGCAGCGCTTAGATCTTGACCGTTGGATTCGTTGACAAAGATCTCATGGGGGGAGCTAGAGAGAGAAAGCGAAAAATATATAATTAAATAATTAAAAATTAAAAATTTTGTTGGGTTGGTAGGTAGGTAGGTACTGACAGGAAGCTTCACACAGATCTTGACCGTTGGTTTTGTTGCACATGATCTTGACCGTTGGTTTTTTTGAAAACATTGATGCTCAGATTGCCAAAAATTTTGGGTTTTTGGGCACAGGCCCTGCACAGATCGTGACCGTTGGTCATGTTGAAAAGATCTTCGGGTAGCATGATCTTCAGATTGTCATTTTTTGGAATTTCCAAATTTTTTATTCCAAAAATTTTGAATTTCATATTGACACATGAATTTTGTGTGTCTTCCTTAATTTGATTTTTATTTTTATTTTTTTTTAACGAATTTGGTATGTTTATTATGAAAACATGTCCTTGATTGATTCATTTTGTCAAAGTTTTGTGTGACTTTAATGTCACTAATGTCACCAATTTGTTTCATGTTTTTAAGGTTTTCATTGCCATGAATAAAATCTCATTTAGATTTTTTATTTTTTTTAATACGTGTGTCCTTGCAAAATTCTTGTAGTTATGTAATTATTATTTTTTGTAAATATTGAAGATTATTTTTTTAATATATCTTTTCTATAGCCATCATGCCTACTACTAAATTGTTTTCGATCGTGATATTGTTTCCTCCATCACAACAATAATTTCATTTTTGTAAATGACAGAATTGCTTATGACCAATGATTTTTTTTGAAAAATTGAAAAAAAAAATTTAGTGTGCATTTGATTAATTTTGTTAGTGTTTTGGAGGAATTCAACAAATTTTGATCTCACAAATTTGAAGGGAATCAATTTTTTAAAAACCCCTATCTCTTAACTCAATTTGATGTGTGTGTGTGTGTGTGTGTGTGCATTCTATAAACATGTCCTTGATTAATTTTGTTAGAGAAACATGATTATAATGTCGCTAATTTGTGGAATTCCCTTTGTGAATCTTTGTTTGTGTAAAGTTACAACACATTTTTGGAAAGATTTGAAGGGTGGGAGAGAAGGATATCGATGATCACAACAATGCATGCATATGTTAGCATTGAATTTATTTTCCCTCTCTTTAGCTTACAAAACATTCACAATGTAATGGGCATGTGAAATGATGCCATATAGAAAAGTCACTAATAGAAAATATTAAAAATATTAAAAATATAAAATATAAAAAATAAAAATTATATATATAACAATTTTTAAAAAGAAATCTTTGTTGTCATGGACAAAAGTTAAAAATTTATTGTTGTTAGAGAGAACTAATTCCTTAGTGACATGCTAAAAAGAACCAAGAATTAGAATTCAACATGGTTCCACACTACTTCACAAATTACCAATGATAATCAACTATTTATATTATTGATTAATATACCAATTTTGTGGGACATGGGTTCTTGTCAATCGTCTACCATTTAGAAGTCTAGTCCATTTGTGTTTAATGGATAGAAGGAATGGTGGATTATTACATTGGTTGTTTGGGGAGTGGAAATATATTTTTGTTGTTCATGTTGTTGTGCAAATGTAATTGGATTTGTGGTAAATTATAAATAGATTGTTCTAAGTTGAGTCCAAAAGTTACAACCACATATGTTATTATCAAAACCCAACAAAATGAATTGTCTATCTATTACATGACATCTACATATTTATAAATTTGGTATTTGACATTAATATATGTTCATTTGTAATTGTACTACATCATATAATAATCTTTTTATCATTGGTGCTTTTGAATCATATATTATGCAATGCAAGCCAATTAGTGGAACATGTATTCTAACTAATATCCAATGATTATTGTTATGAAAAGTTGTTGAAAACAGTTGTTTGCATATGTGTGTATGGTTCTTATGAATGCATGTGTGTTGTTGGTAACCTAATGACTATATTTTTTGAACATATAAGATTTGCATTGCACCTACTAGGTGTTGGTTGCTCAACAAATCTATTTGGATTGAGAAGTATGTTTTCA
>Ga0116230_10005727_pt1 | contig 12202 bp, 1 predicted proteins | sample S1TSphfallax_3_FD_88678 | JGI IMG/M metagenome (GOLD analysis project Ga0116230, IMG submission 88678) | Host-associated microbial communities from peat moss isolated from Minnesota, USA - S1T2_Fd - Sphagnum fallax MG | ecosystem: Host-associated > Plants > Peat moss > Unclassified | place: USA...
CGTGCCCGCCAAGAATCTGGCAACCGTTCCGCGTCCCGCCAAGCCGGCCATCTACCTGGTCGACAAACCCGGAGCGCTTCATTCGGTGGTGATTGCCGGAACTATTGCGATGCCTCCCGATCCAAGCCTCGAGATTGCCCTCGAAACCATGAATAATGTTTTCGGAGGAACCTTTGGCGCCCGCCTCAACATGAACCTCCGCGAAGACAAGCACTGGTCCTACGGTGCCGGCTCGGTTCTCTACGGCGCCAGCGCCCAGCGCCCGTTCCTGGCCTACGCCTCCGTGCAAGGCGACAAAACCGCCGACTCCATTGCCGAAATGCTGGGCGAAATGAAGGGGATGCTGGGCGAGCGACCGATCGACGACGAGGAGTTAGAGAAAACCAAGCAGCAGCAAATTTTCGAACTCCCCGGTTCGCATGAAACCATGAACTCCATCGGCGGCCTTTACAGCGACCTGCTCCAGACCGGATTGCCGCTGAACTTCTTCGATAATTACGTCAGCCACGTTTCAGCGCTGACGATAGCCGACCTGGAAAAAGCCGCGCGAACCATCATCGATCCCGAACAAACCGTCTGGATGGTGGTTGCGGATCGGTCACAGGTGGAAGCGGACCTTCAGAAACTCGGGATTGGAGATATTATTCCAGTGGAGATGTAGTTCCCGCCATCAAGGTGTCCAGGTGCCCTCCTGCGTCCAGCCGCTGCTCACGCTGCCGCTGCTGCTGATCGCCTCCATGTAAACGTTCTTCGATCCCGTGAATGTGCTCCCGAAAGTGATCGCAAAGTTGATCGTCAGCGTGTTGCCCGATGTCGTCACGCTGGTCCCGGTGCCCGCCAGCGTGCACTGGCTGTTGGAGATGGAAGACGAAGACCCGGGCGTCAGCGGCCCGGCCTGCCCGTTGTCCGCATTGTTGTAAAGATAAAACGAGTTCGTGCTGACCGTGTAGTAAATGTCGCACGCACTCACCCCGCTGATGGCCGTGTTGAACAGCAGCTTCGCCGTTCCCAGGTCGCTCAGCCCGTTCGAGTCGGAGTAGACCGCGGTAAAGGTTTGTGTCAGGCCCGTCCCCGTTGCCGGCGAGAGCGACACCACCGCCGGACCGGCCGTGGCAGGCGTCCAGGTCCCTTCCTGTGTCCAGCCGCTGCTCACGCTCCCGCTGCTGCTGATCGCCTCCATGTAAACGTTCTTCGATCCGCTAAACGCGCTCTGGAAAGTAATGGCAAAGTTGATCGTCAGCGTATTGCCCGATGTGGTCACGCTGGTCCCGGTGCCCGCCAGCGTGCATTGGCTGTTAGAGATGGAAGACGAAGACCCGGGCGTAAGCGGCCCGTACACCGTCTGGCCCGCATTGTTATAAAGATACAAAGCGTTTGTGCCAACCGAGTAGTAAATGTCGCAGGCGTTCACCCCGCTGATGGAAGTGTTGAACAGCAGCTTGGCGGTTCCCAGATTGCTCAGCCCATCCGGGTCGGAGTAGACAGCCGTAAAGGTTTTCGTCAGGCCCGTCCCCGACGCCGGCGACAGAGACACCACCGCCGGAGTAGTCGATGTTGTGCCAGTGCCGCTGAGCATCGCCGTTTGAGTCGAGCCAGCCACATTTCCCGCGTTATCCGTTACCGTTACCGTAGCCGAACGACTGCCAGCCGCTGTGGGTTTGAACGTGACCGAGATGCTGCAGTTGGCCGCAGCCGCCAGGCTGCTGCCGCAGGTTGTGGTATCGGCGAAATCCCCTGGATCAGTGCCGCCCAGCGCGATGCTGGCGATGCTCAACGGAGCATTCCCGCTATTGGCCAGCGTCAGAGTTTGCGCCGCGCTGGTGGTGCCGTCGGTCTGCGTCTGGAAGGTGAGCGAGCTGGGTGACAGCGCGGCGGAGGGAGCGCCACCACCAGCCGTGCCGGTACCGCTGAGCGTCACGTTTTGCGTTGAGCCGGTGTTGCCGGAGTTATCGATGACGTGCAGGTTGGCGGTGCGCGAACCCGCGGCGGTCGGCGTGAACGTGACGGAAATGGAGCAGGTAGACCCGGCGGCCAGAGTGGCGCCGCAGGTAGTGGTGTCAGAGAAATCCCCTGCATTTGTTCCGCCGATCACGATCTGCGTGATGCTCAGCGGACCGGTGCCTGTGCTGTTGCTGACCGTGACAGTTTGCGCTGCCGTAGTGGTGCCGATGACGGTGGTCGCGAAGGTCAGGCTGGGGGGCGTCACGCTTGCGTAAGGCACGCCGATTCCGGTGCCGCTCAGCGCCACCGTTTGCATGCTGCCGGCCGCGTTGCCGGCATTGTCGGTGATTGTCAGCGTAGCGGTACGCGTCCCCGGCGCTGTCGGCTTGAAGGTGACGGAGATGGCACAGCTGGAACCGGCCGCTACTGCACCGCTGCAATTATTAGTCGTGGCGAAGTCTGAAGCGTCGGCGCCGCCGATGGCGATGGAGGCGATGGTCAGCGCGCCGGTGCCGGAGTTGCTCAGCGTCACGCTCTGGGCGCTGCTGCTGCTGCCCACATTCTGGTCGGTGAAGGTAATGCTGGGTGCTGACAAGGCCGCTGAGGGCAGACCAGCGCCTGTGCCGCTAATGCTGACGGTTTGGGTAGCGCCGGATGTGCCGTTGGCGTTATCGGTGATGGTGACCGTGGCGGTCCTCGTGCCGGAGGCCGTGGGCTTGAAGACCACCGCGATGGTGCAACTGGAGCCGTTCTCCAACGTGCTGCCGCAATTACTGCTTTGGGAGTAATCGCCAGCATTGGCTCCGCCGATGGCGATGCTCGCGATGGTTAGCGGACCGGTTCCGGAGTTAGTAACCTGAATGTCGAGGGCGCTGGAGGCGACACCAATATCGGTGCTGGGGAAGCTTAAACTGCCCGGCGATACGGTTCCCGTGGGAACAGCCACTCCGGTGCCGCTGAGAGGCGTGGATTGAGTGGCGCCGCCGATATTGTTGGCGTTATCCGTGACGGTGACATAGGCGCCTTGAGCACCGGCCGCGGTCGGCTTAAATGTGACGGTGATGAGGCAGCTTGCCGAAGGCACAAGCGTGGCACCGCAGGTGTTGGTCTGGGTAAACTCGCTGGCGTTTAGTCCCGTGATGGCAATTCCGCTGATGTCCAGCGTGTCGGTGCCGGGGTTCTTCAGGGTGATCGATTGAGTGGCGCTGGAGGAATTGATCTTGGTATTGCCAAAGGTCAAAGATGCCGGCGTGTAAGTGGTGGAAGGAATGCCGTAGCCGAGGCCGCTGACTGCGACCGATTGCGGCGATCCGCTGGCGTTGTCCGTGACAGTGATGGAGCCGCTGCGGGTTCCGCCCAGGGATGGCGCAAACTGCACGCTTGCCACGCAATGCGCTCCAGCAGCCAGCGTTGTCCCGGAACAGCCGTCCACATAGACGGGGAACTCAGTTGGGTTGGTGGATGCGACAGCAGTGATCACCAGGCTGGCGCTGCCCGTATTGGTGACGCTGAATGCCTGAGCGGCACTGACGCTGCCGACATTCTGTCTGGGGAATGCCAGCGTGGACGGGTTCAGCGTGGCTGCCGGACCAGGTGCGATCGCGTTTCCAGTCAGCGTTACTGTGTGTGTGCCGGGCGTGCCGGAATCAGTTTCGGTGATGGTGGCGGTCAGGGCTCCGCTGGCACTTGCGGGGGGAGCGAAGTCTACCGTGACGTAGCAGGTCGAATGTCCTCCGAAGTTGCCGCACTGGTTGGATGCGATGGCAAAATATCCCGCATTGGTGCCGCCCAGCGTGATACCCGTGTTGGTGATGGTGTTATCGCCCTGGTTGGTGATGTAAATGATTTGAGTGCTGCTCGTGGAACCCGTCGGCTGGTTGCCAAACGCAAGCGTGCTGGGTGAAACCACGATTTGTTGCGCCGCGGTAATGGCGATGCCGGTGAGCGGAACCGTGTGTGGGCCGCCGGTGGCGTTATCGCCGATGGTGAGAACTCCGCTTTGTGCTCCGGTTGCGGAGGAACTGGGTGTGAACGTCACGTTGATATTGCAATAGCCGTTCACACCGATGGCCGAGTTTCTGCAGCCGTCTGAGCTGATGGAAAATTCGGACGAATTTGTAGAGATGGAATCGCTGCCGACGGTGATCGGAGAGTTGCCGGTGTTGTAGACCGTGAGGCCGAGGGCCCGGGTCGTTATGCCCTGAATCTCGGTGCCGAAATTAAGGCTCGATGCGCTTATAGAAACAGTCTTGGCGGAACTGATGCCGTTTCCGGTTAAGGACAGCGCGGGAGTGGCGGTCGTGTGATCGGCGAAGGTGACCGGGAAGCCGATGGAGCCGGTGCGCGTGCCGGTTGTTGACGGAGTGAAGCGAACGTTCACCTGGCAATAGCCGCCCACCTGGATAGTTGCGCCGCTGCAACTGTCGTAGCCGCCGGCCGATGAGGCGGTTGAGAACTCGGTGGCGTCTGCGTTGGTAATGCTTGCCACGTTGAAGGGCTGGTTGCCGTTGTTGTTCAGATAAGTGGTGACGTTGTAGGTCGTTGTGTTGCCGACAATCTGGTCGATAAATGCTCCAGCCGATGGAGTAAGAACGGCTGAGTTTCGTTCCGCCACACCGAAGCCCTTGAGGGTTCCGGTTATCGTTGCCGTGCTGCTGTTGGCATAAGTAACTGGGAAGTTGATAGTTCCGCTGCGGGTTCCTGCCGCATTGGGAGTGAACGTTATCCTCACATAGCAGTAACCGCCGGGCTGGACGGTTGTATTGCTGCATGCATCCGTCCCGCCGTTCGCGCTGGCGAGTGAGAATTCAGCGCTGGCACCTGCCAGGCCCAGATCCGTCCCGGAAACCGTGCCCACGTTAAAAGCGGTATTTCCGGTGTTGTAGAGATAACTGGTGGTATAGGAGGTAGTGGTGCCAATAACCTGCAACGCAGTGAAATTGACAGCCGTTGGATTCAGGCTGGCGGAATAGCTTTCGGCAACGCCATAACCTGTCAGCGGCAAGACAGGGGCGCCCGTTAGCGGTGTGCCGCCGCTGCTCTCAAAGGTCAGAGTACCGGTCTGATAGCCGGCGGCCGTGGGCGCAAATGTCACATAGACGTAGCATCTGCCGCCATTGGCGGCAACGGTCTGCCCGCTGCAACTGTCATATCCATGCGGAATAAGGAATGAACCGGTGACGGTGGCGTTGCCAAGCGTGACGGCAGTGCTCCCGTTGTTGTAGAAGTATGTGTAGTACTGAGTCGGGAATGTGGTTCCCACTACCTGGCCCGTGAAGGAAAACGCATGGTATTCGGTTGTGTATGTTGGTGTCGCCGCAACGCCCGTGCCCGATAATGCGAAGGTTTGTGTTCCGGCGGAATCCGTAAAAGTGAGTGTGGCCGATTCAGAGGCACTGGTAGTTGGGCCGAAGCTGACTGACAGCTCGCACGAACTGCCCGGCGTAAGCGTATTTCCGCTGTTTGCGCAGCCGCCGTTCAGGGTGAAATCGGCCGCATTGGCTCCGGTGATGGTGGGGTTGTTAGTAAAAGAAGCCGTTTCAGTGCCGGCATTGTAAACAAAAATCCCTTCCGAACTTCCCCTTTGGCCATTGACGATTGATCCCAGGTTCAAGCTGGTGGGAATAAGCTCAATGGCCTGACTGGCCGCTACTCCAATTCCAGTCAGCGTGGCCATCGCGTTGCCAGCCGAAGTGGTCACGGTGAATGTGCCTGTTCTGCTTCCGCTGCCGCCTGGTGTGAACTCAACCGTGAAGTAGCAATTGAACTGCTGCGCCGCAAGAGTATAGGGAAGACCGCCGCAGTTCGACCCGGTGGTGGTAAAGTCGCTGCCATTGGTGCCCGTGAAGCTGACGCCCGTGACCGTGACCGGCGTGTTGCCGGGATTCTGAACATAAAGATACTGAACCGCGCTGGTAATCCCCTGGGTCTGCGAAGTGAATGGCAGCGCACTGGGGGAAACTCCAATGGTCCCGGTCGCGGTAATCGCGTTGCCGGAGAGGTTCACAACCTGCGGACTGTTGGACGCGCTGTTGACAAAGGTCAGTGTTCCGCTTTGCAGTCCGCTGGCACTGGCCGAAGGCGTGAATTCGACATTCACTTGGCAGGCTCCGGCGCTGCCCAAACCATCGGGCGAAGCACCATTGATTGTCGTCGCCTGACAGCTGTCGTAAGTAATATGGAACCCGCTGCTGGCGTAAGTTCTGTCGATAGTCATTGGCGAGGTTCCCGTGTTCTCCAGGTAAATTGTTTCAATTCCGCTGATGCTTCCCTGTGGTGTGTCGGGAAAAGTCACGGAAGTCGAGGGATAAAACTCCACCGTCTGGCTGGATGCCTGGCCGGCTCCTGTGAGAGAAACCAGCGTGGGACTGCTGCTTACGCTGGAGTTCACGGCCACGCTGCCGGTCGCGGTGCCGGCCGTGGTCGGAGAAAAGGTCACGTTTACCTGGAAGCTTCCCTGCGGATTTAACTGGAACGGCGTGTTGTACTGCAGGTAGCTGATATTGAAAGGTCCGCTGGCAACCACGGAATTGATGACGATGGGTTCCGTGCCGGTGTTCGTATAGACGTATGATTCCTGGCCGCTCGTCGTGCCCGCTGTCTGGGTGCCGAACTGCAGTGAACTCACGTTGGGAGTGAGCGCGGTTGTCGCGCCTGAAACAACACCTGTTCCGGTAAGAGACACAGTGAAGTTCGGTCCCGGAATTCCCGGAAGCTGGATAGTCAAAGTGTTCTGATAGAGACCGGGCTGAGTGGGTGTGAAGGTGACGCTGACGCTGCAACTGGCGCCCGCCGGAAGCTGCGGCGGGCAGTTATTCAGCGCCACAAACTGGGGAGCGTTCGTGTAGATGTTGCTTGGTGTGGACTCATCGCCATAATTTGTAATGGTGAACGTCTGCGCGGCGCTCGCCGTGCCGACGGCCTGATCGCTAAAGGTCAGGCTGCTGACGGAAGGCGCGGCGTATTCGCCGTCCGAACCTGTGCCTGTAAGGGTGACGGTCGTTGGGCTGTTGCTGGCGCTCGAAGTAATGGTTAGCGCGCCGCTTCTGGTGGAAGGCGTATTGGGCGTAAATGTGACATCCAGAGTGCATGTGCCGCCCGCCGGAATGGTTCCGTTGCAGGTATCTGACTCCGCAAACACGCTGCCAGGTGAGGCAACCGTCGTCAAACCGGTAATCGCCGTGCCGCCATAGTTGCTCAGCCGAATGGTGCTAATGGCACTGGTTGTGCCCACTTCCACCGTGCCGAATGCAATGCTGGTGGGATAAGCAAGAGTATATCCGGCCGTGGCGGCAGCGTTAATTCTTACCAGAAAGCCTTCTTGGCTGCCGGTCGGATAGGGAATGGTGGTTGGTAAGTCGCCTGAGTTGGAATAACCGGTGGCATTCGCGGCCAGATAAATATTGCCTGAGCCATCAACGGCAACGGCGGGTGTAACTCCATAACTCTGGCTGTCGTTCGTCCTGTAAACTTCGGTGGCGGAACCGCTGAAGTAAGTCGAAAAAAGCGCTGCCGCACCGGTCGCGTTAAGTTCGGTGATAAATGCCGAGTAAGGAGTGTTCGGCGGCGTGGACTGAATCGGATTAGTCAGCGGCCAGTCTGAACTGTAAGTTCGGCCCGCAACGGACGCATTGCAGTTTGCGGCGCAGCCGACAGGCACTGCGATCGTGGGGTAATGATCAACCGCCTCCGTCGTATAGCCGCTGGGCCCCGACAGGAACGTGGAGTAGAGTTCAGTGCTTCCATCCCCGCTAAGCTTCACCGCAAAGCCGCTGGCATAGCTGGTCTGGTAAGCGCCCGGCGTGGTGGGGAAATCCTCGCCGCCGCCATCAATCCAGCCAGACACGTAAGCACTGGGGCTGCCCGACGTAACCGTGTCAATAGCAATGCCGGAAGCACCACCGTAACCAAGATAAGCGGAGTAAACCAGGCCGGTGCCGGTTGAATTCAGCTTTGTGACAAAAGCGCCGCCATTAGCGGATTCATAACCCGTGTAGGTGAAAGCACCCGCCGTTAGAGGGTAGCCGGGACCGCCTTGCGCCGCGATATAGGCATTGCCCGCGTAATCCACCGCAATCCGGTTCACCTGCTGGCCGTCCGTGCCCGAACTCGTGGTGGAACCAAGATAGGTGGCATAAACCAGTGAGGCCGCGCCGCTCGCGGACGGATTCAACTTCGCCACCCAGCCAATTTGTTCATGGGACGGATTGACTTGCTGATAAGCTCCGCTTGTTACCGGGAATGAAGCCGAATAAGTGCTGCCGCCGATGTAGATATTCTTGCTGGAATCGATCGCCACTCCGATCGAATTTGTTTCCTGTGTGTCGTTGCCGCTCAGATAGGAACAGTAAGTGGTGCTGGTGCCGGTGGATGACAAGACGGCTACAAACGCTTCCGCGTCGGCACTGCCTGGAGTTCCCTGATAGGCGCCGCTGGTTGCCGGCACAGTGGTGTTAGAGGTGTAAACCTGGCCAGTGACATAAGCATCGCCGGAACTGTCAACCGCGATGGCATAAGGAAATCCGTTATTGCCGGTTCCGAACGACGCGGAATAGAGTTGCACGCCGGCGGAACTGAACTTATTTACATAGAATGCATAGCCGGTAGGATAGCCTTGTCCTGTTACATAGGCATTACCAGCGGCATCGACAGTAACAGCACCGACATAATATTGGTTGATATATTCGGAATAACTGAGGGCGTCAACCACCGGATCAATCACCAGCTTGCGGGTGTGATCGTACTGGCCCACGGCAAAAGAGACAACCGGCTCACCGTCTTCGTCATTCTCCATCCTGTAAGCGGCTTCAACCTTCTGGCGCGTCTTGCCATCGCTGGCAAACTGGTAGGCAAGTGGCTTGAGGAAGCGTAACTCGCCCTTGCCGCCACGCAGGACAAGGTCCCCGGCGGCGTTCAATTCCGCGTGGTCCGCGCCTGAAATCTTCATTCGCACCACGCCCGGATGAAAACCAGCCTGAATCAGAAAATCGTATTCAAGCCGGTTTGATGTGCCATAAAAGCTCACATCCACGCCCGGATAAACGCTGCTGTAATGAACCCGCGAATAGGTGGGTACGTTCGTGATCCACGTCTTTTTGTCGCCGCTGGGAAAGTAGTCGGCTCTCCCTGGAAGAATGTCTTCGCCTGTTAGCACCGCTCGGTGATTGGCCTTGACAAGATCCATGCCAATAGCAGCGGGAACGCCAACATCTTTGGATTTGAACTGGAATCGCGCGCCCGTGGTGTCGAGCTTGACACTGTAGCCATGGCTGTTGGCTATGAACCGGGCACTGGAATCGCTCTGGCCCATATTGGGCTCAAAACTGAGAGGAGTTTGTGCATACTCCGCATTCGCACTCAATGGCGGTTTCGCAACAGTCTTAGTGCTGCTGGCGATTGCCTTCTGCGGAGTCGGGGCCTGGTGATCGCCTCCAGCCCATGCAACCCCCGCCAACAGAAACGAACAGATAAAACTTATTGGCCGACTCATGACAACTGCCTCCGAACTGAACTTCCGAAGCACACTCCTGTAAACGCCGGAGTTACTTCACAGTCTTATAACCTGCCATGAAAATCAAGCCATCCCGTAAAGGGGCAGGATTGACACCCGTATCACACGCAGATGACTCCCAGATACTAACTCCAACTCAAAGGTGATTGCAAGCAAAAAAGAAAAGCAAAAAAGAAAAGGTGCTGGCGCACAATGCTTCACATTGGCAGGCTGGGGAGTTGGAAACGGGACTAACTCTTGATGGCACAGCAGGATTGCGACCCGCTGGTGGCGCTGAGGAATGCGGCGGAAGTTATCACGCAAAATCGGGCGGTGTCGGAAATGGGCGTCAGCGAAAGACCTGCTTGTTCTCGAAAATCATGAGAACCTTGCCGCCTCCATGGATATCTCTCCGTCGAGCTTGTGAGACGGCAAGCCCGGAAAGCTCAGGATGGGCGATACCGTCCCCTTCCGGATGTAGTTTTCGACACCAGGGCCATTCTTGCCGTTATGGCGTCCAGGTGCCCTCCTGCGTCCAGCCGCTGCTCACGCTGCCGCTGCTGTTGATCGCCTCCATGTAAGCGTTCTTCGATCCCGTGAATGTGCTTCCGAAAGTGATCGCAAAGTTGATCGTCAGCGTGTTGCCGGATGTGGTCACGCTGGTCCCGGTGCCCGACAATGTGCATTGGCTGTTGGAGATGGAAGACGAAGACCCGGGCGTCAGCGGCCCTGCCTGCCCGTTATCCGCATTGTTGTACAGATAAAACGAGTTCGTGCCCACCGTGTAGTAAATGTCGCACGCATTCACCCCGCTGATCGCCGTGTTGAACAGCAGCTTGGCCGTTCCCAGATCACTCAGTCCGTTCGGGTCCGAATACACCGCGGTAAAGGTTTGTGTCAGGCCCGTCCCCGTTGCCGGCGACAGCGACACCACCGCCGGAGGACCCGCCGCCGCGGGTGTCCAGGTGCCTTCCTGCGTCCAGCCGCTGCTCGCACTGCCGCTGCTGTTGACCGCCTCCATGTAAGCGTTCTTCGATCCCGTGAATGTGCTCCCGAAAGTAATGGCAAAGTTGATAGTCAGCGTATTGCCCGATGTCGTCACGCTGGTCCCGGTGCCCGACAATGTGCATTGGCTGTTGGAGATGGAAGACGAAGACCCGGGCGTCAGCGGCCCCGCCTGCCCGTTATCCGCATTGTTGTACAGATAAAACGAGTTCGTGCTGACCGTGTAGTAAATGTCGCACGCATTCACCCCGCTGATAGCCGTGTTGAACAGCAGCTTCGCCGTTCCCAGATCACTTAGTCCGTTCGGGTCCGAGTAAACCGCGGTAAAGGTTTGTGTCAGGCCCGTCCCCGTTGCCGGCGACAGCGACACCACCGCCGGAGGACCCGCCGCCGCGGGTGTCCAGGTGCCCTCCTGCATCCAGCCGCTGCTCACGCTGCCGCTGCTGCTGATCGCCTCCATGTAAGCGTTCTTCGATCCCGTGAATGTGCTCTGGAAAGTGATCGCAAAGTTGATGGTAAGCGTATTGCCGGATGTGGTCACGCTGGTCCCGGTGCCCGCCAGCGTGCATTGGCTGTTGGAGATGGAAGACGAAGACCCGGGTGTAAGCGGCCCGTACACCGCCTGGCCCGCGTCATTGTAAAGATAAAACGAGTTCGTGCTGACCGTGTAGTAAATGTCGCACGCATTCACCCCGCTGATCGCCGTGTTGAACAGCAGCTTCGCCGTCCCCAGGTTGCTCAGCCCGTTCGGGTCGGAATACACCGCCGTAAAGGTTTGCGTCAGGCCCGTCCCCGATGCCGGCGACAGCGACCCCACCGCCGGCGCGCTCGATGTTGTGCCGGTTCCGGTAAGCATCGCCGTCTGAGTGGACCCGGTCACATTGCCGGTGTTGTCGGTCACCGTTAACGTGGCCGAACGGCTGCCCGCCGCCGTGGGTTTGAACGTGACCGAGATGGTGCAATTGGCTGCGGCCGCCAGGCTGCTGCCGCAATTGTTGGTTCCCGCGAAGTCGCCTGGATTGCTGCCGCCCAGCGCGATGCTGGCGATGCTCAGCGGAGCATTCCCGCTATTGCTCAGTTTCAAGGTTTGCGCCGCGCTGGTGGTGCCGTCGGTCTGCGTCTGGAACGTCAGCGAACTGGGGGACAGCGCGGCCGTCGGAGCACCGGCCGTTCCAGTGCCGCTGAGTGTCACGCTCTGAGTAGAGCCGGTGTTGCCGGCGTTATCAATCACATGCAGATTGGCGCTGCGCGAGCCCGCGGCGGTCGGCGCGAACGTGACGGAAATGGAACAGGTAGACCCGGCCGCCAGAGTGGCACCGCAGGTGGTGGTGTCAGAGAAATCCCCGGCATTTGTTCCGCCGATGACGATTTGCGAAATGCTCAGCGGACCGGTGCCGGTGCTGTTGCTGACCGTGACGGTTTGCGCTGCCGTAGTGGTGCCGATGCCCGTTGTCGCAAAAGTCAGGCTGGCGGGCGTGACGCTTGCGGCAGGCACGCCAACCCCGGTGCCGCTAAGCGCAACCGTTTGCGTGGTGCCGCTCCCGGCGTTGTCGGTGACAGTGAGCGTCGCGCTCAGGTTGCCGATGGCGGCGGGCGTGAACGTCACCGAAATGGTGCAGCTTCCGCCAATGGCGACCGAGCCGCCGCAGTTATTGCTTGTCGCGAATGACGATGCGTTGGTGCCGCTGATGGCGATGCTGCCGATGGTCAGCGCGGCCGTGCCGGAATTGCTCAGCGTGGTGGTCAGCGCCCCGCTGGTGCTGCTGA
>Ga0116230_10005728_pt1 | contig 12201 bp, 10 predicted proteins | sample S1TSphfallax_3_FD_88678 | JGI IMG/M metagenome (GOLD analysis project Ga0116230, IMG submission 88678) | Host-associated microbial communities from peat moss isolated from Minnesota, USA - S1T2_Fd - Sphagnum fallax MG | ecosystem: Host-associated > Plants > Peat moss > Unclassified | place...
CAATGTGGTGTGCGATTTCTCTCTCTCTCTCTATTTTGAACCTGCTCCCGTTTGTTGCTCTTCTTGTCCCTACAAATGCAGTCCTGCTCGCCTTCTCCCTAAAGAATGCGTTCGAGGTAGGAAGTGATGAGCACTTCCGGAGGCTCTGTCTGATTTATAGAGAGAGAGAGAGAGCGTATTTTTCGAGGTGGGAAATGGGAGTTTCTGGGGTGCATTGTCGAGAGAAGGAAAGTTGTGACTTTTGAGAGAAAGAGAGAGAGAGAGAGAGAGAGAGAGAAAGAAAGAGAGTGCATATTTTTCGGGCTGCGGAATGGGAGTAGTTTCTGGGTGCATTGTCGAGAGAAAGAAAGTTGGGAGTTTTGAGGGAGAGAGAGTTTTTTGAGGTGGGGGAGTGAGTTTCTGGGGTGCATTGTCGAGAGAAGGAAAGTTGGGAGTTTTGAGGGACTTGATTGAAAGAGGTGGGAGAGAGCTTTCTGTTTGAAACCGGGTTGTGTTGGCCAAATCTTTTTGTTTTATTTTGTTTCTGAAGAGTGTAGCAGTGCGTTTTGTCGAGAGCTTCTATCATAGTGGTTTCTGATGAGGAGTCCGAGATTGTAGTCAGTAAGAGGAGGAGGAGGAGGTGAGGCTGGGGACGGCGGTGGAGGGGTGGTAGTACGAGGTTTTCAATGACATTTGGGAAGAACGTATCTTGAGAGAAGCTTGTGTGTGAAGGTCGGTTGAAAACAGACGGCCAAAACTGGAGAGTTGCTCATTTGAAGCTCAGTCGAAAACAGATGGCGAGACTTGAGAGAAGCTTGTGGGAAGCTCGGTTGAAAGCAACAGACATGGTAGCTTGAGAGAAGCTTGTGTTGAGCTCGGTTGAAAACATACAAGAACGCTTGAGAGAAGCTTGTGTGAAGTTGGGTTGAAAACATATAAGGAAGCTTAAGAGAAGCTTGTGCCAAGCTGGGTTGAAAACAAACAGACATGGAAGCTTGAGAGAAGCTTTTTTGTGTTGTTTGGTTGGGATCGAAACGAATAGATTTTTCTCTTGGACTTTCGTGAAGGTACTTACAACAAGAAATTTTCGTGAAAGAAAGAAAAAACTATGTTGCAGAGAGCTGATCAAAGCCTTAGAAGAACATAATAGTGGGAAAGAAAGAAAGAAAGACCATGAAGAGAGTGAACATGAGGCATTTTGAGAAGATGAAGGGAAATGTTGGAAGCATAGCAAGCATTTGGAGGTTGTTCAGGAAAAAGACACCTGCCTTGATATCTTTTCTAGGGCTCTTGGTGCTCATGTTGATCATCTTCAATAGCACTGGTGATCTTGGAGGTTTTCGACAACACTTGACATCAAGAGCACACCACAACGAAGAAGAAGAAGCAGCAGCAGAATTTATTATCACCAGAAGAAGTTCTTCTTCTTCGATTACTCATCCTCCTGATAATTCCATCCGATCTCTGAAAGAGCTTGTCAAGGAAGCCATGGATAAAGGGTTGGTGATCATTGTGAATGCCACAAGGGCTGATGCTGATCAGCTGTATGCGGATAACCCACGTGGAGCTTTGCCTCAATGGGATGTCAATGCTGCCTTGGATGGTCCCACAGGCGAGATTCTCACGGAGGTCATCCAGGAGCTTCAAAATATGGAGGAGCTCCAGAAAGAAGTGGCAACATTGAGGTTGAGGCAGAAGGATCGATGCAAAACTCCAGGTGCTGCAAATTCCTTTGATTACCTCCTTCTCAATTTTTTTTCGGTCAGTTGGTTTCTCATTCTCAAAGAAAAGCAGGAACAACATGCTTGAAACTGTCATAAATCTTTTGGAGAAAATGCTGATGGGACTAGAAATGCACCTTGCCTCCATTCTTCACCTTTCATTTATAAGATGTGTTTCATATGGGATTTTGTTGTGCCTGTGGTGGTATCTCAAGCTTGTGATTATATTTCTCACTTTGTCACACAAGTCACCATGGTGCTCAAGACTTCTGGCAATCTTTCTCAGAGAAGTGCATGTATCTAGAGTATGATTGGTTACTTACAGACATTCTGGATTGGAATCTTTGTGAGTTTGGTTTTCTGTAAATTTTGTCTTCAACATAAAATTCCTCAATTCTCATAAGAGTTATTTCTTGAATATGAGAATCCTCAATTCTCATGAGAGTCATTTGTCCAACATGTCTATGAAGTTTGCAAATACCCATGAGTGCTATTAACCCATCTTTTGCCATCAGATTTATTTCTACCAATGCAGGGCTAGAGCCCATTACAGGAAGAATTCTGTCCTGTTGCCAAAGACATTGTTGGCAGAGTGCTATGGCTTTGTGTCAAGCACTTTCACAGTTGTACTCTCAATTTTTGTCAAATTATATCACACATTCAGAAAGTTCACAGAATGGTGAATGTGTTGTTGCTTGTGATATGATGTAGTGGCAGATGAAGCATGTGGGACAAAATCATGGGCATTCAATGAGAGCAGAACAGGAGAGAAGAGTAGTGTGGCAGGACCAATTTTCCAGGGGGATTACAAGTTCCGCCCATTTCATTCATCACTTCACCCACTAATCCTGTTCAGTTCGTACCGAATCTCACAGGAAGAGTTCTCATTGGTCACTCTGGTGGCTAATTCACTTGGTGAGAAGATGCCAATGCAGGAGGATGCCATACCTGGTACATGCATTTGGATGCAGTGGGATCCAAGCTCCAACCACACACCGGCCTTTCCTCCACCAGTTGAGAGTCAGGTACCCATCCAATATGGGAGGAGAAGCAATGTGTTTATCAATGATCCAACAACCAAAGGAGGACTGCCTTATGATGTTGTGGTGATAAAATGCACATTTGAAGATCCAGCAGGTGCAAATGGCTTCGGTGGCCATCTCTACCTTAAGCTTGCCAGTGGGGAGTTTGTTTCTGTTTTTGATGAGCCTCCTGAAGCCATCAATCATATTCAGTTTGAAGGTCCGCTAAGGCACTCCTATGCCTTCTGCGCTCCTCCAATTTGGAACCCACTAAATGTGAGGTACTTGAAACAATGGCTCATGTATAACCATCATGTTTTCAGGGAAGGGAAGTTGCATTATTTCATATACCATGGGCTCGAACTGGACACAGAGATGATGTGGGTTTTGCAGCCTTTTCTCGACAGTGGTTCTTTGACACTCATAGACATGAGTGTTGATGGGAGCTTCATAGTAGGCCCAAAACAATACCCTAGCAATCTCTTGGCTCTCAATGATTGCTTACAACGATCACGATTTTTTGCCGATTGGACCTTCTTTTGGGGTTTCAATCATTACCTTGAAATCTCACCTCCTCAGACACTTTTGGGTATTCTGGAGAGCAACAAGGAGAGCCCTTACATTACTTTTGGTAGCCAAGTTTGGAGTAGCATTTATTGTTCACCCCAAAAAAACTCAACTATTGAGACTGTCAATGAAGATTGGGCTATAGATCGGATGTTTTTGCACCTTGAGCACCCAACCTGCTCTGATATGTTGCGAGCATCCAAATGCATTGGGGCAGATGGTGCCCGAAAATGGGTTGCCAATCCTCGGAAAGTTATTGCAGGAGCCACCCATGAGGCTCTGGATCCGTCTTGGGGTGGTGCTGACCTTGACACAGGTGTTGCACTGTTTAATGTGTACAGTGGTGGAGATTCCACTGGCCCAATTGACTTTGACTCTGACAAAGTGAATTGTCGCATCATTGTAGATCCTGAGCATGTCAATGCATCTACTGCTCTTGATGGGTATTGGTGGAGAGACACTCATATCTCTGCAACTTCACAACCTGCTCATGACTTTGCAAAGGCCTCTACACTATTCAATTTTGGCTTAAGCTCCAATATGAGTGGAGCAGCAGAAGAAGGCCAAGATCACAGCCAAAATGCTACTTTTGTCACAATGACAACACAGAGTGCACACTAGATAGGTGTGGGCTCATTCTGTTCTCTGATTTGGGTTTTTTGTGGTTAAGGTTTTTAATGATCTGTAAATAGTCTGAAGGAAAGAAATCTTCATAAATCCTTTGAGCTTGCTGATGCATAAGAGACAGGCTGCAAAATATAGATGTCTTAATTTAGCACATGCTGTTAGGGTTTATGTTAGTGTGCATTCTTAATGGAGCTTCAGAGTTGCAAGGAACAGGCCATCCTCAGAGACAAAGAAACGTGGAATTTTATGTCTGCAATTGGAAGCCTCAGATTTAATCTTTCATCCATCTCTCTACACTGCGGTTCTTAATGTCCTGTTGTTGAACATTCCCAATAAAAAATCACTAAACACTAAACCCTAAACCTTGTGCCACATATGACTGTTAAAGGGGTGCTAATTTTGTGTGGAATTTTTTACAGGTAGAATACAGGTGAATTGCAAGCTGCAGTTGCACTTTATGTAGTTCTCAGAATAGTGGTGAATTGTCTCCCAGGAACCTTAGCTGATGTTTCAGTGTTACCTGTCATGCAAAGCCACCTGTCTGTGTAGCATAGGACGTCTAACTGGAATCAATGTTATGAGTGGCAGGAGATGTTTCTGGCTAACCACACAGAGTGTAGCATGCACTCTTTTGAAAGAGTTGTTCAATTTCTTTAACTAATTCTGGAGACGGGTGTAAAATATTGGTGTGGCCACTGTTTAGGATTCTTTATTCTGGCTTTTGATCACAATCGCACCATTCCAAGACATTGAAGACCTTACCTTCTTTTTAATTTCCACCTTTTGGAATTTTTCTTTGTTTCTTCAATGATTTCTCAATGACCTGAGCCTGCAGCAGAAGCCCTGCAGACCATGAATATACCACCAAATAGTGTGCTGTATATCTTCAGTAGTATACAAATAAAATGATGGTAGGAAATGACATGTGTTCTACCATGCGTGAGGTGTGGTCTTTCTCATGAAAGTGGTATTCTCGAACAATGCCTTTTTATCACCCAAATTTTCTTTTAAAATTGCCTAGTATTGATGATAATCTACAAGTTGAATGAATCCAATACCTTGGGGATATTTGGTCATTAAGTCTAGTGACTGTGATACATCAGAACTAGTTTAGGGGGAGCAACTTTAGGTTCCATAGGTTGTCATTTTTGAACAATAGTGTGAGAAGACAATTTCATATTGAACCCTTTCATATTTGTTTTTTCATATAATTACTTTTCATCACATGTAGGAATTAGATGTTTTTGTCTTCCCACACATATTAAATTCAATTTAGATTAGACCACATTGAATAAAACACAAAATTGTCTTGCAAGATAAATACTAAACAACACAAAAAAAAAAATTTGGAATGCTAAATGAATATGGTATCAAATGACACAATTTGCACAAAATTCTTGTGACAAATTTGGTTGCACTCCAAGAGGATGTAGTTTTTCTCAACACAAAAAGTCATGGCTCATGACACATGTGTGAGATACACTTTGTGATTTTATCCATTACAACGTATAATATGTGGTGTTTATTGTAACATATTTTACATTAAATGGCAAATTGACATTAGGTTATGGCTCATATGGCACAAAATCACATCACATTGAATAAACACAAACATAGTAATTGTTGTGATAAATTTGATCATATAATTTCAAAATTTGCAAAAAACTATTGAGTGAACGCAAACATGAAAATTGTCATGAGAAGATGAAATCATTGTAAAAAAGAAAATTATCATTACATTATCAAAAAACAAAAAGATTGTCGTTGACATAATAAAAAGTTTTTCATAATTTTGATGATGTGTAAACACAAATTGTCATGACATGATTTCTAACATCACAAGTTGTCACATAGTATTTTATGGCCACTGACTAATTTCAGGAGCTTAGAATTGTAAATCAAACACCCAACTTACAAATACCCATTTCATAAATTATAGATAAACAAATTGATAAATTGAAATTTGGAATTTATATTAGTGGAAATGATTTCATGGAAAATCTATATGATTATGGAACTTTGTTTTGATATTGTAGGATTCAAGGAACAAATGAAAATATATTAATATTGTGGCCTTATGCTAGTTTGATTGTCATTGATAATGTAGAGCCCAAGTATGATAAGGCTATGGAGGTATTGTTGGCTTGTGCTTTGAGATGGAAAAGATCATTTGAGATTGGAGCAAGACACAACTTTCAACATGTCAATTCCTTGGTATGCATTTTTTTAATGTCTATTTGTTTGTTTGGATGATGTAGACATTTGTAATGAATGAAAATAAACAATTATGAGGCTAATATAATTTTTGGGTGAAAACATTATAAACTAGATAGAAAAAATAGGTGTTGCAATACAAAAGTTGAGGTATTTCATTAATATGCACCAAAATGAAATTAATGAAAACAAGTAGAATTTTGTTGAGTACAATCATTTAAAGCAATTGCAAGTATTAGTTTTTACATTTGAAATTAAAACATACAAGTCATTAATTGGTTGCTTTTAAGGTAATTAATTAGCTATTAAATAGGTTTTTATAAAATGGGCATGAAATATTTGAAAATCTTTTGAAAGTGAAAAGGAATTGGTTTGGTGACCCCAGTGTTAAAATGTTGATGTTCATGAATTGTGTTTTGATGATTTCAAATAAATGTGAACCATTAAATATGATGTCATTTGTATTATAATGTTTGATTACTTTTATAACTCTAAATCCAACGATGAATTTCCTTTGAAAACTATATTGGAAAGACAAAAGGCATAAGGAATCTAATAATTTGATGTGGTAATTTTTCTTCCATGAATGAAGCTCATAGTGTTGAAAAAACTATGAATTCTACTTTTAGTTTATTTTTGCCAAGACAATTAAGGTAAATTGGTTGCCTATTTTATCTTGTTTTCATTTTTTTATAGAATCAACATGAAATACCTTCCATTAACATTTTACATTTGGTTCATAATTCTTATTTTGTTAGAATAATTTTTTTGAAATCAAGTTTAAGAAAAAGTTGTTTGTTATGTGAAACAAAATAAATAAGGAATTATCAAAGTAGTGATGTAACAATATAAAAGGATGATGATTATAGATGCTACAATTTATAGATGTGAAACTTGCACTATAATAAGATTCATTAATGCTCTAAATAACAAATGTAATCTCTTTCAATTTAATTGAAGGATTTGATCAAATTGTGAAACCCAATTAGCCCAAATGCAGTATTCAGCATAAAAACTAGTTTATTGGTTTGAAATTCAAAATAATAAGCATTTTAACCTAACACAATATCAAGACCTTCAATGGCAACTTGTAGAAAAAAATTCATTAAGCTCCCCATTGCAACCCATGTACCATAAAATATTAGTCAACCCCAATCATTCAAGCCATTTGCTTCAACAATTAAGTTTTGTTTGTTGTCACCAAATTTCTCACTACTACAAACAAAAAGATGGTTGTGAGAAATTCTAAAGGTGAGTAGTGAAAAATGGCTATGAAAGTTCAATGTGATTAGTGAAATGTGAAAGTAGTTATGAGTTTTGAAGATAGATTCAATATTTTAAATTGTGTTTTTGTGGGTTTTGTGGAAGTGTGTGCTATATGTGGTTACATGATCTTATGATTGTGATAAACAAAGATTGTGACAATATTTCATAATTGTTCCAAATTTATGGGATGCTTGCATTTTGAAAATAGTTGTGTTTCCTTTGGTTTAAGTTATGTTTTGTGTGTGTTCCATCTTTTATGTGTTTTGGTCTCAACAAAAGGAGTTGGTGATGGGTCATTCAACTTTTACTACAAGAATAAAGACCAAAAAAATTGCAATGTTAATCACCTATGCATCAACTTATATTGTAACAAAAAAAAATAGAGGAGGTCCACCTCGCATGATGGGTAGGTGAAGGTGGCCATTGTCACCTCTTGGTTACATCACTAGCATTTACACAGGGTGTAACACACATTTATGTGGTCTTGAGTTACTTGCACTTTAGATGGAGATTTTATTTGAGCTATTTTGTTTTGATTTCTATCATAAAGTAGGGTTCATATGTAAAGATTTCTATAAATTTTCATAAATTCATCTATTCTAAATCCAACAAGAATAGACATATGAAAAAGAATAGGATTCAAGCTTATTTCAACAAAAAAGTTGGGATTAGATGTTAATTTGAATAAATCAGCTTGATTTTTCAATCCATTTCTTAAAAGTTTTATAATCACAATTTAATGTTCAACAATTGTGTAAGAAAAGAGTTACTAGGCAAGAAAAAGGTGAAAACATTTGTTTTTCAATTTATGATTTTGGGTTCAAGTAATAGAAACAAACCATATATTACAAAAAGGTTGGGATGGGAACCCATCCACAAGAAATAAAAGGCAAATATAAGCCTAAAAACAAATCATAAAAACACATAATAATCAAGACACCATTAATACACTAAAAAAATGGAAGATCACAAGCTAAAAGAATATTGTTTTCCACAAATTGGTTAGTGACACTAATTGTGATGTGTGGAAGAAATGAGGAATGTTTCCCAAGTGTGGTAGCATGTTGAAGAATTGTTATGGCCTATGCACATTGGATAGCTATGGACACATGTTGCAAATAATAAAAAATAAACATTACATGAACTAAAGAAAATTGCTAATGATGGGCTATAGTGGCCTGAACACAAGAAATTAAAAAAAATCAAAATGCAAATGAATACAACCATAAGTCTTTATGGCAAGGGGAATGAAATCATTTCCTAATGTGCATTTTGTAAATGATAGTGTCTTTTTTTGCATGATAATTATCATTGCGTGTGTTATCATGAACAATGCACATTATAACATATTCGGGTCGGTTGGATCAACTATGACAACGTTGTTAATGATTGAAATATTGACTCACCATTGAATGTGGTGGGATAAAAGGTGGGAAACCTCTCTTTGTATGTGTGCCCCACATTTTTAAGTAATTGTTGTGACGGTATCTTGGAGAATATTGTGGACTGCGATGTGTTCATCCGTGTATAGGCACCAAAGCAAGTGGATACCTAAACCATCAATGGTAAGTGCCCTTTGACAATGTGAAAGATGTGCAATAATAGGATGTGGCAAGTCAAGATGAGTATGTAATGTTGTAAAGAAATGAGCCGAAGACAAATGGAATGTAGGTGTGGTAAGATGAACTAATAACCAATTGCCCATGGTTGTAAACCCTAAAAGCTACACAAGATCAATGTGTTCATGTGGTGTCCAAATGAGCATTTATTAGAAATGTGAAAAACTCCTACTCTTGTAAGCGGTCAATAAAAAAAATCTATAGAGCACAATGCAAGTATACCACAAGACTTTCCCAAGGAGGGACTTGAAAACAAACCACCTTGGGTAGTAAAGATCAAATATCTTGCTAATCAGAAGGAAAAAAAAAGCCAATAGTAAGGTTTGAGACATGGGATTGTAATGGGGCATAAATCAAGACCATCTTTAAGTCCAACAAACTTCCCAACAACTTTGATGTTGTTGAAATTTTTTGACCATCTAAGTATGGTGGAAATGTTGTAAGTTGACAGCCATAAAATAAAACTTGAGATCTCCTCCAACAATTTGAAACGTTTGTTCTGGATGTCAATGCCAAGAAGATGAAATAGGAAGGACTTACTCCATGTAGTTTCAATAATTAATATGTGTTAACTAATGTCCTTGTAGTTTTTGCAAGTGAACTTGTAAATTTTAAACTTTTTGTAAAATTAGTTATGATTATCAAAATTTTGGTATAAATTAACTTAATTGACACTAAATTAATGTGAGTGACCTAGATTTTTTTTTTGGGTGGTGATGTAGCCACATTGATGATCATTCACAAGGAAAATTAGCAAAATTTGGCTACAGGTCAGAGAAGAGATAAAAAAATTTAAGAATCCTGGGATATTTTGGCGACCTGCAGGAACCTATTGTGTATTTATGGCGATTAGATAAAAAAATTCCTCAAAATCTGGCGACTTTGGCCCAAATTTTTCACCAAAACCCTTCATTTTGTACGATTCGCACTGGATTTTTTTTTCTGTTAGCCACGATGCCAAAATTCGAAGGAAAAAAAAAACCTAACAAGAGCATTACTAGTACCTAACCCTCGTTCGTAGGAAACTAGTAGGTTCGAGAATTAGGGTTTGGCCGGGGGGTTAGAGTTTTGTGGGGGAGGGAGGGAGCGAGGGGGAAGGGTCGAGAAGAGATAGCGTCTTTGTCGTCGTGGTGAGTGCTTCATACCTGAGGGGAACTATTTGATAGAACTTGTCGAGCTCAGGAAGAAGAAGCTGGTGAAGAGTATTCAGAGTCTTTAGCGTCAATGGCCGGAGCGGAGGATAGCACCAATAACACGGGGGTTCACAACGAGGAGGAGAAGAAGCCCGTTGATACCGGAGGGGGTGGTGCTCATATCAACCTCAAGGTCAAGGGTCAGGTAGGTATTCTGTGAAATAGATGCATGCCTGTAGTTTTAGTCCGCTCTCAGTTTTCTTCTCTCTCTCTCCATCTTTTTCTCAGTGCCATAAGGTCCGAGGTTGAGGGCCGTGAAGTTTTACCACTTCTTCAGTTTTTCTTTTTTCTTCTTCTTGTAAGGTGGCGCTTTCACGAAGATTTCAAGGGTTTCTGTTTGTTTGTGAACTGAGTCCATTCGGCTCCTCATGAGTCAGGCCTCCTAACTGGATCATTTCTAGATCATAATAATCCTACCAGTAATTGCTGTTTTTCGTGGATTTTTAGATTTTTTTATTAGCCAACATTAGTACTGTGTCTTCCAGTTGCTTCTGGAAATGTGAATAGAAACTGAGGGCACAGATTTGTACATACATGATTGTTTGCCCCAATTTTTTATCAGATTATTACACTTGTTTGTGGGTACACCCACCATCAGGAGGTGATGCAATCAGTGGGGAACTTAGAGTGGTAGCTAGTCATTGACCTAGGATGGAGGTGATGCCCTGACACTCACAAGGTTATGACCGCAACACATTCTTGTTGTCATGTGTGTTTTGATTTGGCCAGAACTGACATAATGGTTTGGATTCAAAGTGTTTTTTGGGCTTAAACAATGAAACATCTCTGTTTGGTGTTTCCACCTTCAGAATCTCTGCAAAATGCTTATTTCAAGGACCTCTTAACCCTAATTAGGGAGCTTTTCAAAGCCCACTTTGTGCTCAAAAAATCATGCTCTTAAAGTTATGTGTCTTGTTTCTTCCACTTTCTCCTTTGTCTTTCTGTTTTCTCCATTTTTTTTGCCTAATTCTTCTTGGTTTCCTTGGTCTCTTCCTGTGCTTTTACTGTTGTGGAGTTTCCCGGTTACTCATGAAATATAGTTTTCCTGTTACATCTGGTCTTATGACAGAAGCTCTGTCCACTGTTACTTCTGATTTCCAAGCTCATTTGTTTACAGAAGAGCCAATTGGATGTCTCCAAAGGCTAGAACTTCAAGCATGTTTCTTCTCTGTAGAAAATTGCTTCAGAATTGATATTACCCTTTGGTATTATTTCATTCTCTTTTGATGAGGAAGGAGCTCTCTCCTCAAAATCAGGCATGGTGTACTCCATAAAGAATAGTCTATTTGCAGAAGTGCTAAGGAGTGATGTCGAAAAGTTGGGGATCACATCTTATGTTTCAGAAGAATTTTGGATTGTCTGGATTCTGCATGAGGGGGTGATCCTAGAGAGGGTTGAAGTGTGGCTGATGTGCAGGATGGTGGAGAAGTGTTCTTCAGGATCAAGAGCACTGCCACGCTAAAGAAGCTGATGCATGCATACTGTGACCGCCAGTCTGTGGACCCTCAGTCCATCGCCTTCCTTTTTGATGGCAGACGTCTTCGGGCTGAACAGACTCCTGCAGAGGTTCCTTCCTGAGATCTTTTTGCCATGCCTCCCCTATTTGATGCTTTTCTTTCAACTGCAGTTTGAAGTGTTTGTTCTTTGCTTTGTCTGTTTCTTCTGTTCCAATCTCTTTGAAGCACCCTCATCCCAACCAGTTTTTTGAGTACAGTCCCTGTTGTTTTGATTATGTAAATGTTTTCCTGAAGGCTTCATTCTACACTCCATAGCTCTCCATAGCTTATTGAACCAAATTCTCAAGGTCTCTTCATTTGCTGAGTCATCTCTCACTTATCATGGCAGTTCTATCTTCTTTCTTCAAGGGTCAGGGTGATACGAGCTGTCCCTTTCGGTGAACTCAGCCACAATCTTGTCTTGCAGGGGTGTTTTGAATGTGATTTGAGTTTGCTTCTTTATATCGTCAGTTTTGTTTCTTAATGCTGAAACAGAA
>Ga0116230_10005729_pt1 | contig 12200 bp, 5 predicted proteins | sample S1TSphfallax_3_FD_88678 | JGI IMG/M metagenome (GOLD analysis project Ga0116230, IMG submission 88678) | Host-associated microbial communities from peat moss isolated from Minnesota, USA - S1T2_Fd - Sphagnum fallax MG | ecosystem: Host-associated > Plants > Peat moss > Unclassified | place: USA...
ATCATGGATTTCACACACTTATAAACTATGTTAAAACCTTTGAAAACAAAAACTTTCAATCCTCTTCACAAATATATTCTATGAAATTTTGAATTCATATAACAACTTGTTCTCATCAAGTGAAAGTGTTTCCAAAGGTTCCAAACACCCACTTATATAGTAACTAAAAAAAATTAAATACAATAATTCCTAAAATTTTACACATCACATGACTCACTATATGATTTAACTTGCCATGTGATGCAACATGCACATTAATTTGTGCAAAAACTTATTTTATGAGTCACCATCTTTGAACCATGCATATTAATGTGAGCAAAGATTTTCTTCATGAATTATCATGTGCGAATCATGCACATTAATTAAAACCATGATTGATCAGTGATGACTCACTAAATCATTATTAAATTATAAAACCTAACCACCAAATAAATTACCAAACTTAACCTTTAAATAATTACATAAGTAACAAACTCTTTACATCAAGTTACATGCCCATAAAAAACAAAATCCATTTTTTCATGTAGGATAAACATGCCCATCAAACATCACCCGATGACCAAGCACCTTTCTTGTGCATATTAATGCCAATGAACGAATGCATGCATTTTCAAAAACATTTATAATGACCCAACACCCAATCTTGAAAAAATGTGTTCAACCTTTTTACATTTTACACATGGACACTTGATTTTAGTGCACGATTTTGAGCATGGGAAAGTACACTTAAAAAAATAATTATGTGCAGTTTTGGGTATACGTATGTACATTTTTACTTACATTATGTGTAACATTGTGCAGTGATGAACAAGGACCAATGCATTGGAATGTGTTGATAATTTTTTAAAAGGGTGGTTCTTCATTTCCACAAAATCAAACTCAAAAAAAAAAAAAATAGTGTTTGGTTAAAGGGTGGGATCAACACTTTTTCATGTACAAAATAAAACAATACTAGGGTTGTAATGTTCAACTTTGGGGTGGGATCCATAAAATTTCACAAAACAAAACATAGGAAATAATAAAGCAATAAAAGTAAATGTTTGGTTATGGGGGTTTGGGTTCACATTAAAGGATAACAAACTACTCATCAATCAGCCCTAAACCTCGACAAATATACAATGCACAAGGATCAACAAAGGACATAAGATCTTTGAGGAGTTTAAAGAAGCACATTTATTAGTCCCCTAATGGAAAGTCCTTGAAGATTCCTATTATGCAAAAGCATTTTGCATTCCTTCAAAAAAAACAACTTAACACAAATGAAAGTTTAAATTTAACCAAGGCTTACATCATTTTGTACCAAACAATCTCCCTCTAAGTATGTTTTATCTACGACCCAAAATGGAAAAGCAATTCCAACTTTGCTTTAAATTCCTAGGTCCTAGTGCTACAATTGTAGGAAATGTGAGTCTACCAATGAAATTAGAAAATGAAAGTTCAAGTTTGAAGGTTTACTTACATAAATTAGGTATGAAAAAATAAGAAAAATAAGAACTAATTTCAAAAGTAGATCTAAAAGAGACAAATTTGCAAGTGAAAGTAGAGTGCCAAGTAGATGAACAAAACCAAGGTTCAAAAATAGATCTCCAAACATTAGATCTCAATGTCAAAGTAGAGCTTGTAGAAGAAGCACCAACATTAAAATTTCTAAATAGAAATTATAGATCAGATTTACAATCAAATGTTCAAGAAGTATCTGGATTATTGTTGGATCCATAAATCCATAGTTCAAAATGTTGCATCAAGAACCTTCAAGAGAGCTAAGGATCAAGTAAGTCATATCAATCGCTCTTACATATTTCCTCCAACTACATGAACATGAACACAAGACATTGATTTAATATGGGATGATTTTTCAGAGTTCTATAATCTAATCTACTTTAATGTAGCACTCCTATAACATGCCATAGCAAGATTCCCAAATTTATTACATTTGAATTGGATTCTTTGGTTATTTATAGGGAAGAGAAAGGGATACCCTTGGTTGGCATGGAACGCACTCCACCAAGTTGCTAAAGGCTAGGACCAAGAAGTTCAAAACAATCATGAACTTAAACAATTCCCTCGTACATCAAAGCAACATTCTAGATTTGCAAATAACAAACAAAGATCATTTGCCCCATGTAGCAAACAAAGAAAATTTTCCACTTGCTCTTGAGCCACAAAGCAAGAGATCAACACAAATGAATCAAGTGTTGTTAACAACTAGAAGAGACATATGGACATATGAGGCCTTGGAATTAGCAATGGATGTTGTTGAGAATGGGACATATTCCCTACAGAAGGCAAGTAGGGCATGGAACATTCCAATGAGTTCCATTTTTGACCACCTAAATGGAAAACCCATATCAAGGAAAATGGGGCCCATATGTGTCTTTATTGAAGAAGGCGATGCAGCAATGATTACATGGACATTAATTGTAGGTGAATGTGAATTGTCCATAAGCCTACAACAACTAAAAATGAAAGTTGTAGAGTTAACACAAATAATGGCTACACCATTTTGGAATGGAATATGTGGCAACAATTAGTGGTATTGATTCAAACATAAAACACCTAGTAGTTAATATTAGATAGGCAGAAGGATTAAAGATTTGCAAAACACAAGGGTTAACACCCAACTCCTATAATTCTTCCTATAACAATTTTTAAACATTATACATCTAACACAACTACAATCTAGATCATATATGGAATTTTGATGAAACAATAATTCAAACTAGTAGATAGTTTGGAGCAAGCTAAGAGAATATCCAATGCAGTTTATAGTACCATTCCCAAGTTTCAAGAATGGCTAATTGTAAACCATGCAATCAATGTTTTAAGGGGTGTTCTACATGGTTTCTACATGTTTAAAGGCACAAGACTAAAGGATGACTACATTTAGTTTTGTAAACCAGGTACATGTATGGCCATGCAAAAAAAAGCCTGGATGACTACCTTCCTACTTAAGGAATTTATATCTTTCTTTAAAAGGTCAATTCCAAATGAGGTGTTAATCAACAATAGACATTTGTTAATTTTGGATGGGCATGGCAACCATGTCACCTTAAAAGCAATATAATAATCCAAAGATATTGGGTTAGACATGATCACATTACCATCTCACACATCACATGCATTGCAACCATTAAATGTTTTTTTGTTTCAAGTCTTTTAGACAACATTTAGAAAGGTTAGGGATGTTGCCATGTTTACTGGCAATCATCAGGAACCAAATAACCCTAGATGATTGGGCGGATCAAGCCTTACAATAATCATTGACAAAAAAAACATTAATTTTCATTAGAAGAAAAACATTTATTTTCAACTAGTTTTTACAACTAAATTTTAGTCACAAACGACATTTGCAACTAAAATCCCCTTAGTCGTATTGGACAAGTCGCATGCAATGCTAGTTGCAAATGACAAGGGGTATTGGATGAATAAAAAATCAATCAATATAAGTTCATCTTTTGATTCCATTGTATATGTATTGTCACATGCGACTAAAATGCGACTATTTTGGTCACTATTAAAGACAAATGATGTGCTATCACATGTCCCAATATTTATTATTTTAAATTATTATTATTATTATTATTTTGAAATAATATGGGATGTTCAATTCACTTACTTGGATGATATATATTATGATACATGGCCCAATGTAAATATGTCATGTGGCATTTTTAAAATGAATTTAATAAAAATATTAATATTAAGTTTGTAGGTACCTAGGTAGGCACATAAATAGGTGTTTACAAACTTAGGTTAAATACCTACTTACCTACTTAAGCAAAAGGTAGGTAGGTAGGTCCTACCTTCCTAGGCTAAATTCGTATTCATATAGTAGGTACATAGGTGTCAACCTAGGTGTGTAGGTCAAACTAGACACCTACTTAATTAGATAAATAAGTAGGTTCAGGAGGTAGATAGTTTAAAATTGTGCACAATTATTATTTTTGTCTTGGGTTAAACCTTTTGAATGGCTCATCCCATTTGCACACATTTTTTAATGTGAAATTGGATGACCACACCTTTGTTTATATAATGTTCAAACTAGGAGGGAGAATAAACAATATGGGATAAGTTTTAAAATTGCAACTTCCTCACAAACTAAATTACAACTTCAAAACATTATTCATGTCTTTTTCCTTTAATTTTTATATTTCTAAACAATTCAAGACATGGTTCACTAGATAATTAGATAGTCATTTAATTAATAATGATTAAATCTAACATGTACTTAAAATATAAACTATACAGTACAAATATTAAACATTCATTGTCAACGATTTAAATAATTAATAACTTCTTAATATTTAACTAACTAACTATCTAATTACTCACAAATTATCAATACATAATTGATAGATAAATAAATAACAAAACTATTTCCTTATTTTTAAAAATATGGTCACATTGTAGATAATATAATTAATGTCAAAATAATTTAATTGTTATACTAAAAAACTAACTATTATGAATATTTATTTTCAAATTAAAAACAATGAACTAATAATTGCCATTAAAAAGTAGATTCCTACACAAATTATTTATTTAAAAAGTAACATTAAACTAATTACTATAATTACATTTATAATTGTAAAAAAATTTATCGGTCAAATAAACGTTTTTTCTATTGGTAATTAATAACTATAAATACAATAATCTGCTGAACATACATTAATATTATTTAATTACTATAATATTACTATAAAATTATTTATGATATACAAATAATTACTGAAATTTTATTTTCAAGAATTATTGTATGATAATTTTTGCAATTACAATAATTATAATATTTATTTTAATTACATTATAAAATTTCCAGAATTTTAATTTAGATTTAAAGTTATAAATTTCAAATTGTGAATAATTATGTTCAATTAGAAATAATTATGAAATTACTATAATTGATTATTATCTGAAATAATTACAATGATTTTAAAGTAATGTAACATTCATTATAGTAATTTATTTATTTCACTGTAAAAATTAATGATATAATATAAAAATTAATGTTGTAATAATAAATATTTAGCATAACTTATAATTAATAAATATAATAATTTATAAATATCTATAAAAGTGCTATACTATGGACAAATAGTTACAAGAAATAAATATTTTAATTTATTATATTAGAATCCATGTAGTTATGGTCATAACATTAATTATTTTAATTTAATCATGATTATTTTAGAAAATTTAATAATAATAATAAATCTAAAATATTATAGATTATAATAATAAATTGTAGTTATAAATTAATTATGCAAGTATTATAATTCTAATTTACAAATAAGTTAAGTAATTACAATGATTTTATGTTACTGTAAAATAATAATTTTTATTATGATAATTTTTATATTAACAGTTTACTATAAATAATGAATAATATATATAATTACTTATTGTATCTTTTTTTAATATAGTAATTACATCAACTTTGCACATTATTTTTAAATGACTATAAAATTTTGAAATATTTTTTTTTATTATAGGACATAAGTTCTCAATTAGGAAACGAAACTTAATTAGTATTATTAAAACATAAGTGTTGTAAATATAATAGTTTTTTTATGATTGGGAACTATCAATTTTAATTAATGTGAAAATTTCAGTTGTAATATTATTTATTGATTTAAAATAACAATAATTACTATTTATTTAATTTTTAAAAAAATTAGTAAAAGTATTCTAAAATTTTATGATGTAATAATAATTATGTATTGTAAGCACATAATTAAATATTTTAGTCTACTAGAATGTAATTCTTACAATGATAAAAATTAAATTAATTCATTTAACTATATTGGAAATATAATAAGCTGAATTATATATTATGTGTGTATTATAATTAATGGATAAGTAAAATAATCATATCAATGACTTTAATTACTATACAAATATTATGAATTTTTTGAATACTAACTCAAATATGAATTGAAAATTTATGAATATTAAGTTTAATCATAAATCAAATTATTATTATAATTGATGTATAGAAACGTATGTCGATTACAATTAAGCACCACTTCATTTGTGACTAATGGGACTTTAGATGGTTACGTTTGGATGATAAATCCAACCCAAATATAGATGTAAACCAATTTAGTCATAGATTAGTTGCAAGTTAATTGTAGGTGATTTGGTTATTGTCAGCACAATGTCACATTAGTTGCAAAGGGCAAAAGTTTTGTTGCAAAAACCAAATAGTTGTAGGTATTTGTGAATGCATTGGTCACATATTGGCCTTTTTCTTCTATTGTTTAGGCTTAAAACTACAAGTATATGGCCTATCAACCCAAAGGCAATGGATAACAAAACTAGACCATCAAAGGTTTACACTGTAACAAAAAAAACCTATGCTACTATGTTGATATGTCCCATAACCCTACAATGAGAACAAGTAGAAGATAATATTGTGTAAACCTAGATGAAGGAAGCCCCAAAAGTAGTCTTGAGGAGACCTAACAATATCCAAATCTAATTCAAGTATCCATGAGGAAGCATAACCTCTTGTTGCTACCTTGTTTGCCTGTAAAATGCACATAAGGAAAAGAACCCCTGGTTGATTATTCATCGTCACATTTTGAGCTCGAAAATGTGCATAAAAATGTGATAGAATAAAGTTCATTACAGGTTGGATTCCAACAACTTAACTAAGGTGGGTGACCCCTTTCACCAAGAATTTCGGGTAGGTTTATGTGTAGATTTGTGCAAGTATAGTGGGGTAAGTTTGGGTTGCACAACATGGATTCAACATTAAGCAAGGTTGTAGGCACATGCTAGGCAACAAGTAAAAGGGCGCCTTGCAACAAGGTTACAACCTTTTAATGACTAAAGAAGAAGCAAGGAATTGGTTAACATCGGGATCAACATAATGGTTGAATCATATAGATGACTAGTACCAAAAGCAAGTAGAACCACCTCAAGAAGATAAGCTGCAATAGCAAAAAGGATGGATCAAGGAGAGAAAGGATTCACTACAACAACAAAGAGGATGGATCAAGGAAAAGAGGACTAGTTGCAACATTAGAGAAGATTGAAAAAAACAAAGGACTAGCTAAAGCAACTAGCTAGGATTGAGAAAGGAGTAAATGTAGCTAAGAGGATTGAGACATGATAAAAAAAGACTAGGTGCAATAGAGAGGTTTGAAATCAAAGGACTAGTTGCAACAATTGGGTATAATAATAATAATAAATAAATAAATAAATAAAATTTATAAAAAAGTTTGAAGTTAATCAAGGAAAAAGGACCACACATTGGGAAGGAAAAGGAGGACTAGGCATCGAGAGGATTAAATTATGAAGACTAAGCTCAAAGGACCAAGACCTAAAAGAGGACCAAACATGAAAGGATAGAAAGAGACAAAGAAAGGACCAGGTGCTTATAAAAAAAAACTCATGACTAGGTGCATAGAAATGAGAAAGAGGATAGAATGTTGAGAGACATGAAACAAAGGAACATGTGGAGAGGATTGAGTGAACCAATGTTGAAAAATAAGAGATAGAAGACCAAGCATGTGTAGAGAGGATTGAAAACACCACCAGGTATGTGTAAAGAGCGTGCGAAGAAGATCAATAGCACCAAGCGCACGAAGAGAACATTCATAAAGGATCAAGAACACAAAGTGCATGGAAAGAAGATGCAAAAAATATCAAGAGCACCATATGTATGCAAAGAGGATTGAAAGCACTTGATGTGTGTGGAAAACACATTAAAAAAATCAAAAACACTAGGCACATGTGAAGAGTGTGTAGTAAGGATCGAAAACATTTGGCGTGCACAAAAAACGCAAGGAGAGGATTGAAAACACAAGGTGCAAAGAGGAGCATGAAGGTGGGTGAAGTGATTGAAAGGACCAAATGAAAGTGAGAGACAAAATACCAAGAATGAGTGAAAGGAGACTAGATCAAACGTTAAAAGAGAGGAAAGGGGAAAGTGCAAAAAGATAAAAACTCACAACATGGGACCAAGTACATGTTCTTCACAAGAAAACCACCAAAGGCTCAAGAGTTCCCGTAATGTAATCACTTATAATACACATGCAACAACAAGATCACCTTAAACACAAGACCATCACTAGGAGCTCACAACACTAAGGGGAATCAACATCTATTTTACATACAAGACCTTCATCCATGAGTTCACAACACTAGAGAAAGGATTAACATCTACTAGCTTCAATTAGAAGCTCACAACATGAAACAAAATCAAGCTATCTTGATTCTTTCAAAGGGACACAAAGAGGAAAAAGATGATTGAATAAAAGGAGGAATGAGCAAATTGAACAAGAGGGGGAACATCAGAAGCTTAGAAAGTGTGACTAGGCATCGTATGGGGAGGATGGACAAGTTGTCAAATGCATGTGAAGGTGACAAAAAATCACTACCACAAACATTTGAAATGGGTGTGGTGGTTTTGGTGAACGGATACAAAAAACCTATTACCATTGATTTGTTAGCCTTATATTTCCTAAGATTTGAGCCCTAGGCTAGAAAGTGAATGTTTATTTTGAGGATGTTGATCATCCAAGTTTTCATCTAGTTTGATTATGGGAGTAGGTAATGTTCAATAGTGGGGTAATGATTAGTTGGTTTTAGGCGTATAAACAAACTATCATGGGTTACCATGTGTATGACCCACTTTTTAAAAATATTTTTACTCCCCAAATTTTGAAGGAGTGTATCTAACTCATCTTTGACCCATTTTGAGTAACTCAAACGGGCATGGGTGCGCTTTCTAGTCATCAAGATTTTATCTTGAAACTTTATGTGGAAAGGAGGCATTTTGAATGAAAGGGAAGCGACTGAGACACTAAGTGTTCAATCATTGGCATGTTTACCCTACTTGAACTATAATTAATAATTTAAGTTTTTTTTTTTGGCACAATATTTTCAAGGAAATAAGTCTTATAGAATGGTTGAAATTCCTGTACAACCCAAAGGTCCAAGGGTCAATCCTTTTTGCAAATTCTCCTTTTCTTTTACAAACAAGACATATGAAAAAAATAAAATGTAACTTTTAATGCAAAGGGGACAAAAGTGATAACCCCAACCAAATTACCTGATGAAAAATTCATACAAATTGTTTTACGATGAAAGGGACTAAATGACAACCCCAACTAAATTGTTATAGGAAAATCCACCCATATTGTACTTTCACCAAGGAAAAGGGGAATAAGTGACAACCCTAACTAAATTATAGTTTGGGAAAAACTCACCCAAATAGTTCTAGGAAAAAACCACCAAAATTGTAGATTCGCCAGGGAGAAGGGGACTAAGCAACCAACTTGCCCATGGACAACTCACTTAAGTTGCTTTGAGGAATCATATTTTGGGTCCAAGTTCCCACATGAACATGTTTCCCCAAGCAATTGGGTAGTTCTACAAAGAACTTGGACCCATTTGCCCCATGAAAGCATGTTTTCGCTTCAAGTTTCTTAATGGTTCAACTTTGGCCCATTTACCTTTGGCAACCATGTTTCTTTTAGGAACTTGGGGCCACCACTTAATTATTTTGTTCCTATTAAACTTGCAAATTAGGTGGGTTTTCTCCCAATAACCATGTTTGGGCCCAAATTCCAAGGGCAACTTGGTTGGGTTCCCCCTAAGCTAAATTGGTTGGGGTTGCCACTTAGTTTCCTTTTTCTTGAAGAAGTTGCAACTTATGGAGGAATAACTTAAAGAAGTTGCCCATGGGTTAATTTTTTTTTTCATTTGTTTCATTCATGGAAAAAAATGGAAAAGGATCAAACCTTAGACCTTTAGGTTGAAAGGGGGATTCACACTTTGAATTTGTCTATTTGTGCCATGCATGATTCTATGCCAAAATACGTTGCACAAATGTTTCACAAAAAAATAAATTATTTCATTATTTTACAAGTTCTATCATCACAAGCTAATTTAGACCCAACACCTATTTCATAGGAGAAAAACCTACCAACTAGTAATATACATTCAACCACCAAGAAGGAACATGCTTTATAAAAACATTAACATATGTGGCATGATCAAAATAGTTAAACCATGTAGTAAAAACAAAACATTCAAACATTGTTGGCCAATTTTTGTGCCAAACAATGTTCATTATAGGGTATTTTATATATTTTGTATTTGTTCCATTCCCAAATTTGTCCTTGTCTTATCACCTTATTTGTTTCATCTTCCATAATCCTTTATCTCTCCTTTCCCTCTTTCTCAATATTGGTTAAATCTACTCAAGTGTTCTTTTTTACCTACTTATGAAAAAAATTGAAATTCAAATGTTGTTATACACATTGACAAAAAAATTCATTGAAGTTAAAAAAAACATGTTAAATGAATTTGGTATCATATTGTTTTACAAAGTGGTGTGGTGGTTCGATGGCCAAGACATTGGTGTGAAGCCAATGAGATCAATGTTCTTAATCCCCATTACTAACATATACTATGTGAAACATGTATATTCTTATATATATTTTGTACATGTGTGTAAATGTATTGTACCTAGGTGGGTTGTGTGTAGGTAGGTAGGAGGCCATGGTCAATACGTACGTATGTACCTATTATTTATTTATTACATTTATTATATTTTTTTAAATGAGCTATTTTTTAATTATTTATTTTTGGCCACCCAAATTTTTGGTCTAATTTGACTAGTTAAAAAACCATTTTATGGTCAATAAAAAAAATCACCAATCAAATTGGATGTGTTCAAATTGACTTGTTTAGTATGATTAAATGGTAAAATCAATATCAAATGTCAAAATGACTCCTTTTTGGTGTAGATTTATAGTAAAATGAACTATGATTTCTTGTAGTTATATTGTGCCACATGTCATAATATGATACCATCCAAACATTTGAATATAACAACTTAAATTGGGTTTCCTTTATTTTTCAATTACAAAAGAAAGAAAAAAAATGCATTCAAATGCCAACATGTGTCAATATTAGGGAGCTCCACATGGCAAATCATTGATTGCCACTAATATAGTTGCAAATTAATCGCAAATGGCCATACCATGAAATATTTTATATGTTGGATGAAACTGTATAAATATTTTCCATGTGCATCCATGGATTGATGATGTTATCATGATGTCACCACTATTTACAATTAATTTGCACTTGTAATTAGTTTTAGGTGACTAATTTATTTTTTAATCGCAAAATTTAGCTTGCAACTAAAAAATAGTTGCATAGCCCAATCATAATAAAACTTTTCTTCTAGTGTCCAAAGATCTTTTAGAAAATATTTTCACATTGAATAAAGTGTAATGACAAGACCGAGAGCAACAAATTCCCCTTTAACATGAGCTATTAGTGATGAAAAAACAACTACACACATTCCACAAAAATAATTCATTGGAAACAAGATGATATACACAAAGCTTCTATATGAAAGCCTATTAGTCCATGATGCAATTCAATCTACGGGTCTTTAGAAATCAAATTGTTCCAATTTTACTCTCATGAGCTCAACTAACCACCTTTGGCATTCTCAATGTTTACAGACACCAACACCAAAAGTCTTAAACTTTGTTGATTTTACAAATCCCAAAAACACCATAACACTAACCACTCCCAACAATTGATGATGATGACTCCTAAACCCAAGAATGCCAAATTCAACTATTTACACAATTTAGTTTAGGAAGTTTGATAATAATAAAAAATTGTTTCCCAAACCAGACTCCCAATAAGAACCTAAACTACATGAACAATACATGAATTTGAAGGCCCCAAATAAATTGGGTACTCTTTTCCTAAACACCACCTCTCCAAATCAGATCACCCCACAATCCCCATACAACACGATTGATTTGCCAAAGTGATTGTTCTTGAAATCCTAAAGCACCTCATCATCGCCCTAATCATCGACCCCTAATTTTGTTTCTAAATTGCATCTCTCCTAAAGAGGTTCATGGTGTAGTGAAATTTGTGTAGCCTTCACCAAAGAAATGTTTTTCTCATAACAAGGCATTTATCACACACAACCTTAGCTAAAGAAAAGGAAAGAAAACAATTCCACCCAAAAAAACTTACACCATGAAAAGCTCTGAATATAGTTAATTGTGTCCATCTCAGAAGTTAGTAGCACTTATCCTTCACTTCAACTCCCTCCTTGATTGACATCCAACAAAAACACAATACAAAAACAACAAACCACAAAAAGCTCACCCAAAGAAGAACCACAAACATAGTGAGCATTGTCAATAATA
>Ga0116230_10005731_pt1 | contig 12198 bp, 9 predicted proteins | sample S1TSphfallax_3_FD_88678 | JGI IMG/M metagenome (GOLD analysis project Ga0116230, IMG submission 88678) | Host-associated microbial communities from peat moss isolated from Minnesota, USA - S1T2_Fd - Sphagnum fallax MG | ecosystem: Host-associated > Plants > Peat moss > Unclassified | place: USA...
GCATTAAGCCCACCATGAAAATAAAAAACCCACCATTTTTAACAATAGGACTCTGATTCATAGGCCAGGGGAATAGTGGGACACTACAGCATGGCCTCCAGTAACACTACAAAAAATTTAAGAGATTTTCATGAAATCTTTATTCTGTCCATCACTAGAAATTTGGCCTTCAGCAATTCAAATTTTCAAGTAGGAGTTTTGTTGTCCTTTTCTTCGTGTATTTTCATAGATTCTTTGTATTAGATCTTCGACAAACCAGCACAGCTCATTGCTTAATGGCTCTCTCTGCCCTTTATGCCAGATTCACACTCAAAACTTAGCTTACTGGACCCTGAACTTCTCCATCTAGATGCATGAACTTGTTTGGCGCATTCCCACTGTCTGGCATTAAGCACAGATAATATCCCAGATGTCACACACACATTGGGTCAAATCAGGCCAACATTTTATGCTGAAAGCTTACAGCAATGCCTTACATCTTCGATCTAGGCAGAGCCAATATATTTTTGACAGGTGTACATCAACCCGCCACGTTCTCGTATTTGATTTGCTGCTTGCTGTTGATTGATAATTGAACTATTATTTTACATCACTTTTTTTTGTTTTCATTTTTCCATTTCTTTATTTCAGGGGCCGTGTTGGGTTGTGTTCTCTTGATATAAGTTTGGCACATTTACATCAACTCTCTATAGGTTATTGGAAGGCAGAGTAGTAACTTCAATATTTGTAGTCTTCTTTAATAAGGTCCTTGAGAGACTTCTTTCGATCATTTGGGGGGGAGGATAGGCTCGTGACTAGGCTTTTTGACCAAACTTTGCGCTTTTTGGTCTTTACTTCTTTTGAGAAAGCCATGCCTTTTCGTGAACCAGCATCTACATTTGTACCATGGTAAATACTAGAAACCCCAAATTTGTTTGGATTTCTTCTGAGCATTAGAAATATCCTGTCCCTAGACCACCGTAATTAGATCATAGTCTCATAGTAAGTGCAAAGGATATCTCCTTCAGACGTTGATATTTCTATTAGCCATTAGAGGTATCCCATAAAGCAAGGAAAACACAACATCAGAACCCTGAGTTTGATCATAAACGGGGTGAGTTCCCAAAAAGAAAACTGGAAAAAAAACTATTACCATTCAAAAAGGGGGGTACAAGAGGGTTTTGAAACTCAAAAAAAAACCATCAATTTTGTGTGGTAAACTAACTTCATCCCCGTCTTCACCCCTCTTTCCTTTTTCCTGAGCACCTCCACTCCTGCTACATATATTTTCATTGCTCTTACATGTACTGCCACTATAATTAGTGTGGAACCTTGTGCATTAAATGCTGAGTTTCATCATTTCATACCCAGATTTAATATGATTTCCTCACTTTTACCGATACCACTCATTTGAGGTTGTTTAAAGTTTAGAGATCAAACGAGACCCAAAGACAAGGTGAAGACACAATGACTTTAAAAATATCTTTATTGTGCTATTGACAGCGCCAATACTCGTTTTGCTTCGGAGAGGTTTCATGCAACTTGGACCATGTGTGGATGGACTGCGCCAATACTCGTTTTTGCTTGGGAGAGGTTTCATGCAACTTGGACCATGTGTGGGGGGCACACCGCCAACACTTTCGGTGCTTGGCATCAAGCTATGTTTGGTAACATTCTCAATTCCTCTCCAATTTGTAGGAAACTACTATGGGTTGTGGGGACTAATCGAGGGTGCTTCACTTATCTTTAGGCAACCTCTTGACTCTTGAGGTTCCTTGTTGCTTTGTTATTTATTTCCTTGGTCCAAGAGATGCCCGTACATGGAACAGTGATTATAAATAAATAAGTACCCCCCCCCCCTTTTATATTGGCCGCATTCGTCCAGATAGAAAATGGCCACAAACGATTTTGGAAATAGAAATTTCATGCTTAGTTTTCTTTGGGGGGGTGGGGGGAGTTTAAAGTTCTACTCAGCCAATGAGGAGATGCAGCCTGCACCCTAAGAGGCCCATGATTTTTTTTCTTTTGGAATGTGAGATTTGTATTTTTTTCTCTTTTCTATTATTAGTAAGAGGGGGTTGTGAATATTTTGTTTTCTATTTAGGGTCATGGGTGACATTTTGTGTCATGACACACTTTTGTTTTGGTTTTCATTGCAAGGTACTTGTGAAGGTCCAAAAGTAGTTCTGTTCTTTTTCACTTACATAGATGTGCCACAAGTGAAACAAGAGGATTTTTTGCATTTTAATTTTATCAACTTTTTTCATGAATTCATTGCTTTGCTTTAAAGTCATTTTGTTCTTCTTTGTTCTTTTATTACTTTTTTTTCTTTGTGCCACACAGAGACTAGAAAGTAGCATGCTTAAATGCCATAGAACTTATCTTTTGCACAGATTTTTTTTTTTTTAATTTATTTTTTTCACTTAAATGAGTGCCAGATAGTGGGCTACGTGGACAATTTCTAATGTTAGGCATGTGTGTAACTGTGTCACGTATGGGTTTTTTTTTGTTTTGGGTGATGAAGCAATGGAAGAGGCCTATCACCAATAGAAAAAAAATGTCAAGGTTATCCCCCCAATTAATTAATATGAAACATACTATACTACACATACATTATGAATAAATACTGAATACTTATATACAGATAATAGGGGTTATTATTCCAAAAAAGAGTTCTCACTAGCACTGGAATGCCAGGGTTGAGTTGTGCCTTGCCAAGTGACAAGGCTTGAAAAAGGATAACCTTGTGAGGAACCCTTTAGGGTAACGAGGTCGGTCTATGAACACTTAGTTGCTCAGAGGAGGTTGAATCCTAGGGGAGGGCTCTATTGTTGATGGTGTCCAAAGAGAAGTGGCAATCCTTTTGCTGGCACATATGACACACCAAAGATCACAAAAAAACAAAGCAAGTATGAGAAAGTTGTGGCCCCCCAAAATAGGGGGTAAAAAGGGTGAAATGGAAAAACATGGAACACATGGAAGTTGGTAATTAGTCAGACAAGCATTGACAAATGGACAACACTTACCCCATCAAAGAGATGAAAAGTAGTGGAAGAAAGTTCGTCATATACACATCCACATCAACATGTGTGGCTGAAATTTTACCAAAACTGCAAGATCAACAATTATGAAAGATCATGAGTTCAACAAATGATAACAACTTACACACACATGAGGCAGCTAGATGTTTGTGGGTGTGAACTCATGTCTTGTCCATATTGTCATTTTCCTATACTTGATGTACAAAAGAAATTACGCATTTTCTCCTTTTTTATCAGGAGGTGATCATGTCAATGCCATGGGGTTCATTCATTTGAATGTTGATCCATTACTTGTAATAAACTTGTATCTAACTTTTAATTTAGTTTTAGTTCATTTTTAGTTAGCTTTCAATTAAGTTTTAATTCAATTACACTTGATTCATAATTCATTTCCAGTTGAATACTAATTCCTTTTTAGTTAAATCATAATTCACTTATAATTAATTTTTAGTTCACTTTTAGTTAAGTCTAATTCATTTCATATTAACCCATGATTCATTTTTAGTTAATTTTTAGTTATTTTTAATTTAAATTTAATTAAATTTAAATTCATTTTTAATTGAATTTTAGTTCACCTTGAATTGAGTTTTAGTTCACTCATGATTCACACATGGGTGCACACTATTCACATGGGTGAACATGAGCCACATGTAAATTTTTAAAAAGTTTTAAAAATTTCTTAAGCTGGGTGTCAAAGGGGTATTGACGCACCCCCAAGCTCCTTGATGGACTCAACTGCAAGTCCAAAGGTGAAGACAACGGAAGGAAAAGGAGTTGGGGCACATTCCCCGCCACGCAACACCCCGTGGGTAGAAGGGCATGCTGAAGCTCTGAAATGGGACTAGGACATGCGACAAGCGGTTTAATTATTCACACGCACTTGCAAAAACTAAAAAACAAGTTTGTTAGTGCATAATCAAAGCATTTTTTATGCATGGACGAGCCACGGGCAAATATAGACTCACAAGACTCACCACAACTCGGACTTGGGGGAAGCCACCACCTTCCCCCTTATAGTCTTCTTTGTGCATGGCCATGGGGCCAACACCCAAATGTCATTTTGTCTCGGGACTCACAAGTTGAAGTCCCGAAATTCTCAAAATTGGGACCTCCACACCTTTGGAGAACCATAACTTTATGTGCAGACCTCTGATTGAAGTGAGGTTTAAACAAAAATTGTAGCCCTCATCAAAAAAATTCCAACAATATGTGACACACCACATGCACACACATAAATCAGGGCGATTCTTAACTTTTGGTGGTTGGGAGTCAAATTGGCAATTTGATTCCAAGCCCTGTTTTTGGCCATCACGTGTGTTTTAGGTACCCAAATGGGTCATGTGAGCCCATTTCAGACATATATGTTCCAAGAGCTTTCCGATGATATAATGAACTATTCAATCAAATGAATGTAAACCCCTGAAGTTGTTCTCTGAAAATTTGAAACTCCGTCAAAACTCCAATTCCCAAAGTGGGAGCTCACTTGGGAGTGTGGAGGTTCATTCGCTCACATTCTCCTACATTTTCGGGAGCATGAGATGTGACTCCCGGGCTTCCCTCTTAGCCTACACCTTGCCCTAGTCACGAATCCAAGGCTAGGGTTGCGACACATGGATTTTGGGCCCATTAAAGGTGTGCATTTTTCTTTCTTTAACAAAAACCAATAATATAGGAAGTTTGTCAAGTTAAGATAGGTCTCAAATGCACAAGACTCTAATTTTGTAAATGAAATGATGAAAACATGTACATAAAAGAATTCATTCCACTATAGTTTGACATCAGATGTGTTTGTGCAAGTTGTTGGGACGTATTATAAAGTGTGATTCATGGAAATTAGCTGATATATACCTTTCTTTAGTGGTATTACTTTGTAACTTTTACGGATGGACTTTTGGATGCAACAATGATAGCTATATTTATTGAACTTATGACTATAAAATTTGTTTATGACCTTAATCCCCACATCATTTTTCAAATTTAAATTTTGTAAATCATTTTTTTTTAACATAAATCCACAAGTCCTTATTTCACTTGCTTTACTTTCACAACTAAAACCTAGACTGATATTTTTACTATTTATCATACTTTCACATATCCATTTCCTTGTTCTATTTTTTTTACTTTCACATTTAGAATTGGTTTTTGCAACTCATCTTTTACTTGCTCTACCTTAACACTAAAAATTGGAGGGTCTATTTTATTGTTCAACAAAATTGCATTAGGAATGAAAAGTTGGGTGTGATCACAATCCAATGACCCAACAATGACAAAGGATTCAAGGACTATAGTCCTTTTGTGCCCATTTTCATTGTTTCATAGAAAGGATTTTTGGGATGAAATATATATATATATATATATATATTTCAATGCATCACATTTTTTTGTATTAACTTTTCATGAATAACTAATAATTTTTGAAAAGTGTATAAATTCTATCAAATTTTGCATTTTGTTTTAAAAACTAATATTAAGTTCAAATTGTATGAAAATATGTTAATTATTCAATGTTTTATTTTATTGTTTCATAAAATAAAAATTTGTTTTAGATGTCATGTACATTACACCCCATTTAAATGTGGTAAAGGACTTTTGAAAAAAATTATTTATGTTCAATAGATTTATTTTATTTTTAAATTTCAAATTTCACAAGTTTCAAATTGCGTGTTTTGTGAATGTGGTAATTAATAAACGTCATCTCAATTTCTTTTTCATCAAAATTCTTTTATAAAGATAGTATTTACTTTAGTTTTTTACAAAATTGACTACTTTTGATGCAATTGTTGTTCAAGTTCAAAGGTCCTTTATTAAAACCAAAACCCAAATTTATTTATTTTTGAATTATTTTTTTGAATTATTCAACATTCATATTAGTCATTTAACATTACATTCCATGGTTAACATGACATTAAAATGGCACCACAAAAATACATCTAACAAATTAGAATTTTTATAGAGTTTTGATGGTCACCTAACGTTCTTTTTGGCTCATTTGACTATGATTGCACCTAGCTCTAAGAACTTCCGCATCTCATTTTCTACACTACTTGGTAAGGAACACATGATTTGATAGTTGGGACAATTTAAGAAAAAAAATGGAAGTGAGAGGGGGCTATGTTGAAATCTACTATAGGTTTTTGGTGGGAAATGCAAATTGCACAAGGTTGCAAGGTGTGTCTTTTAAGGTCTTCATTAACTACTATGATGTGAAATCCAAAGGCCATATTTTGTTAGGGATCCTTACTTCTAGGTTTAATAATTACTAACATCTATGTTCATTGGAATGTTGGAAAGGTTTTTGCACATTAATGGATTGTTGCATGCCTTTAAATGTGACATGCCATCCCCGATAACTAGACTATACATTGTGTCTTGATGTTATGTTTTGAGCAAGGTTGCCCAAGCCAAATGTTGTTTTCTTTTTTTCCACATCACTTTTCTAAACACTCGATTAAAAGTCCCTTATAACCACACGATGTTTGGCCCTTACCTTTAAACTTTCTTCAAGATTGGACGAAAACCACCTTATAACCAAACGTTGCCATTCTTGAATTGGCCAAAAAAATTCTTATGATCAAACATTTGCTTGGCCTCTTCTTTGAATAATTTTTAAAAATGGTCCAAAAACATTCTATAACCAAAACACCCAAAACTCCATACCTTCCAACTTGCCCACCTTACTTTTCAATTATGTGCACTAAAGAGTGTTAGTTGACACCCATGACCAAACATACACATGCAATGGTAGGACAACAATATTTTATTTGGGTTGTCATTCACACCCATCATTAAACACAAAAGCCCAAATTTCCAAACACAAAACTTCAAGACTGAATGTTTGGTCATAGGTCCCTTGTTGAATGATGATCATGAAATGGGAGTATGCCAATGGGAGGTTTGTTTACTTGCTAAAGGTGTTCAGACACTAGCTTATGTTCATACATTGGGCTCCTTACCCTAGTGCTAGGTAGAATTGAAGATGAGTCTATCAACTAAAAGGGGTTGTTTGTTGCTTCCCCTTTGTGGTTGTGGTTTTCTCTTTTAATGCAAATTTAACATTTCTTTAATTAACTTTAACCACAAAGGCATTTCATGGTCAAGATGAACCAACACCTACTTGGGTACCATAAATATTAAAGAAAAGTCCATGCCTCATAAAATCATATATGCCTTTCCTTCTAGGCCTCGCCACAATAGCCTCTTAAGAAACATAGGTAGTAGTCTCCTAGGTTTCCTTCATAAATTTTCTTTTGTTTTAAAAAGTAGTTTGATGTTATAAGTTTTTTATTACAAATATTGGAAGTAGTTTGTAGCAATAATGATCTTTGGGATTCTAGATTGCAAAACCTTTGCCACTTAGATTTTTTTCATAACCTTAATATATTGTAGGTCGAATGAAAAATGTGAAATCACCTTAAATGAATATACTTTCCAAGTAAATAGAAGTCTATGACTTAACATGGTGCTCTTGATCAAATTTGGAACAAGGCACAAAAAGGCATGTTGAAGCACATATCATTCAACATGATCATACACAAAGACTATTTCTTCTTTGTTGAAGTAATTCCTTGTAATAGATTGTTTTGGTCACTTTTGGTTTAAGCTTCAATTTCAAGCTTCATGAATTTGATGTACTTCAATTCAAGATCCATTGGTTACTTGAAATAATTTAAACACAATCTCTCCTTTGATTCATCCATGCATTTTTCAATGATTGAAACAACGTGTAAAATCATATTGCATTGTCTTTAACATGGATGTAAATTGCCACCAACATATTCGGTGGTCATTAGGAATATGTCTCACACAAATTTGCAACACATTTCCTCCATCACACACAAACTTGATAGGTGCAAAAGCTAGCACCCAAACGTTTGTGATGAACCAATGTTTCATATCAATATATGCCCACTTTAAATTATGGCCAATGTCCAAAAAAATTCAATCTCAACTTTAACCCTCCAAATCTAGGGAGTTAATGTCAAATCAAGGTTATGGTGGAGCCTAAAAACATGGTTCATTGAGCTGCAATGAAACTATTAAATTTCACAAAGCATTTACATTCATCAAATTGGTGTGCACAATAGATTTAATGGATGTAGCAAAACTACTTTGTAGCTGATGGTAAATGAAGTTCAAATAACAAATCAAGGCAATGTAAAAAAGTGGTTGTGTGCAACAAAACTTTTTGTGTGGGCAAAGTTGGTGCATGCAATAAATTTGTTGAATGTAATAAAACTAGTGGATGGGCACAAATTAATATGTGAGGCAATGGTAGACAAAGTTCAAGTGATGGAACAATGGACATCAAATGACAAAGCAAATAAATTGCAATGTGTTGGCAATGAAAAGAAAGCTACCATTATTGTAACAATAGCAACAAGTCAATATGGCATTAGTGCAATAAACAAGGCATTGGTGTAACAAAAAAAAACTAATTCAACAAACCATAGTAAGATTAGTGATGATAGAATGGGGATGTTCTAGATATCCAAAGTTGAAAAATTTGTAATAATTTAAGATTTGATGGTTTATTGCTACAAAAAATAAAATGGGTTCTTGTATAGATCACATCACATATGATAATTGTAAAAGACTTAGGGTTTGAACATATATATATATAAAGTTGTTGGATATGAAAAAACACCTCTTAAATCTTACCCATAACCAAAAATAAAAACATTGTCCCTTAAGGTTTCAACATACCTTACCTTATAATCAATTTCATCACTAAATCATAGTGAAATATTTTTTTGTCAATATAAACGATCATAATTATTGTAGGCTACAATCTAAAAAACTTCAATCTTCATGTGGCAATATCATAATAGATCATGAAAAATATTGATTTAAATTTTTTGAGAACGAAATAATTTTATTAAAAAATAAAATATTCATTTTTTCAATGTGGAACCCAACTTTAAGGTACAATGTGTATAAATAGTTGTATGTTGTTAAATGTGACAAAACACCAACCATCACCGAACATTAACTTACATAAAAAATCTATAAATTTTTATAACTACTTGAAGTCACATCAATAACTAAACAAAAAATTGTACAAAACTACCACATTGGTCGGGAGTTAAAAAAAATATTGAACAAATTAAAATTATGCACAAGGATAGTAAAACCAAGGATTGTGACCCTAGGTTCAAAAGCTACTTTGGGAGCTACATAAAGCCTACTTACAAAACTAGCTAGCGATTTCTAAGGTTATGGGATACCTAGGCATTATTTAAGGGACTATTTAAGATTGTTTCAATATAATGCAAAAGGGGGTTACATAGGGATCACATAAAGAGCTACCTAAGGTTATTTAAGACTGATTCATAACCCCTATGTAGCTTTTTAAATAGTCTTTATGGATCCCTTAACTTAGGTAAGTCTCTAAGTAATCCCTATGTAAACTTCCTACATAGACTTCTGATAGTCCTTATCTTAGATAGCCCATAACATAAGTAGGCCCCTAGGCGATATTTAAGTAGCTTTTAAGTAGCTTTTTCAATATTAGATAATTCAATAACTTTTAAGTATCCCCTAATTTGGAAAATATTTTGATAGCTCCCTAGGTAGACCTTATCCTAGGTAGACCTTATATAGTCTCCTACGTAATTTTTAGATATCTTCTAACGTAAGTAGGCCCCTTGGTAGTTCCTAGTAACCCTTTACATAGTTGTTAAATAGGTCCCTAGGAAGACTCTATATACCTTATATGTAGGCTTTTCATTGTCTATGTCTAAGATAGGTAGTTGGGTAAATAGATAATAAATAATTACCTCATGGGTGGGTAAATAGATATCCTATGGGTAAGTAAGTAAATAATTCATAGGTACGTAGGTAGGCAAGGAGATAGTTAGGCCTTAACATAGTTAGCCTTATAACTACATAATCTCTCCTATAACTAAGTAACCTCTCATAATTCACACGGTCTATATGACCATATCTAGTCCAATTTTTAAAAAACCATGGTGATCACTTTTGAGAGTTCATCCCTTAGTTTTGAAGGTTGATGAACTTTCTCTAAAGAGCACAAAAGGGGGGATGAGTAAGCACAGTAAGGATCACAGTCAGGCCCAAAATAAGGATTATTTTAAGGAAAACTTTCGCCAAAACTAAATGTTTGGGCACTCTGACTTACAATGATTTCCATGAATCACCATGGGACAATTGTGTTTGCTAACCAACTCACTATTGAGGCATTGGGTCAAAGGCATGTGTTCCATGATGGACATGCTTATTGTATTACACTTTGGAATTAAAGATTTGGAGTTTAGCAATTTAAAATAAGAGTTGGGTCCTTTTTTTCTATTTCCACCACTTATTCAACAAATCAATTGTCCATCAGGTTTCCACTTTCCACCACCTCATGTCAGCTTACATACATACCAGCAACTAGGGTTTTTGACACGTGGCAGATACACGAAATCCCATGAAGTAGGCACGCAAATTTGACACATGTGCTTGTCCACCTTTGGCTTTATAAGCGTTGGCTCAAGCCACCACCTCAGCTCAGGAAAGTACTATGCAAAAGCATTTCAGACAGAGATGAGCATAAAGCACCCAGCACAATTTTTTCACTCTTTCCCTGTTTAGGGTTTAGGGTTTAGGTTTAGGGTTAGGGTTTGGGACTGATACAATTTGGGTATAAGGGGAAATTTGAGGAAAAAGGTGGGGTGAATGGGCATTTTGTTTCCCTAAACACCCCTGCCTTTTGTGCATGAGAAATGTCACTAAATAAGGTAGCCTGCAGATACTGGAATTAAGAACCCACACAAGGTGAAGCTATGGTGGGCAAGGATTCCAATTATGCAAAACTGGATGCATCATTTCTATTTTTTTAATTTTTGTGCTTTGGATACTGGACAGGTACCAGCCAAGTATCATGGCAACAAATATTTTTTTAAAAAAAACTAACACACTCATTTTGAAAAGCGAAACGCCCATCTCCACTGACAATTTCACTTTTCAAAATGCCCACTTGCTGCCAATACCTGATTAGGGTGTATGTAACAGTGTCCTCCACTCGTGCTGCTACAAAGTACCAAGGTTTTTACAAGTTGAACACATCTTTCATAAGAGGCAAAAGATGGGAAATAAGAAAAGATCATCGCTTACAAAGCCATAAGGGTCTTTGAGATGTGGAACCACTAAATCAAGGTCTTTCCACAAATTTACTTGAAATTAGTGAAGTGAGGATCAGTGTTTGTTTTCGTTTCTTTCATATCAAAAATTTTGGCGAAATTTAACAAATTTTTTTAAGAGAAACTAGTTGAATTTACACCAGATAAAATAATTCCAAAATTTTCCCAATTTATTTGTCGAAAAGGAGCGAAATTTCACCAGGAAATAAAACATTGGTGAGCATGGTTACAAGGGACTCAGCAATGCATTCAAGACTACGGATTTACATAAAAGCTTCTCCTCTGCATTAGGCTTGTGTGAAAAGAACAGGCAGAAGTGTCCATGCAAATATGTGGGAAAATGGAACTCAAATAACCACTGCAATTTTTTATGTTCTGCAAAGTGTTTTGTATTTGGTGAAAATCATGAAATCTTGTATTGTGGCTATAAATTGCTGAATTGAACCTATTTGGGGGTGAGGTTTCTTAGAGTGTTCGGCAAGTATCTGGTTTATGATATACCCATACAGTAATGAAATAAAATAACTCTTTAAGAAAAAAAAATGATACAAATATGACTTTACATGTCTGGTATAACTATTTTAATAATTTGAGATAATGATATATTGTAAGTAATGAGGAGATCAAAACAACAAAATATTCAAGATGAATATTGGTGTTATGTGAAAAGCTCATGACATGTTAGAAATATTCTTCAATTTAACTTCCAATTAGTGGTTTTTTTTTCTCAATTTTGTGATTAGTCAAGTTTGCTATCATCCATAAGCCAAGTTAGCCAAATTTGGCTATTAAAAATGTGAACAGAAAACATTTAACATCATTACATAATTTTCACTACCTCCTTGAACCATTTATAGAAATCTGGTGATTTAAAAAAAATCATGGAATTTGCAATTTTTTTAAAATTTTTTTTTTGGGGCACAAAACAAAGCTGCTTCCAATGTCTAGAACAAACGCTACTAAAATGCTCGGAAGGCTAGGAAGAAGAGTATAATATGTGAGGTTTCTCTAAATACAAAATAGAAAAAGTTATGTTA
>Ga0116230_10005732_pt1 | contig 12196 bp, 9 predicted proteins | sample S1TSphfallax_3_FD_88678 | JGI IMG/M metagenome (GOLD analysis project Ga0116230, IMG submission 88678) | Host-associated microbial communities from peat moss isolated from Minnesota, USA - S1T2_Fd - Sphagnum fallax MG | ecosystem: Host-associated > Plants > Peat moss > Unclassified | place: USA...
GCGACGTTCACCCAGGCGAATGCGGCCACCGCGACCTATGCGTTCAGTTTCGGGCCCAATAGCGGGACGTTCAACAACATCGGCGGCGGTGCGGGTACCGTGCTCGAGTCGGGCGGTGCGGGTGCCACTCCGACGGGCGCACCGGCGGCGCTGACCATCTCGTTCGCTTCCACCGTTTACGGAATCAACTTCAACTACGCGAACAGCGACGCGTACTTCGCACCGAACGGCGGTGATCTGTTGACCGCCACCATCAATGGGGCGACGGTCGCCACGGCCAATCCCACGTTCAACACCGATTTGTTCGCTGAGGGTGCATTCTCGTATACGAATTCAGCAGGCTTCAATTCGATCACGTTGACCTCCACGGATGCGCTTGGGGCGGAAGACCTGGTCCTCGGTGACCTCACCACAGCGACCACGCCAGTGCCGTTGCCCGCAGGCATCTGGTTGTTGGCAAGCGGTCTCTCGGCGCTGGGCTTCAAGTATCGCCGTCGATTGGCCTAGTAGCGTTTGTCAGAGAAAAACACCTGCACGGACGCCGGTGTTTGCCTCGCGAGGAGTGTTTGGTCAGGAGTCTGTAATCTTGGATTGGTAGAAGGATGTCCCCGCGAGGACATCCGCCTACATGAATCCTTATTCGATCTTGCGTCGCTCCTCGACGACGACTTGTCTGGCGGCATTCTCTGCACTGGTTGCCTGCACCGCCGGCAGTGTTGCCGCCGCTGACTCCGCGACGCAGGTGACGGTAGCGCCCGACGCCTCCCTGGCCGACGAACAGACGCTCGGCACCATCGACGTGGTGGCAGCGCGTCTCGGATCGGCGCCCGTATCTACCATCACCCCCGTGCTGGTAATCGACGGTGACGTCATCGCCCGCAGCGGCGCAGCCACGCTCGATGACTATCTCAAAAAGCTGCCGGCCTTCGGCTTTCAGGGCGTCAATCAAAATCAGAATGGCGGTGGCTACGGCGTCTCGTTCCTGGATCTACGCAATCTGAATTTCAATCGCACTCTGGTGCTGATCGACGGTCGTCACGTCGTGTTAAGCGGTATCAAGACGGATGAGGCGGTGGATGTCGCGAACATCCCCGCGAGCCTCGTGGATCGCATCGAAGTGCTGCCGGACGGGTCGGCACCGCGCTATGGCGCGGACGCCGTGGCGGGCGTCGTGAATATCATTTTGAAGCACGATCTCACGGGCCTGGAACTCACTGCGGGCGGGGCGGCGAGCAGTGTCGGCGACGGGGCGGGCGGCGATGTCAGCGCGACCTATGGCAAGGACTTAAACCGGGGGAACGTCACCGTGGTCGCCACCTGGATGCGTCGAGATCCGATCCTGCAGGCCGATCGTCCGTGGGCGCGCGATCCCATCGATTCGGCGAGTTTTGCCGCCGACGGTGAGTTGCAAGTAACCCGCGGCAGTGCGGCGACGCTCGGCGGTCATCCGGTCTTCTCAGGGGGCGCCGGCACGCCGATAGCCGGTGGCTACGATACGTCATACGCGTCGGATCTGCGCGGCGGCTTGGATCGTGCGACCTTGAACGTCATCGGACACCACGATGTCGGCGGCGATGTCTCGGCATATACCGAGTTGAGTTACAGCAACAAAATCTCAACGACGCTTTTGCCGCCGCAGATGCTCGGTCTCACCGGGACGGATAAAAATCCCGATGGCTTTTTCATCCCGGCCTCGAATCCCTTCAATCCTTATGGTCAAGCCGTGACCCTGCAGCGGGTTCTTGCGGAAGTCGGCGACCAAACCACGCGCAGCGACAGTCAGATCTTCCGTGCCGTGTTGGGTCTCGAGGGAACGGTATTCTCCGACACCGCCTGGTCGGTCAGCGTTAACCATGGGGAAAGCCGTACCGCGTACGCCACCTACAACGCTGTGAACCTCACGCGCGCCCTCCAGACGGTGAGCGTCGACCCAGCCGCGTGTCCTGCGGCCCAGGGCTGCGTGGCCGGCGATTATTTCGGCGCCGGCAGTTTGTCGGCCGCCGCCGCCGACTACATTCGTTACACCGATACGACGAAATCCGAATACCTAGAAACCGAGGTGCTGGCGCAGTTGAGCCGTCCGCTGTCTGTGCTCCCGGGAACGCCGTGGCAGCTCACGCTCGGAACGGAATACCGGCACGAGTATGGTCAAACAAGGCCTTCAGCCGTCACTCTCGCCGGCGATCAATCAGGCCCCGACAGCGCCCCGACCGCCGGGGGCTACGCCAGCCGTGAGCTGTTCGTCGATGCCGCGATGCCGCTGCTCGAGGACCGGACCTTCGCCAGAATGCTGCGCACCGATGCGAGTGCCCGTTATGTGAGCACCGATCTGTTCGGCGGTTTCACCGTGTGGCAGTTCGATGCGGAATGGGCGCCCGTCCGCGATCTTCATTTGCGCGCCGGCATCGGTACGGCGCGCCGGGTGCCGGCCATCACGGAGGCCTTCGGCGGCAGCACCGCGAGCCCGACGGACGTTACCGATCCCTGCGACGCCGCTAATGGCCTGTTGTCGAATCCGGTCGTCGCAGCCAATTGCCGCAGCGTGGGCTTGACCAGCGCCTTCCGCCAGTACTCTGCGCTGATCGAGGTGGCGAACGGCGGCGATCCGCATCTGCGGCCCGAAGCCTCGCGCAATGTGAACGCAGGCTGGGTGTTCACTCCGGGCGCGATCCCCATGCTGCGTTTGTCCGCCGATTACTACCGGATCGATGTGCACAACGCCATCGATTCCCTGACGGATGCCAATCCGAACTACATCCCCGATCAGTGTTATGCGAGCGTCAACCTCTCGAGTCCGCTGTGCGCTCTCATCACCCGTACCCCGTCCGGACCGAGCGCGGGGCAGATTTCGCGCATCTCGGCCCCGGACCAGAACATCGGCGCCATCGAAACCGATGGCATCGATCTCGGCATGACCTACCGGCGGCCGCTCGGCGCCGGCACGCTGCGGCTCGATTGGCAATCGACGCTGCTGCTCGATTACGCGGTTCAGGAGACACCCGGCAGTGCCTTCATCCAGGAGGCCGGTACGTTTCCCAATGTTTCCTCGGCCGGCAGTCTCACCCGCTGGCGCAGCGTGTTCACGACGGGCTTTGACCGCGGTCCTTGGACCATCGAATGGAGCGCGCAATATCTGGGCGGCGCCCGGGTGCTGGGTGAACCGCCGGACACACCGTTTAGCAGCGCTCCAGCGATCGTCTATCACGATGTCGGCGCCGAGTGGCGGCGGGCAGCGTTCACCTTCCGGATCGGGGTCGACAATCTCACCAATCAGAGGCCGCCGACTCTGATCGACGGCGTCACCAACACCAACGTCAATACCTACGATGTGGTCGGCAGATCCTTTTACGCGCACGCCGGCGCCAAGTGGTGAGGTCCCGCGCCCGCGCATCAACGCGCCGGCGCAGAGACGCGCCGCCGGCCCTCACGCTTTTGGTGCCGCCAGCAATTGCACCCAATACAGCCCGCGCCGCGACGCCTGTCCGGGGGCATAGGCGATACCCATTTCGCCGAACCGTGGGTCCATGATGTTCTCGCAATGGCCTGGGCTGTCGAGCCAGCCCTTGACCACTTCGTCAGCTGATTCGGGGCCGTACGCGATGTTTTCGCCCACCAGCTGTTCGCGGTAACCAGCGGCTCGGACGCGCTCGGCGGGCGTGTGCCCGGACAGATCCTGGTGCTCGAAGTACTCATGCCGCGCCATGTCGGTGGCATGGCCCAACGCGACGTCATTCAATGTGTCAGACAGCTTGACCGGCGGCGCCGGAGCGAAGGACCGATTGCCGCAGCGAGTTCCGCGCGCGCGGATGTCGTTGACGAGATCGAGGGCGCGCACCGCGAGCAACGGGGCGGAGGAGGGTACCGGCGGCTCTGCGCTCGAGCGCGACCCCAAGATCAGCCAGGTTTGCACGCCGCGGTGATATACCCCGAGATCCTGCAAGCCCCGGTCGGTGAGCATTTTACAGCCGTTACGGCGGAGCACCGCGACCAGCGATGCATCGTCGCCCGTGACGTGCAGTTCCGAGAGGGCGTTGGCCGCATAGCCGCTGTTGCGCGCGGCAACCGCGGGCTCCGTGCCGTTCGCCCATTGCGCGGCGGCGCGATCCAGCGTGGCGTTGCGGTGCAGCGGCCGAGCCGCGGGCATCAATCCGCCACAGCCGCCCTCGCGCAGCACCTGTACAGCGGTGATCGCGTCGCCTTCGTCTGCCGAAGCCCCGAGCGGCGCGAGGAGCAAAATCCCCATCAGGCGGCATAGGTGTCTCATCTCCTACACCGAACGCAGCACCTGGCGCGCGGATGACGCCGACGTCGGCGACGACGTCACTTTTTTCGAGCGCGCCGGTTAGCGCTTGGCCGCGGCTATTTTGTCCGACAGCGCCTGCAGCTGTTTCGGGTCGAGCTCGGCGTGGTCCACCATCCCAATGAGCACTTCCTCGAGTGACCCGTTACAGAACCAGTTGACGATGCGCTGTACCGCCATGGCGGCCACCGCTCCTCGCGCCGCGGCCGGGGCGAAATGGTAGGTACGGCCTTCGACCGTGTGCGTGACGTAGCCCTTGTCCTCGAGACGCCGCAGTACCGTGCGCACCGTCGACTCCTTGAGCGGTCGCGCCAGTTCTTCGCGAGCCTTTTCAGCCGTAATGCTGCCCCTGGCCCACACCAGTTGCATCACTTCATGCTCGAGTTCGCCGAGGTCGGGAAGGCCGTTGTCCAAGTTCAGCTCCTTACTGCTACAGAGCGTAGCATATACAATCGCGCCGCCTCAAGCCAACGCCGCTCAGCCGCAGCGTCGTCGAGCGTTTCCGGCGGACGTGTGCGATTGACTTTCATTTTGCCTGAGCGTAATTGCTGCGGTTTGGTCAGTGGCCGCCAACGGCGCGGAGGTTGTCGTGCGCTCATTGTCTCTGATGGCCGGAATCGGCTTATTGTCCGCTGCGAGCCATGCGGTCGGCGCCGCGCCGGGCGTGGGCGCTAACCCCGGCCGTACCGGCGCCAGCAGCGTCGCAACCACGCCGGGTACCGCCGTCAGTGCGGCCGCGAGTAGCGCCGCCGGCAGTGCTGCTGGCGGCACGGCGACGACCGGCACCACCACGAGCCGAACCGGCGCGACCCGGTCCGGCGCCAAGCTGCTGTGCGCCGAACTTCTCGGCAGCGGCGTGCTTGGCAACATCCTCACCGTGGCGCCGCTGACCGCCGCGACCGATCCGAATACGGCGATTCAGTTCAGTAAAATCTGGTCCGACACCCAGCATGCGACCGTGGGCGGAGCGCCGCCTGTCGCGGCGGCGCACCCGAAACCCGTGGTCGCGACCGTCAAACTACCGATCGGCTTTTCGGCGGACGACCGGCAGAAATTCGAGGCAGCGGGGTGGCAGGTACGTGCGGCACCCGCCGGGCATGGCGCCCTTTACTGCTTGGCCTCCGCATCCCAGGGCATGATTTGCGTGCAGGGCGGACCGTAAGTGCCGTCAGACGACGACCAGGGTGAGGTGAGCCGGCGGCATCAGCATCGGCGTCGCCGCTCGCGACCAGAGCACGGGCTCATCCGTGAGTTGCGTGAAGCCGTGCCGGCTGTAAAGTTCGCGGCAGGCGAGGTTGGCGTCGGTGTGTTGCAGTCGTCCGAGTCGTGCGCCGCCGGCATCGCTCATGCCGGCAATCGTCAACTGCGCGAGAAAGGCGTCTTCGATCCCCAACCCTAAGGCGCGGCAGCTCATCACCAGATGATCGATGCAATTGTCCATGACCCACGCCGCGCCGATCAGCCCGTACTGGGTGAACCGATCCTCGGCCTTGACGGCGAACAGACGGTACCCGGCGGCGAAGCGCTGATCGCATGCAGGCAGCGTGTAACGGCTGCCGGTGGTGTTGAACTGGTTGGTCTTGTTGAATAACTCGAGCACCCGGGCCATTTGCAGATCGGCGGTGCCGGCGATCACGGATACCGTGACCCGAAGTTGCAGCGTCTCGAGAAAGTGTTCCAGGGGCAAGGTCTTGCGCACCGACTCGCGCTCGAGTTGCGCATGCATCATCGCGGTTTTGCGGGCCGACTCGGCGGTGATAGTGCGCGTTTGAGTTTCTGCGGACCACAGCAGCACGCGCTTCAAGTAATACAATTGTTTGCCGAGGGTGCGTACGCCGGGCAGGGTCGACTCGATTGCCGCCCGTTCCACGGGATTGTCGTCGACCATCACCACGTTTTGCGGCCGCAGATTGAATGCGCTCAGCAACTCGGCAAGGTTTTCGGCCTTGCTGCGGAAGTTGATCCGATGGGCCGCGAAGTCGTCGAGAGCGATTTGTCCCTGCACGATGTCGTGCCAGTTCTTCACGATGAATTTCTCATCGTTCTTGCTGATGATGGCGAGCAGCACACCGCGCCGTTTCAACAGCAGCAAAGTTTCGATGAAGCCCATCGGCCAGCCTTCGAGTATGCCGAGCGTGCCCTCGGCGGCAACGCCGCGCCAGAGGGTGTCGTCGAGATCCACGGCAACGAGTTTGACCATGTCACGTTGCGCGAGCGTGCGGACCATCGCGAAGATCTCGTGCATGACCGCCTCGAAGAACTCCACCCATTTTCCCGGATAGTGGTGTTGCATTGAGGTGGGCGGAGCAATGCGCCCCAGATCGTGGTCGTGATCGCCATCACTCAGTGTCGTTCCATGGGTAAACGACCAGACCATGTCGTCCTGGCAAAATTTCTTGCCGATGCCGCTCGACACCTGATCGATGTCCACGAAAAATGCGTTCTCGCGTTTGGCCAGATCGGCGGCGAGATGCATGTTGAGACGTTCGATGAAGTGCATGATGTTGCGCAAGTCGTAGCGCGGCTGAAACCGCCCGAGCGGATCTTGCTGCGGTATGAGAAAACCGAGCACGAAAGTCGTCAATTTGTGCGCCGTATTGAGTGCCAGCGCGTTGTCCAGGAAGCGGGAAAGGTAGGCGAGGGTTTCCCGCAGGAACTCCTCGTGGCTCGGCAAATCGTCGGTCAGCCGGAAATAGGCACCGCCGAGAATGGTTCGCAGCGGAATGTGCACGATCTGAAAGTCGTATTCCGCGACCGGCGCGGGCAGCGTGGGCAGCGCGTCGAAATTGTTGAGCAGTACGAAGTCGCCGCGGTGGGCGCGGTTGATGAGGGCGCCGACCTGCGGGAATGCCTCCGCCAGGCAGCCGCCGATCACCAGGTACCGTGCAGCCGGGTCCGGCGTGATTTGCAGATCGACGGGCGTCCGGTAGCGGGCGCCGTTATGCAAGGCGAGGAGCGCGGGGCTCACGTCGCACAGTGCCGGGGTCGTCGTCATGCGCTCGCGCGGTGGGTAGGCGACAGACCGCGCAGTGCCTCCTGCACGGCCGTGAACTCGGCTTTCACGACATCGTGCTCCCGCACTGTCGCCTCATCCCAGACCGCCGCTGATGTCGATGATTCGAGCGCCGCGGCGAGCGCGCTCAGCCGCAAGGCACCCACGGTTGCAGCGGTCGACTTGAGTTGGTGGGCGCGGTTCTTGACCGTTTTGATATCCTGTTGTCGCGCAGCGCCCGACATGTCCCTGATCAATTGCGCACCGGAGCCGATGAATTCACTGATGAGCATCTCCATGTCCGAGCCCATGGTGTCCTCGAGCTGGCGATAGATTTCCAAATCGATGACCCCCGCCTCGGGCACGGCGTCTGCCGCTGCCGGCGCCACCGCCGCCTCGTCGCTGCGCGTTTTCAACCACTTGGACAGCGCTTCGATCATCTGCGCTTTGAGAAAGGGCTTCGGCACGAAGCCATCCATGCCGGCATCCCGGCACGCACTCAATGCCTCGGGCAACACGTTGGCCGTCATGGCGAGGATCGGCAGCCGTCCGCTCTGCTTCGTGGACTCGGCCGTGCGGATGCGCTGCGTGGCCTCGAGTCCGTCCATGATCGGCATGTTCATATCCATGAGGACGAGATCGAACCCTTGCCGATCGAGGGTCTCCAGCGCCGCGCGGCCGTTTTCCGCCTCGACCACCTCGACCCCCAGTCCCTTGAGCGTCGCGCGGGCCACTTTGCGGTTGATTGCGTTATCGTCGACCAGCAGCACGCGCCCCTCGAAGCGTCGATCGATCGGTATGGTTGCGGGCGGTTCCACGCGACGCATTCGGTCCGCGGCCACGGGACAGCGCATCGTGAACGTGAACCGCGAACCTTCGTTGGGCGAGCTCTTGACGTCGAACGAGCCGCCCATCATTTCAACGAGTCTCAAGCAGATCGACAGCCCTAAACCGGTGCCGCCGAAGCGACGATGTGTGGACGCATCCGCCTGCAGGTAAGGACGAAACAGTTTCGCTTGCTGATCCGCGGTCATGCCGATCCCGGAGTCGACGACGCTAAAGGCGAGCAGCAGATCGCCGGCCGTCCTCTCGGCCACGCCCACCTCGATGCGCACGAACCCGTCCACCGTGAACTTGAGCGAATTGCCAACCAGATTGGATAAAATCTGTCTCAGGCGGCCGGGATCACCCATGACGTGCCGCGGCACATCCGCGGCTATGTCCGCCTCGAGCATCAGGCCCTTGGCTGACGCTCGCGGCGCGAACAACGCCACGACGTCGCGCACCGTCTCCCGCGGGTCATGGGCAATCGTTTCGAGATCGAGTTTACCCGCATCGATCTTGGAAATATCGAGGATGTCATTGGAGATTGCCAGCAAGGTCTTGCCGGAATTCAGAATGGTCTGCACGTAATCACGCTGCTCGGCGGACAGCGGGGTGTCGAGCAACAATTCGCTGATCCCGAGTATGCCGCTCATCGGCGTGCGCACCTCATGACTCATGGTCGCCAGAAACTCACTCTTGCTTCGCGAGGTCGATTCTGCCACATCGCGCAGCCGGCGTTCGGCTTCGCGCTGACTCTCAGCGGTTTCCGTGAGCTCCTTGATGAGCGAGTAGAAGCTGCGCGCCAGATCGCCGATTTCGTCGGCGCGCTGCACGAACTGCGGCGCCTGGCCGCCGGCACTGCGCCGCATCCGTTCGATCCCGTTGCGCAGTACCAGAATCGGATTCACCATCAGCCACGCGAACACCCAGGCCATGGGTATGACGGCGATGCAGACCACCAGCGTGATCCTCCACAACCGATGCTCGGCCAGGGTGATCGGCGCATAGACTTCCTCGAGCGGCACCTCGGCGAGGAGCAGCCAATCGACCGTCTTCAAGGATTTGTAGCTATATAAATTCCGCTCGCCGGTGTTCGTGGTGTCCTCCGCGCTGCCCTCGAAGCCCTTGAGCGCCCGCAACGTCGAAGCCACGCCATTGTCCGGCCGTGGCGTGAGCATCAGGTCGCGTCGCGGCTGCATCAGGAAGCGTGGTGTCGGACCCCGCTCGAGCACGACGAAAATTCCCGACTTGCCGACTTTGGCGTCGGCCAGAGAGCCGAGCAAGTTCTTGTTCATCAGTTTGACCACGCCCACCAGGGCGCCCGCAAATCTGGCGTCCGGCGTGATGATGGGAACCATGATTTCGATCGCCGGATCGCCATCCGCAGCATTATGGCGGGGTTCGCTGATGAGTGGCTTGCCGCTCCGCTTGAGCTTGTCGAGATCGGCGCGCTCGGCTTCATCGAGCGACGGACGGTTCGGCGCCTTCGACAAGTCGACGATGAAGGCCCCGTCGGGATCCAGTATCCATAGCTCGTCGAACGAGGCCAACAGGGCGGGGCGTTGCGTAAAATAAGCCTGGGCGGCATCACTGGATTGCAGCAGCGACAGCGGCAGTCCCTTCGCGAGCCGCAGCAATACCTCCCGACTGGAATCCAGCTTGATGTCGATGTCTGCGGCCACCCGCGATACGGCCGCAAACTGCTGATCGGCGAGCATATGCACCATATCCTGACGCATGAAGTGCATCTGCACCGCGCTCGCCGGCAGCAGCACCAGCAGTGTCAGCGCCACGACGGCCAGCACGATCTTCAGTCGTATATTGAGCGAATGCATGCTCTACGCAACTTTACAGTACTCGGCGAGAGCCCACGCCGACTCCTTCTCGCCCCAACGACATTGCGGCGCATCAATACTTCAGCGGAAGAACCGCATGCACGTCCGCAAGGTGCCTGAAGTTTCGCAAGTCCTTGTCGATGATGAGCGCGCGCGTGCCGGCGTGCGGGCGTGCGGGGTTGCCGGGCTGACGCCGATTGGCGCAAAATCAACCGACGGGGATCAGTACGGGAGTATTCATGTGTGAGCTTGATGATCTGAATGGATTTGCACGACGTTCGGCGGAACTGACTAGACGACAGTTCGGCACCCTGGCGTTGGGCGCCGGCGTGCTTGCGGCGCTACCGCGCCTGGCCACTGCCGTACCGACGCAAGGGGCCGATATCGACATCAAAACCCCGGCCGGTACCGCCGATGCTTACTTCGTTCATCCGGCCGGCGGCAAGCATCCCGGGGTGCTGATCTGGCCAGACATTTTCGGCCTGCGCCCCGCCTTCAAACAGATGGCGACTCGGCTCGCCGAATCCGGCTATGCGGTGCTCGTCATCAATCCTTTCTATCGCACGAAGCGGGCGCCCACGGCACCGGAGCATCCGGATTTCAGCGATCCAGCGACGCGCGACGCGTTGATGGCGCTGATGAATTCCTTGAGTGTAGAGACCACGGCCGTCGATGCCACGGCCTTCGTGACGTTTCTCGACAGCCAAGGCGCCGTCGACACGAAGAAAAAGCTCGCGACCACCGGCTACTGCATGGGCGGGCCGTTGGTAATGCGCACGGCGGCGCTGTTTCCCGCCCGCGTCGGCGCCGCGGCCACGTTCCACGGCGGCGGCCTGGTCACGGACAAGCCCGATAGCCCGCACCTGTTGATCCCGCAAATGCACGCGCACTACCTGATTGCGATTGCCGAGAACGACGACCAGCAACAGCCGGATGCCAAGACGGTGCTTCGCGATGGCTTCGCCAAGGCCCACTTGCCGAGTGAAATCGAAGTGTATGCCGGTACCCAGCATGGCTGGTGCCCACCGGACTCACACGTGTACAACCATGACCAGGCGGAGAAGGCCTGGAGTCGCCTGCTGGCGCTACTCAATACGTCGGTCGCTTGAGGAATTGCTGCCGCCGGCGCCCCCGAGGGCAGCTTGTGCGCCCCCGGGGCGGCTGTTACAGTGCGCTGCTTTTTGACCCAAGGGGCTCGGTGGCAGAGTGGTCATGCAGCGGCCTGCAAAGCCGTGTACGCCGGTTCGATTCCGACCCGAGCCTCCAATCCTCCGGTCAGGTGGCTAAGCGCTCGGGGAGCAATCGATCGTATTCTCGTTTGACCACCCGATAACACTCACAACTTCGCGCCTGCACGCCTTTTCTATCGAGCACTGTGATGTGCCCGCGCGCATATTGAATGAGACCCGCCTTCTGCAATTTGAGAGCCGCTTCCGTCACTCCTTCGCGGCGTACACCCAACATATTGGCGATCAGCTCCTGCGTCATCACGAGTTCGTTACCTTGCAATCGATCGAGGCTGAGGAGCAACCATCGGCACAATTGCTGGTCGAGCGAATGATGGCGATTGCAGACCGCGGTTTGTGACATCTGGGTAATCAGCGCCTGAGTGTAGCGGAGCAAGAGATGAAGAACCGGGCCCGCTTTATTGAATTCCTCCCGCATCAGCTCCGCATTGAGCCGGTAGCCTTCGCCCGCGCTTTGCACCACACCCCGGCTCGGAGTAGACCCGCCGCCCATGAAGAGTGATACCCCCACGAGACCCTCGTGACCGACCACCGCAATCTCGGCCGAGGCGCCATTTTCGAGGACGTACAGAAGCGAGACGATGGAGGTTGTCGGGAAATACACGTGTGTGAGAGTGACGCCGGACTCATACAGCACGACACCGAGAGGCATCTCCACCAATTCCAAGTGCGGGAACCATCGTCCCTGTTCCGCGTGCGGAAGCTGAGCCAATAGGTGGTTCTGGGCCGGCGATGGGCGCACATCATTCACAGAGGATTCTCTAAGGTGGAGGACTTGCAACGATTACCGAGGGAACCCTTGGCGGCTCCCGCCGGGTTACCTCGCCGGCGCGGAAGCTACGTGGGGCACCGTACACAAGAGTTGCCTGCCTCGCAACTGCAAAGTCTCGGTACGGTAACGAACAGACGGGCTGCCGCGTCCAATTTATGCTCGCGGGGAGATCACCCATGAAGAATTTAGCTTCATGAAGGGCAAGATTGCCAAATGAAGCAACGC
>Ga0116230_10005733_pt1 | contig 12196 bp, 8 predicted proteins | sample S1TSphfallax_3_FD_88678 | JGI IMG/M metagenome (GOLD analysis project Ga0116230, IMG submission 88678) | Host-associated microbial communities from peat moss isolated from Minnesota, USA - S1T2_Fd - Sphagnum fallax MG | ecosystem: Host-associated > Plants > Peat moss > Unclassified | place: USA...
ATAAAATATTTGAAGAAATGGGGGGAAAATAATTCAAAGATGAAGGCTTTAAATAAGCTTGAAATGGTTGCCGTGTTTTGATTTTCCACTTGAATTTCAAATGGTTGTCACCAATGCTTTTTTTCACAAATATTGCCATTTTTCAACAATTTTTTGGGATTTTTTGGGATTTAAAAAAAAGTGTATATTCAAGTAATTTTGCTATTTTTTGGGAATATTTTGATTAATTTTTTATATAATTTTTTTTTGAAAATAAATTCTTGGTTGTCACTTTTTTTTAACTTTAAGTTTTAAGATGATCACCTCTAAAACCTTCATTTTCAACAGATTAATCACCTTTAATTTGTTACTTAAATTTGAACTCAATAGAGTTATCAGTAAAGTTACCCTATCATCACCATGTCTTTGGGCCTCCTTTCACCCCTTATCCCCTCTTTAAATGGTATCCGCAAAATGAAGGAAATTTGATTGAATCTGAGTATGAAATGCTGAAACTCAACATTTAATGCACAAGGTTCGAGAGTAATTATAGTAGTTGTTGTACAGGTAGGAGCGGTGAAAATAAAATATATGTAGCAAGTTCACACCATAAAGGTGAGGCATAGAACTTTCTATTTTCCGAGTAGTAGCCTAGAAAATCCCCTTTGAGGAAACGTGCAATTTTCATCATCTTTCGTAAAATCAAATGTCACTTTGACAAACTTAAGGCTCTCATTTTGGGTTTGAAATTCATGTTTGGGTTCACATTTCACATCATCCTACCGTTCCAACCGACATGAAGAACATAAAGAAATTTCCAGTGTATTAGGGGCCACCTTATGTCAATAGAGCACTCCCAAAAATTATGCGGAGGGTAAGGCCTGAGGACAAGCACATTACTAGAATAAGGGGCTTGCTTGAGACGATCGTCAAGTGTGGTCACTTTTCTGGTAATACCCTCGTTCGTTTGAAGGTCTTACCCAACAACATAAAGGCAATGCAAAAAATAGAAGAACATTCTCTGAAGCAAAAATAATGTAGGGTTGGGCTTGCTATCACCGTGTTCCAAGCATTTTTTTTTAAAAAAATAGTGATATATCTCCAAAATGCTAAATAAATAAATCAAAAATGAATGATTTTGAAGGTTTTCAGTTGTCAGAAATGGAAAAAAAAAAAACAGTAAAAATCTCCAAAATCCTATATGTGATTTTCATTGTGCAACCAAACATATAGGGTAAATCGATCACCTTCATATGACCAAACATTTATTTATATCATCATCATATGTGTTCTAATTTGGGCGACTTAAAATGTTATAAGAGTGCTACCTCAAGTTCTAGAAATCATCTTTGAAGCACAAAGAAAAAGGAGAAATGAAAAAATAACAAGAAAAAATAATGCTTTCCAACTTACAAAATGCGATTTAAATTTTTTAAAAATTCTTTGGACCTCTCCTATTTTCAAACCTCATAATTTTTTATTTTATTTTTTATTCATTTTAAGCAATTTAAAGTGATATAGGAATGTCACCTGAAGTTTTTACAAATCATTTTTAAAAGCTAATAACAACAAAGTAAAATACAAGAATTTTTTTTGGGTGTTTGAGAACTGGCCTTTGTAAGGTTTGATGGTTTGTTTCCTTTTGAATTTTGGACCACCTCTCTTTTGAGGGGCATAACTTTCTCAATTCTATTCCACTTTTGATGATTTACAATGTATTCCATTTTTTATGATTTTCAATGTGCCAGATGCATGAATAAGAAAGGTTCAAATTTTGTTGGACACCAGAAACAACTGAGCCCTCCCCTTGGATCCAGTCTGCCCTGAGTGCTTAAGTGTTCGATCACCAGCTGGTTTATTGGTCCTAAGGCCCTCATTTCCAAAATACTCTCACCCTAGGCCCCCTTATGGCCTTAGTTTACACATGAATATCCCATCCTCCTATGCAAGAGGAGAGAGATCTTAGGGCCTATTCCTCAAGAGTGGGAGGGAAAAAACTTATGCCTACAAGTTTCAGGTATCAAATCTCTCCCACTCTTTGAGGAGTAGGTGTAAGAATCCTCCCCTTTCCTGTGGCCTTGGGATCCTCATAGGCTTTTAAGTGTAGGGCAGGGTTTCGTTTAAGGATTTTGTGGTGTTGCCAAAGTGGTGATCTTTCATTAAACAATTTAGCCAAATTTGGCTACATACTAGACTCTATGGAAGTAGAAACCAAAAAAATCATTCTATATTCTTGGCTACCTACTGGAACTTATGCATAAAAATCGGGCGATTGGGAAAGAAAAACAGCATTTCATTTTTTCAAAACGCCCGTTGCATTTGCTTGCTTTCTATGTTTCTTCCTTCCTTCTCCCTTTGTGTTCGTGTGTGGAGCGTTCCTGCAACAAAAATCGTCTTCCGGAGCCTGCGTTTCCCTGTGTTTCTCGACTTCCTAATCAACGTGGAGCCAGCGTTCTCATGGCGGTATGAAGCCCTCTTTTGGCTCGTATTCTCTCTCCGAGCTTCATCTAAATTTTGCTTTCACAGATCTCAGTTTTTAGTATCAGTGAGTCTTGTAGACAACGAGGTTTGTTTGTTCGCAAGTCTTTTTGAATATATATATTTTTTTCCCTTACAGTTTTGTCTCTGTGTGTTCTCTTGCCCTTTATGATCGGTCCTATGTTTTTGCACATGCTGTAGCGGAAGTGTTGGTTACGTTGTGTGACCGGTTAACCCGTTTTGGACATACTTCTGGCGGTATTTCTGTGTGTGTATGTGTGTCTATCTCCACGATTGACTCGCTTATTTCTTTCTGAAGCCGTTGTCCAAAGCCCCATCGGGTCTTGTACTGGAGAGTTTGCATCCTGTGCTCTCTTTCCTTCTAGGAATGGGCTTGCTGGTGTACCTATTTTAGGTTTCTACAGCACTTTTGGATTCTGCTGAGAAAATCTGTTAGCGTCTACTATTACCGATTGGACATCATGTGCATTGTCTTTTACCCTGTCACATGTCTCCTCATGCTTTGCCATGATGGATAGACCGTATTCTGATCTCTCAGTTCATGGGATGTCCCTAACCTTATTTCTCACCTTGCCCTTTTTGATCCCGATGTTGAGTTTGTCAAGAAGCTTAGGGTTCATTTGACTACAAGGTCCTGGTTTTTTCTTTGTTGTTCTTGTGATACGCAATAGTGGGCTTCTCATTATGCTCTTATGATGTTTTTGAGGTCAAGGAGGATTTTCACTACAGTTTTTGTAGGAGGAATAACCTTACAAATTTTGAAGCTCAGTTTTGTTCAGCAACTGATGATTTAGGTTGTGTTGACCTGAAATGCAGACTGTTAAAGTCACCAATGTCTCACCGAAAGCCACACAACATGACATACTGGATTTTTTCTCCTTCTCTGGTGAGATCCAGAATATTGAGCTTGAAAGGTCAGTTTTTCATTTCTCCAAAAAACATTTACAGCTATCTCTTACAGGCAATCTATATGCAGCTGTTGCCTCCAAAGATTGCAATCTGGGTACCCCATCTACTGATCAGTTTTGTGGTAAGCCCTCCAGAGATGGAGGGGGTTCACAGGTTGCATATGTAACCTTCAAGGAGGCCCAGGCTCTAGATACTGCTCTTCTTCTCTCGGTGAGTTTGTATCACCTTGCCAAGAGGAATTTGTTAATATGCATACCGCCTCAGCTGTATTCAAAAGCTTTCACAATAGGTCAGTCCACAGACATGGCAGCTTTGATTTAGACAACATTGTGACACAATCTGCCAGTAGTTTTATAGCCCTATAAGTATTTGTTAACCTATTATACATTTGCTTACAACATTTTCACATGCTTAGCACAGAAGGATTGAGTCTGCCTGATCAATTTTGAACTTAATTTGCAGGGTGCAGTAATTGTGGATCAAGCAGTGAATATATTTCCACTTGAAGATGAAGTGCAAACTGCCAGCACAACTACTTCTATGCGGTCAGAGCACAAGTATACAGAGTCCAGGGTTTGCTCCTTAACTTTACATCACTCTTTACACAGTTAAGCAATTATGCAGCAGTGCAGTAATAGATTTGATGGTCTTGGGAAGGGATGTAGACAGGAAAAGGAGATGTGAATGTTGCATTTCCAAGATCACCTTCCTATACGTATCTTTCTGTTCTTCTCAAACCATAACTCAAGAAGTTTTGAGCAGAAATTTCAATGTTCAGAGTTCCACTAAGTTCCTGTGAAGAGAATTGAAATTGAAGTGGAAAGGACTGTGATGTGTGGCATCACAGCCCTAACCATGAATGTGTGGGAAGGAATCTCTAATCCATCATTTGCCTATGGTGTGTCTAAGTTTCATTGCTGAAAGACAGACTGATGGAAATAGGTAAGATAGTAGTGCCATATTTTATGAATGTTCAACATTCAACTTCAGGATATCAAGGCTCAATGCTTTGGTCCTCAGTTGCATATATTTCTGCAATTTCAGGTGGCACCTCTTTGATGATGGTTCATCTTGCCATTGTATTGCAATTTGTCATCTGGAGGCTTTTTGCAGTAGTTTCTTCTTGTGTCAGTTAATTGGTTAATGTTAAACACTTACTTTTGATATCGTCTGGAATTTGGTGCAGTCTGAGTATGCAGGTTTGAGCTCTGGGCACAGTCAAAATAGTGCACAGGATGTGATTGCAAGCATGCTGGCAAGAGGTTTTATTTTGGGGAAGGATGTGATGGGTAAGGCAAGAGCATTTGATGAAAAGCACCAGTTGACAGCAAGTGCAACAGCCACAGTATCCAACTTCGATAGAAAGACTGGTATTACCGAGAAATTGAGTGCAGGTACTCAAGCTGTGAATCAACAGCTGAAGGCAGTGGACCAGAAGTTCTCAGTTTCTGAAAAGACACGATCGGCATTTGCTGCAGCTGAGCAGAAAGTGAATACAGCAGGATCTGTTCTCATGAAAAATAGGTATGTCTTAACAGGTGCAACTTGGGTTACAGGGGCTTTTTCCAGGGTTTCAAAGGCTGCTGCAGATGTGAGCCAGAAAACAAAGGAGAAGGCAGCCATATTGGACAAGCAGGAGGGCAGGAGTGGGCAGACTGCAGGATCTGCAGATAATGAATACCAGTCCACTTTTGGTGGCAGTTATGACCCTCCAGCTACACATCCTACATTGGAACATGCAGTTGATGCAAGATACCCTAACCTTGGCTATGACCAGTATGCTCCCCTTCCATCTACCTATGCACCAATATCAAAGCCCCCACCAGCACATGACTCATTTCTTTGATGTCTGGAACCTCATTTAGGACAGTCTGGACTGGTTTAGAGGCACATCTCTTGGGGTAAAGACAATTTGACCTAATAACTGCATCATTACTGTCTGGCATGATTGTACATAGCATATATATATATAGATCATGACAAGAGCATACGAGTGACATGCCAAGATATATCTTGTACTCCATTCTTTGCAGTTTTTTTGAACTTTGGGACTCTATGTCCACTAAGTATTTACAATTACCTCAGGTTCTTGCATATGTCCAATGTGATTTGCATAGGTCTGTTAGTTGGGTTTATTGCACTTACACTTTCATTTTGCCCTTGCGATCCCTGTTATTGTCCCCACTAGTCTTTTAAAATTCAAGTAACCCCTGATTAAGATGGATGCCCTTTGTTGCATTTTCACCTTCTGGTGATGTAATGAGAGATATATGCCTTCAAGCAAATCAACTCTCTGTAACCTTTTGTGTTGAAGGGCATAGCTATGGACATCACCAAGTTGATGGCAGGAGTTCAACTAGATAGCAGAAATGGCTTGGCCACAAGTTTGTTTGTAAGAAAATCACAGTGTTTGGATTCTGTGCCAACAAAACAGTGCACAAGTGATTAACCAGGTTCCTATGCAGAAGGGTTAGCACTTTTGTTATTGTTGATTTACCTTGGATCACTATGTAACTTGAGTTTCATTTTTATGGCTGGTGTGTACATTTTGTTGTTGCAATGAGCACTGAAGTTGTAAGGCTTGTGATACATCTTGGTGATGTCTTAATTGTAAAAAGAAAACAAGTGTGAGTGAGATGATCCTTGTGTACACATAGATGACAATTGACCAATAGATTCTACTAAATAGGAGTTGCTCCTCTGGTGTGTTGAATTTGCATGAGCACCACATGAAAATTCACATAGAATTACTGGTGACAATCTGAGGCCAAGCACAAGATTGAATGTAAAGTTGGTTACTATGAAGGGTTTTACCATATGCCAATGAAAGGGGCTCATATTAGATGCCAGTCATAGGGGGTCTTAAAGAAAGATCAATGTGGAGAGGTTTTTCATGACCTAACAAATGGTACAAAATGCTTAATACTTAAATCAATGATTACCCTTATTGTATAGGAAGGATATATCTAGTTAGTTATGATCAAGGTTTTTATTATTCAAATTCTTCAAGTAGGGTAGATGGCTAACATGTGCTTTTGGTGGTATGCCAAGGTGGCATAAATTTTGTTTTTGGATGGTGATTCCAATTGGCTATGTAGAAATTATTTAGCTCTAGTATAAACTATATTTAATTATATAATTTTAAAATTGACACTATATAACCTTGGATTAATCCCTAGCCATGGGGTTTTAGTCTTAGGTTCAAGTGGCTGTGTTTTTTTCACCCTTTAGTACTTGGGGCTACTAAACACAAGTTATGGTAAAAAGAGATGACAACAAAAGCACAAAGAAAGTAGCTTTTGTGGCTACTGAATAGTATGAGGAATAAGTGTCAAACTATGCCACTCTCCACATTAGAAACAAATTGTGACTCAAGCCACCTCTCTAAAACACAAAATAACTTCATATGAATCATACTTGTGTTGTTGACTTGTGCTATGTGTAACATGCAATGGTGGTCAACAAGTACAATTTATTTGCATACTTTGTGAATCACCCAGAAATTGATTCATGGACACATGGAAATTAAGACTATATGTGAATGACAAGGAATATTAGAACACACAGCCACATGTCCAATTTTGCAATGTAATATGGCATTTGCTTATTGGATTCACAAATGTGTATTAGTAAACAAAGAAATTGTGTTATTTTCCAAGGTGTAAAAAACAAATCCATGGTGTTGCAAAAGAACCCACCAACAAATTTAGCACATCTAACGTGACAAATAGCCCAAGTCAAGTTAGTCAAATTTTCTAAAATGTTGAAGCATCTTCTAGAGGATGCAAAAGCAAGGCAACAAATTTGCATTGGAAGTGTCTTTACCTCCCCCAAAGGTAGCTTTAAGTGGTTGATGTATGGAGTATCAATGTTGTGTAATATAGCTAATAGGAACACCGTGATTCTACAAGAAAGCAACCCATGTCACGTCATTCCTTGTAACATAATGTGAATCCAACTAGTTGCAAGAAGCATTAGATGCAAAAAACTAATCATGTAACCTTAGGATTAGTGTGCTTTTGAATTGCTTTTACAACACCATTTAGTATAGAAACCTTAAACTATGCTCGAATTAGGCCCATGTTGATAGGAATCCTTTGTTGCAAGTGAAGATTGGAACTTGCAAAATGTGATAGTTGAACATAAGTGGCCACAATGTAAGACTTATTTTGCAAGCCGACCATATTTCACTAGTTTCAATAAAACTAAATGTCACTTGTAAGACTTATTTGCAAGCCAACCATATCTCACCAATTTCAATAAAACCAAATGTCATTAGGTTCTAAGATTTAAACAAGTTTAGGTCCATGTTATAGGTCAAGTTCTAGGGTCTCTAAACCAAACGTTTCAATTTTGTTGGATCCACCATTGGAACCTAATTGGGCAATTGGCTTTTTTTCAAAATTGAATTAGAACCTTAATCGGGGGTGCTACTTCATTTTAAACAAGTTTAGGTTCTCTAGGTAGATAAGTACAACTTTATAAGGTATATGTTTGGCCCTACATTTTAGGCTTATTACATCTTATTGATTGTACATAATTAATTGTGTACAATGGAACTAGACTTGGTCTTAAATTGGATTGGCTTTAAATTCTTTGTGAAAATGACAAGAACCAAAAGTTTTTTAATTATCCAAAAAACCAATCTCAAAATTAAAACCTCCTGAATTAAAGGTTTTTAAAAAAACAAATGAGTTTGAATTGGGACCAAAGGTTCCTTTTGAAATCAAAAACTAAACAACATTAGTTCACACCCCAAGAAAAGAAAGAACTATACAAAATGCTTTAAAACAACAAAATTAAATTTATTCTCAAAATTTTTTGTACCTAAAGCACAAAATGTAGAAACCTACAGTCCCATCTACCTATGATGCACATACATGTGATACATTTTACATAGGATAATACATATGACATATCTTCATTGCCAAGAATATCAAGATTTTGCAAAGTGAGGTTACTTTGAAAAGTGCAAATATCTCTTTCCACTATATTATGATGGCTGCACACATCTAAAAAACATCAAATCTAAAAAAATAACAATTGTGTAACTTTGAGTTCCTTTAAGAAGATAAAAAAAATTCCTCCCATTATCGTCCTTGGTTGAAATTCTCCTCTAGGATTGTTATTTGAAACTTGAGTTCCTAGGCCAATTTTTAAGCTTGGTTTTAACTTTACACCACTATTGCCTTATCCATCCTCATAATTTCCATCTACCCTATCACCATGCCCAAAATTACCCCTTTTTGGTTGAAGGTAGTTTGCAAGTTGGCCATTTCTATTATCAAGGCCTTGGTCTCCCTTTGATGAAGTGCCTTTTGTATTAAAGGGCTACCTATTCCTTGGGGGACGATAGTGGGGGTTGGAAATACCGTCTTCACCATTACCACCTGTTCTAAAACAATTTGAAATGCATGATGGGAGGAGGATTTTGATGGAAATCATACCTCCATTATTGTTTAGGTATGTTGTGGAGGGGCAATAGTGGCTAGCATTACCCCCTTACTTGTGTTGCCTTCTTCATGTCTTGGTTCTAAAGGTAATCATAGGGGTCCAAAAATACCACCTCTTTTTAAACTATATCCATCTCCCCCTAAAGGTAATTGAAAGATTTGGAAAAGGGGGAAGGTGATGGTAGCTATTTAGGAACTACTATCTTTTATGTTGGCCAACGAATTAAAGATGTCTTTGTGCGTTAAGTGGTTTCACTTGGATTAAATGTGTCTTTGTATGGTTGAAAACATGGTAAAGTATACACAAAAAATAGTGTAAGCAACAAAATACCAAGGTCCCTGAATAAAAGGACTAACAAGTAGATGATTTTATGGGGATAATGAAAAAAAATTGGGTGCATTATTTCTTGATTCTTATTTACGTGTACTTCAAAAGCTAAATTGTTATGATCATGTTTTTTTAAGCCACTTGCAAGTACTTGAATTGGACCTAAAATTTGTGGCAATTTGAAACATAAATTTCAAGTATTTGAAAGTAGGTGAAATATTTTTACAAGTATTTGGTTTTTTTTCCAAGCGCCTCAATATTTATGTGGTGAACATTTAATTTTTTCTTTTTTGGTTAATGGATTTTTTTTTCATAAATAAAATCATCCCCCACCTGTAAAAAATGACATAATTTTTGGGGATACTTTTGGGGTATTTTTTCAAGTCCAAATGATATGGCGCAAATTGCTTTGAAAAACTAAAAGGATGTTAGGGATGCCCGTGAAAAAAACTAAAATATTTGTTTGTTTTGAAATGCTAAAGGAAAGTTTGAAGTTTGAAAGACTTTTTTTTTAGTGTTTCAAGTAGAAAACAAGGTAACAAGTATGTACAAAATATCTAGATTTTGAGTGAATTTATTGATCTAATGAACAAGGATTAGTGAACTACACCCACATTTTGTAGTAATGTAAGGATCGTAAGGTTCACATTTTCTTAAAATTTTTCCCTTTAAGAGATGGAACTATCATTTCCCCTTCCTTGTAAACCAACATCATCTTAGTTTTAAGTTGAAAGTTGGCTACCTTTTTACCTTCCTTCCTTGCCTTCTTTTTTGTCAACTATTCCACATGCGGTCATTGTGTTTGGGGGGAAATGGTAGTCGCCTTGGTTACCATGCCCCTCCTCATGCCTATAACATTTGGTGAAGGAGTGAACCACCCCCTTGTGCTAGTTTGTGGATCCTCTCCTTGTGGGTAACTAATTGCCAAAGGAAAAAAGGGCAATAGGATCTCCAACTTGATGTTGTCTCACTCCCCTCTAGATGTTTCATTCTCCATTGGAAACTACCACCTCAAGAATACATCCATGACTTGGGCAATTTCCAACTCCTTAGGCTAAGCTCCCTCTAGCCATTTACACATATCCTATTGCAAACCCAACATAACCAAACCAACCCAATTGATGATTGCCTTCCTCTTCTGCCTTGAAGAAATAACACCATAGTAAAAAAACAATAACATTAATAGTTTTTGAGTTGGATAATTCACAACAATGCCCAACATGTAATGAGTATTGTCCCAACATTTGGTGCATGGTTGACCCACTTGTGACAAATTTTGCTAGTAGTGACACCATGTGCCTAGTTTGTTAATGGACGATAATTGTGACATCTAGGAATGACATTTTTTTACAATGTGGGGAAGCTTCGTGGTTTCCATCATCACTTCCTTATTGATGTAAACTTCCTTGCCCCTCACAACTACCACCCATCTAGCATCTTTCATTTGCAGATTGTGCAAAAAATCCACCACCAAGTCCATTATAATCTCCCCCCAATGTATTCCCCCAATATATTCACATAAATTTTTCACTTATTGGCCCATTCCTCATCTTCTTCCACCAACCAATTCTTCATTTTGTTCATTTGTTTCATGGCCAGAACATGTCATAATCCTCTCACGATCTCCAAAGCTATGACCGCCTCCTTCTTATTTATGTTTATTAACCTTTTATCTATCTTTTGGTTTATTTCCATACATTCTTTTTTTTTCTTCCCTCTTTTTGATGTTCTGCCTTCTTCCTATTTACTTTCCACTTTGTTGCAAGCATCATCCAAAGAAGTTCAAGTTTTTCTTACTATGCATGTCCTTTCCTACTATGTGAGCTTAATGGTAGCTATGGTGTAGTGCCTTCTTTACCTTTTTCATTTTCTTTCATTTATCCCATGGATTATATAGGCAAGATTTCCAACCTTCATTCAATTGACCCAATCGTTGCCCCTATTTATGGGTACTTCCTCCATCATGAAACATCTAGGGGTAGGTGGGAAGAAGCTATCGTTACCATCCAAGTAAATTTTCTAGTTATTTTGAACTTTCCCAAATTCTCTATATCCCCTAAAGTTCCTTATTATTTTCATCTTCGTTAGGTGAGGCAATAATTATTCTCACTTCAATTCAATAATCCTACCTTGAAAAATAATTAACAAATGTATTATCCTCCACCATTACTATTTGGTTTTCTCCAAAAACTATTATCCTTAAGGTTTCTTCCACTATCATTTATTGGTCAATTTCCTTTTCTTCTCCAAAAATTACCTCCTAGTTTTCTTCTTCTTCAAGCACTACTATGCCTTTATCCCCCCTTTTAAACTTTGTAACTAGTCCTTTGGTTGCATCATCAAAAACCTAGTATGGTTTCAATTTATTAACATGGTAAGTATTTGGAATTTACTAATGAGGAGGTATTGTTAGACCTCCTACAACCAATATGGTTGGACTCTAAAAAGTGTTGCATCTTTCATTTGGTTCGGCACACCTTGCGATTCCATGTTGTGTCGCAACCCCATTTTGGCCAAGTGTGAAGATGAAACTCACACTCCCAAAGTTGGGGACTTGGAGTCCTCCGGGACTCCCAAACCATTAGAGCTCGACAGCAGGGGTCAAAACACCTTGCATTGGGGTGTTATTTATATCAATGGAAAGGTCTTGAAGCGTAGATGTCCAAAATGGCCTCGCATGAGCCATTTGAACATTTGCAGCCCAAGTTATGGGCAAAAGAAGGGCCGGGAGTCAAATTGGCAGTTTGACTCCCGACCACTAAAAGTCGGGAATCGACCTCTTCCCGACGTCTGCAGAAGGAGTACGATAAGGCATTGGAAAACTCTCGAGGAGAGCTACAACTTTGGTTTAGACCTCACTCCAATCGGAGGTCGGAGCCAAGAGTTGTGAGTGTCCAAAGTCCCGAGAGTCCAACCCGGGACAATTTCAGGACTCCTCCTTGGGAGTCCCGGGAAAATGTGCCATTTTGATGTAGCTCCCGCGGGGAGCTGCAGAGAATACTATATGGGGGAAGGTGGTGGCTTCCCC
>Ga0116230_10005739_pt1 | contig 12184 bp, 10 predicted proteins | sample S1TSphfallax_3_FD_88678 | JGI IMG/M metagenome (GOLD analysis project Ga0116230, IMG submission 88678) | Host-associated microbial communities from peat moss isolated from Minnesota, USA - S1T2_Fd - Sphagnum fallax MG | ecosystem: Host-associated > Plants > Peat moss > Unclassified | place...
CCGTGCAGCACATGGCTTTCGCTGTACCAGGCCTGTAGACCGCTCACCTCAAGCATGGCCGCTCACCTCATGCATGATCGGTGCCGAGATAGGCGGTGATGACCGCTGGGTTGCTGGAGACGGACTCATAATCGCCCTCGGCCAGCACGCGGCCGCGTGTGAGCACGGTGATGCGATCGGAGAGCCCCGAAACCACCGACAGATTATGCTCCACCATCAGGATCGTGCGGCCGGTGCGGATGCGGCGGATCAGTGCCACGATGCGGGCCACGTCATGTTCGGTCATGCCGGCCGTCGGCTCGTCGAGAAGGAGAAGCGGCGGGTCGAGTGCCAAAGTCGTTGCAATCTCAAGCGCGCGTTTGCGCCCGTAGGGCAGTTCGGCGGCGGCCACGTCCGCATAGGTCTCCAGCCCGACATCGGCCAGCAGCGCGCGGGCGCGTTCGTCGTAGCGCTGGAGGATGCGATCCGACCGCCAGAAGTCGAAGCTGCTGCCGCGTTCTCTCTGGAGGGCGATACGGACGTTTTCAAGTGCGGTGAGGTGGCCGAAGACGGCCGAGATCTGGAAGCTGCGCACCATGCCCCGGCGGGCGACGTCGGCCGGTTTGAGGCGGGTGATGTCCTGCCCCTGGTAGACGATGCGGCCGGCACTGGGCTGCAGGAATTTCGTCAGCAGGTTGAAACACGTCGTCTTTCCGGCGCCATTCGGGCCGATCAATGCGTGGATCGTGCCTGTTTCGATCCGCAGATCGACTTTGTCGACGGCGGAGAAGCCGCTGAAGGTTTTGGACAGGCCGGAGGTTTCCAGGATCACATTGTTCAAGTTTTTTATTCCCGGGGGACCGGCACCAGACAGGGACGCTCGCATAGAAAGCCGGACGGTGCAATGGCCGGCCATGGATCGGCGGGGTGGACGCGGAGTTTAGTGATTGTGGCCGGGGCAATGCTGCAACGCAAATCTCATCGGCCGTGCCGGCTGCAGCCGGGTCGCATGCCATCGTCTTGAACGAGACCAAGCGCGCCCAAAAACGGAAAGCATCCTCGCGGGAATATAATTCGTTAGTTTAAAGCAAGCTTAATCAGGTTTGTGTCGTAAATCGATCGACATGATTATGGCTTAGCGAGGAGAAATCTTGTGACTACCCCGGCTCAGTCGACGCCTGGCGTTCAGCTGCTTGGTGTAAACCTATCAGGCGCCGAATACGGGAACCCCGTCACAGGCGTGATGAATTACAACTACGTTTACCCGACCACGGCCGAGATCAACTACTTTGCGTCTCTTGGCCTCAATACAATTCGCATCCCGGTCGCCTGGCAAAGGTTGCAGCCCACCGAGAATGGACCTCTCAGCACGGTCCAGCTGTCACAGCTGGAGACGCTCGTTGCCTACGCAGCGACGAAAGGTGTGACGGTCGACATCGATCTGCACAACTATGGTGCCGGTTACGGATTCAATGTTGGAACCGTCCAAACACCGGATTCGGCCTTCGCCAATTTCTGGAGCCAGATGGCGCAGACCTTCAAGAACGCGCCGAACGTCATCTTCGGCCTCATGAACGAGCCGAACGCGCAGACACCCGCGGCCTGGGCTGTCGCGGCACAGGGTGCGGTGAATGCCATTCGCGCGACCGGCGCGACACAGGAAATTCTGGTTTCCGGTTCGGACTGGGATACCGCATCGTCCTGGGTCAGTTCGGGGAACGCCGCGACCGTCGGCCAAATCACGGACCCCGACAACAATGTCGTCTTCGAGGTTCATCAGTATTTCAATCCAGGATCGACCGGCACCAGCACACAAGTCGTATCGCCCGATATCGGGCCAGAAAGTCTGGCGTCCGTCACGCAATGGGCTGAGCAGAACGGCAAGAAGCTGTTTCTCGGCGAATTCGGGGCCGGTCACGATCCGGCCAGTCTGACCGCTTTGAGCAACACGTTGAACTACCTGAATGCCAACGCCAACGTCTGGCAGGGTGGCACCTACTGGGCCGGGGGACCTTGGCTGGGCAACTACATGTTCTCGGCCGATCCGCAGAACGGCGCTGAAGCGCCGCAGACCGCCGTGCTGGCCGCCGCTGCCGCCACCGCCCAGTCGATCGCGATCTACGCGGCGACGCCGACGATCACGACTGCGGCGACGGCCAGTGCCATGCCATTCAGCGGGGTCATCATTACCGGCGCCAATATCGCGCAAACCACAACTGCTACCGTCACGCTCAGTTCCGCGCTCTACGGTACGCTGTCGGACCCGAATGCCGCGTCCGATGGCAGCACGATTGTGAACGGCGTGTGGACGATGTCCGGATCATCCGCGGCGGTGGCCGCGGCCCTCGATGAGTTGGCATTTACTCCGAACGCCAGTCTGGTTGGTGCGCCGGGCGGCGCCAGCACGATAGTCACTGCCGCCATCGCGGAGGCCGGTGAGACAGCCTCCACCAGGTCGACGATCACCGCGGGCGTGCCCCTGCCGATTTCGATCGCCCCCACGGCCATCGAAATAGCGACCACCGACGCCGCAACCGTCGCGCCGTTCGCGGGCATCGCGATCACCGATGCCAATGCCGGACAGGCCGAGACCGCCGCCGTTACGCTAAGCGCTGCCGCCAACGGCACGCTGTTTGACCCGAACGCCGCCACGGATGGCAGTACAATGGCGGGCGGCGTCTGGACCGTCTCCGGCTCGCCGGCGGCGGTGGATGCGGCCATGAGCGACCTGACATTCACAACTGCCGCGAACGAAGTCGCGCCAAACGCCGCTGTCGCCACCACGTTGACGGCTAACGTCAAGGACACGGCTGGCGAAACGGCTTTGGCAGCATCAACGATCGTGGCGACCCAGAGTGCTGCTCAGGCCGCCATCGCGCAGCCGGCGGACGACACCATCGTGTTGAACACGTCGGAAGACCGCACGAGTGGCGATGCGACCTTCACCGTTGCGGTCGATGGTCAACAGGTCGGTGGCCAGTATCAGGCGCATGCGCTGCATTCCTCAGGCGACGTGAGCACCGTTGCGCTGACGGGCGACTGGGGTTCCGGCGTGAATGACGTGGAGGTCAGCTTCATCAACCAAGCGTACGGCCGCAAACTCTATGTCAACTCCATCTCCGAAAACGGCGTGACTTTTACTGGCAGCAGCGCCTCGTTTTCCCGGGACGGCAGTCATTCCATTGCCATCGGCGGCGCGACCCCGACCGAGGCGGCACCCGCCGACACGCTGACCTTGCAGCTCTCCGAAGATGCCTGGAGCGGCAACGCGCTGTTCGCGCTCTATATCGATGGCAAGCTGGTGACGACGCCTCAGGTGGTGACGGCCCTGCACGACGCCAATCAAACCCAGGGCTTCACCGTCGCCGCTAACCTCGGGGCTGGCACCCACACGATCGGCATCGCCTGCGTCAATGACAGCTATGGCCCATCGCCCGGCGAGCAACGCAACGTTTTCATCGACGGGATCACGCTCAACGCCTCCGATGTCTTCAGCGGCATGGCTGCGCAGCATGTCACGAGAGGCATCGCCACCTTCACGGTCACGACGACGCATTGAAGGCGGGCGCGTGAGGAGCGGCGTTTCACCCGCCGCTCCCAGGCCGGAAGCCCTGTCTCATACCCCAAATTCGACCAATCGGACCAATAGGGCATTGCCATAATGACACTATTGCAGGGCCAAAAATTTCGTGTTTTCAGGCATCGGCAGTTCGTTTCGATCATAAATTTCTGAGTATAATAAGTGTAACGGTTACAGTTCGATGACAGTTCATCCCAATGTTCCGTCCTTGGAAGAAACGCCCAGTGGGCATGGGCTCCAGCGGGGCCAAAGCCTCCTAATCCACACATCCGATCAGAGAGTCCGGCGGTGACGGTTGGCACTCTCATCCAGCACGGGCTGGCAGCGAAAGCGCTGCTGGCCTACGTCTCTTACAGCGAGACAAGGCGGGGCGTGTTCCGGAGGCGTCTGCACAGGTCGGGCCTTCTGCTCTGGAACGTGCTTCCCTACGCGCAGTTCTTCGCCAAACTGCATCTCAGTCGCGCGGGGCGCGTTCTCTACCACCATAGTCACGTCTTCAACCGGAAATTTCTCGGGCCTTATCTGTCGACCGACCTTGCAACGCACAAGAAACTCGCGGTCCAGAAGCATTTCCTGTTTTTTGTTGATCGGGCGTTCGCAGGAGACACGTCGATCCGCGGCCTTCGTCGGGGCTTGTGCCTTTGGCAAAGAACGGCCGAGAACGAGGATCACCGGATCGTATTGCGGCTTTCGGATGCAACGAAATTTGAAGGTGACCTGCTCCTTGAGTATCTTTTCAACGATCAGCGTCTCCACAGCCTGTCCTATGTTTTCGCGCCAGGGCGCGTCTTCGGGCTGCCGGATGCCAATGTCGCTTTCATAGGAGGATCGCAGGGCGCCAATGGCTGCCAGCAGGAAACGCGCGCCGCTGCCAGGGGCATCGGCGGCATCCATCCCGCCAACATGCTCGTTCTGGCTCTCCGGGCGATCTGCCAATCTCTGAATGTCACGGGCCTCTGCGGCGTGCCGTCACGATTCCAGCTTCTCAATCACACGGATCAGTCTCCGCGGGAGGAGAATTACGATCGCCTGTGGACCATGAATGATGGAACGTTGCTGAATCACGTCTATTACATGCCGGCTCGGCTGAACGTGGATGATGATGGCCAACTCACCGGAACACACCGCACGCGCCGCCGCCGCCGCCGCCGCCTGCGGCAGACCATCATCGATGAGATCGCCGCGTGTTTTCGTCTCTACACGATGCCGGGTCGCGAAACGGCCAGGATCACATCATCGTATCGGCCATCAACAATCTGACCGTTTGACGCTCCGGCACTGGAAGCGGGTTGGGCGCGACCATAGCTACCGCATCTAGTAAAGTGCGGAGCGGAGAAGACCGTTGGGATACGATGACCATCCGGTCGGGTGGTGGCGCGCGGGTTCGGCCGCCGAAGCTGAGAGGGGGACGGCCGACGGTGGCGAATAGCAAGCTGACCGCTTACAAGGCCAAGCGTGACTTCGCCCTCACCGCGGAGCCGAGCGGCGACGCCGCGCATGCGGCCGGACCTCGCCTGCGCTTCGTCGTGCAGAAGCACGCGGCGACCCGCCTGCATTACGATCTGCGGCTGGAGTTGGACGGCGTGTTCAAATCCTGGGCCGTCGCCAAGGGTCCGTCGCTCGATCCTCACGAAAAGCGCCTCGCGGTCGAGGTCGAGGATCATCCGCTCGACTACGGTGACTTCGAGGGAACCATTCCCAAGGGCCAATACGGGGGCGGGACCGTTCAACTCTGGGATCGGGGCTACTGGTCGCCCCAGGGCATGACGGCCGAGGACGGCCTCGCCTCGGGTGATCTCAAATTCACGCTCGAGGGCGAGCATCTGCACGGCAGTTGGGTGCTCGTCCGGATGAAGAACTGGAGCGGCAAGCGGGTCAATTGGCTCCTCATCAAGCATCGGGACCAGTTTGCGCATGAGGGCGACAACGACGCCTTGCTCGCCGAGGATCGGTCGGTCGCGTCCGGCCGCTCCATTGACGACATCGCGGCCGGGAAGGGCCGCGCGCCCAAGCCCTTCATGACGGCGGATGCGGGTGGCGGCGGTGTCGCGAAGGACGCGGTGTGGGATTCAACTGTCGGGCTCGCGCCGGCGCTCCGGGCCGAGAAGACAACAAGCAGGCGGAAGACGCCCGCGCCTCACGCAAGGAAACGGCCGGCCAAGGCGGCGGAGTGTCCGGACTTCATCGAACCGCAGCTCTGCCAGTCCGTCGACCGTCCATCCAACCAGCCCGGCTGGGTGCATGAAATCAAGTTCGATGGCTATCGGGTCCAGGCGCGGATCACCGGTGGAACGGCGGTGCTGCGGACCCGGAAGGGGCTCGACTGGACCGGGCGTTTCTCCAAGATCGCCGAGGCTTGCAAGGGCCTGCCCGACGCCATCATCGACGGGGAGATCGTCGCCCTCGACGACAACGGCGCCCCGGATTTCGCGGCGCTGCAGGCGGCTCTCTCCGAGGGGGACACGGGCAATCTCGTCTTCTTCGCGTTCGATCTGCTGTTCGCCGGGACTGAGGACCTGCGTCCGCTGCCGTTGGTCGACCGCAAGGCCCGGCTCAAACAGCTTCTGCCGAAGCGCGGCAGCCCTTTGCTGCGCTACGTCGATCATTTCGAGACGGGCGGCGATGCCGTGCTGCTCTCCGCCTGTAATTTGTCGCTTGAGGGCATCGTGTCCAAGCGGGCCGATGCGCCCTACCGCTCGGGCCGGAGCGAGAGCTGGACCAAAGCCAAGTGCCGCGCCGGGAATGAGGTCGTGATCGGGGCCTGGACCGATACGGGCGGGCGTTTCCGCTCGCTGATCGTGGGCGTCCATCGCGGCTCCCATTTCGTCCATGTCGGGCGCGTCGGCACCGGGTTTGGCGCCGCGAAGGTGGACGATCTGCTCCCGCGCCTGAAGGCCCTCGGCACCAGCCGCAGCCCGTTCACGGGTCCGGGCGCGCCGCGTCCGGCCGGCAACATCCATTGGGTGCGGCCGGAACTGGTGGCGGAGATCGAATTCGCGGGCTGGACGGGTGACGGCATGGTCCGGCAGGCGGCCTTCAAGGGATTGCGGGAGGACAAGCCGGCCGCCGAAGTGCAAGCCGACACACCCGCATCGGCGGCGACGACGGAACTCGCCGCTCCATCGTCCGGGCAGCCCGGCGCACACAGGAGGCCCACCGCCGCCGTCGCGGCGAACGTCGTCATGGGCGTGACGATTTCCCGGCCCGACAAGGCGATGTGGCCGGAAGCCGGCACGGACGGCGCCCCGGTGACGAAGCTGGACCTCGCCCGCTACTACGAGGCCGTTGGCCCATGGTTGATCCGGCACCTCAAGGGGCGCCCATGTTCCATCATCCGCGCGCCGGACGGCTTCGGTGGCGAGACCTTCTTCCAGCGCCACGCGATGGCGGGATCGTCCAACCTGCTGGAGCTGGTCACCCCTTTGGGCGACCGGAAGCCATACATCGAGATCGACCGAGCCGAAGGCTTGGCGGCGGTGGCCCAGGTGGGCGCGCTCGAGTTGCACCCCTGGAACAACGACCCGTTCCACTACGAGGTTCCGGGCCGGCTGGTGTTCGACCTCGATCCGGGGCCTGAGGTTGAGTTCGAGACCGTCGTCAAATCGGCGCTCGCGGTGCGGGACCTGTTGAAGCAGCTGGGTCTCGTCAGCTTCTGCAAGACGACGGGCGGCAAGGGGCTTCACATCGTGACCCCGCTGGCGCGGACGAAGCAGGGCAACCCGAGCTGGGCGGAGGCCAAGACCTTCGCGCGCGCCGTATGTGAGGTCATGGCGAAGGCGGCGCCGGATCGCTTCGTCATCAACATGGCGAAGAAGCTGCGCACGGGCCGCATATTTCTGGACTATCTGCGCAATGACCGGATGGCGACGGCGGTCGCCCCGCTGTCACCGCGCGGGCGGCCGGGCGCTCCGGTCTCCATGCCTCTGACGTGGTCGCAGGTGAAACCGGGGCTTGACCCCATGCGCTACACGGTGCGGTCCGTCCCGGCCCTGCTGGCGAAGACGAAGGCCTGGGCCGAGTATTGCGACGCCGAGCAGCCCCTCGCGGACGCCATCAAGCGGCTGAGCGGTGTACGGACACTCCCGGCCGCCTGAGGCGGGCTTCTCAGCGGTTGCAGATCCTCGCCTCACGCCCATTTGTTGCGATCGAGTTCGTCCCGTAGAGACCAGAGGAGGTTGACGATGCCGCAGCGGCCGATTTGGCGAGGGCATCTTCGTCTCGCCCTGGTCTCGTGCCCGATTGCTCTCTACAGCGCCAATCACGATCGGGGATCGCTGCACTTCAATCTGATCAACCCGAAGACGGGCAACCGGATCAAGATGGTCACGCAGGACGCCGAAACGGGGGACCCGCTCTCGCGCGGCGATCTCGTCAAGGGCTACGAATACAAGAAGGACGGCTACCTCATCCTCGCCGACGAAGACTTCGAAAGCGCCCGGATCGAGAGTTCCAGCACCGTCAAGATCGAGAAGTTCGTCGATGCGAACTCCATCGATCCGATCTATTTCGATGCGAGCTACTACCTCGCGCCGGATGGTGAATCCGGGGAGGATGTCTATGTCGTGCTGAGGGACGCGATCGCCAGCACCGGAAAGATTGCGCTATCCCGCGTCGTCATCGCGCGCCGGGAGCATCCCATCGCGATCATGCCGATGGGGAAGGGGCTTGTGGCCCACACGCTCCATGAGGAACGTGACCTCAACGACTATGCGGGCCTGTTCGATCATCTCCCGTCAGCCAAGCCGGATCCGGATATGATCCAGCTGGCGACACAGCTTATCGACCGGCAGACCGGGCGGTATGACCCGGCCGATATCGAAGACCGCTATGAGACGCGGCTGCGGGCGGTGATCGATGCCAAGCTCAAGGGTGAGGGGATCGAACCGGAAGAAACGGCGGAGCCGGACCGCGGCAATGTCGTCGACCTGATGGCGGCGCTCCGCAAAAGCCTGGGGCAGAGCGGGGATGAGGAGGTTGCCGCGCCAAAAAAGGCGTCCTCCGCAAAGGCCGCGAAAGCAAAACCGGCGGCACCGAAAGCCAAAGCCGGGAAGGCCTCAGCGGATCCCAGACCCACCGGCCGGCGGCGCGCCTGAGTCGGCGTCGGCAGGCCAGCGCCTGAGCTTAACCTGACGAGAGTCTTCGAGGCAGATCTCGCAATAGATCATGTGCTCCTGCGCATGGTAGCCAGTCTCCGCGCTGCCGAAACCGCAGTCGGGGCATGAGTAATGCCAGAGCGGGATATCAGTCTGCTTGACGGTAAAGGACATGAGATCGTCTCCCCGGATGGACCTGCGACTCGAGGTTGGGTGCATAGTCTATCCCCGGACGGAGGGCGGGCCCAGCAGCCGGTCAGCGACCAGCTTTCCGGCTGTTGCCTTGGCGCGTTTCCCCGGGACGAGAACTACCAGAGGCCGCATCGGCAAGCTCGATCCACGCCGGCGCATGGTCGCTTGCCTTGTCCCAGCCGCGCACCGCGCGATCGACCCCGGCGCGCAGGAGCCGCTTCTTGAGGGAGGTGCTGAGCAGAAGGTGATCGAGGCGCAGCCCGGCATCACGACCATAGGCGTTTCGGAAGTAGTCCCAGAACGTGTAGATCTTTTCGCCCGGATGCAGCTCTCGCACGGCGTCGGTCCAGCCCTGGGCGAGTAATTGCTGGAACGCCGCGCGGACCTCGGGCCGGAACAGCGCGTCGTTGGCCCATCGCTCGGGTTTGTAGACGTCGAGATTCGTCGGCATCACATTGTAGTCGCCCGCGAGGATCACCGGCAGGCCGGATGCGAGCAGCTCGGCAGCGTGGTTGATGAAGCGGTTGAACCATCGAAGCTTCGCATCGAACTTCGGCCCGGGAGCGGGATTGCCGTTGGGCAAATAGAGGCACCCGATGATGATCCCGTTGACTGCCGCCTCGATATATCGGCTGTTGTTGTCCTCTGGCTCGCCGGGCAGCCTCCGCCGCGTCTCGACGGGTCTGTGGCCCCGTGCGAGCACGGCCACGCCATTCCAGGCCTTCTGCCCATGCCATATCGCGCTGTATCCGGCGTCACGGATGGCCGCCTCCGGAAACTTCTCCTGCGATGCCTTCAGCTCTTGAAGGCACACCACATGCGGATTGGCTTCTTCGAGCCAGCGCAGCAGTACCGGTAATCGTCCGTTGATGCCGTTGACGTTGAAGGTCGCGACTTTCACAAGGTGGCGGTCAACCGGAGGCGCGACGCTACGCGTTGAGGGCGACGGCCAGGAGTTCCAAGGCCTGCCGGGCGAACTCTCGCATGTTCGAGACGCGGTCGTCGCTCCCCGTCTGTACGTTGACGGCCATCGGCGTGGGTCCCGCCAGCGCTATCCACGTATGTCCCGCCGGGTCGCCGTATCGGTTTCCGGCGGGCCCCGCCGCGCCGGTTTCACCTAATCCCCAGGTCCCGTCCAGCCAATCACGAACGGTCACCGCCAGAAGTTCCGCGTAGAACTGTGTCGCCGCGCGCTCCACCGGCGCCGGCATCGGGTCGGGGATGCCCAGGAGCGCAAGGCGCGCCTGCGCGGTGTAGATCACGCCACCGCCCCGGAAATACGCGCTCGCGCCTCCCACCGACAGCAGCGCCGCACTGATCAATCCCCCGGTGGAGGATTCCGCAATCGCGATGGTCTCACCGCGCGCCTTCAGTGCGGCGGCGATCCTCTCGGCCAAGGGGAGAAGGTCCTGCATCATCGTCTCCTGCACATGATCGGCACGATAACCGCAAATACGGAGGCCAGCTATCGTCCCTTCGGAGCCCGGAGGACGGGTACCCCTCGCTCCTCGAACGGCTTGCACTGCTCCGCCGAGGCGGCGGCATCCGTGATCAGGGTCCAGGGCCGGTCGAGCGGGGCCCAAAAAGGTTGGCTCGTCCTCCCCAGCTTGGACGCGTCGGCGAGCACGAAAATCTCCGCCGCCTGCGCCATCATCAGAGATTTGAGCGCAACCTGTTCCAGCGTCGCCTCGCACAGGCCCCGGCCTGCGACCACGCCATCGGCGCTCAGGAAGCACCGGTCGGCGGCGATCTGCCGCAGCCCCTGCTCGGCGAGCGGACCGGTCGTCGCCCGGCTAATGGCGCGCAGGCTGCCGCCCAGCACCAGCACCTCGATGTCCGGTTCGGCCGCCAGAACGGGGAGCAGCGGCAGGTTGTTGGTGATGACCGGGTGACGGCGGCCGCGAAGGACGCGGCCGAAGGCTTCGACCGTTGAGCCGCCATCCAGGATCAGCCGCTCGCCCTCCCGCAACAGGGAGAGGGCGGTCGCGGCGATCGAGGCTTTCGCTTCGCGGGCCAGACCCCGCCGTGCCTGCAGGCTCTCCTCGGCGTCGGAGACAGGGCCCGGCGTGAGCACGGCGCCGCCATAGGTCCGCGTGATGGCGCGCTGGGCCGACAGAACCTGCAGGTCGCGCCGGATGGTCGATGCGGTGACACCGAAGCGGGCGGCGAGGCGGTCCACATCCACCGAGCCCGTGGCGCAGTCGGCCAGGATCGCCTCGCGCCGCTTCCGGCTATGACGCATCGCGGCGCCTCGATGGTTTTCGCCTCAACGGCGACGCGGCGCGAGATCGGCCGCCTGGCGGAGGGCCTCGACCATGGAGCCCTCATCGGCGGTGCCCTTGCCGGCGATATCGAAGGCCGTCCCGTGATCGACCGAGGTGCGGACGACAGGCAGCCCGACCGTGACGTTCACCCCGGACTCGAGGCCCAGCACCTTCACCGGGCCATGGCCCTGGTCGTGATACATGGCGACGACAAGGTCGAAATCTCCGCGCGCGGCAAGGAAGAACAAGGTATCCGCCGGCAGCGGTCCGGCGACCGTCCAGCCCTTCGCCCGGCAGGCCTGGACGGCCGGAATGATCTTCTCTTCTTCCTCGCCCTGGCCGAACAGCCCGTTCTCGCCGGCATGGGGGTTGATCCCGCACACGCCAATGCGCGGATCCGCCATCCCGGCCTTCACGAGCGTCGCATGCCCGCGCGCGATGGTCCGCTCAACAAGCCCTGGCTCGATCCTGCGGATCGCGTCCATCAGCCCGATATGCGTCGTCACATGGATCACGCGCAGCTTCGGTGTGACGAGCATCATGGAGACTTCGGGTGTCCCCGTCAGTTGCGCCAGAAGCTCCGTATGGCCGGGGAACTTGTGCCCGGCGGCATGCAACGCTTCCTTGCTGAGCGGCGCCGTGCAGATGGCATCGGCGTCGCCGGCTTCCACCAGCTGCGTTGCGCGCTCGATGTAGCGGTAGGCGCCTTCGCCCGAGACCGGCGAGACACGACCGAACGGATGGCCTGCGGGAATAAGACCGAGGTCGATGCAATCCACGGTGCCGGCGGCGTAGTGCGCCTCCGCGGGCGATTTGATGGCCTGCACGGTCAGCGTCGTCTTCACGGCCTCGCCGGCTTCGCGCAGGCGCGTGGCATCGCCAACAATGAACGCACGGCACAGGGCGTTCACATCGGTCCGCGCCATTGCCTTCATGATGACTTCAGGTCCGACGCCCGAGGCGTCGCCCATGGTGATCGCGATGATCGGGCGGGTGTCATCGGTCGAAGGGCTCATGATGGGGTCTCCGTCTGCCGCAAGCGGCGGAAATGGTGAAGACAACGGCGCAGCGTCCCG
>Ga0116230_10005740_pt1 | contig 12183 bp, 14 predicted proteins | sample S1TSphfallax_3_FD_88678 | JGI IMG/M metagenome (GOLD analysis project Ga0116230, IMG submission 88678) | Host-associated microbial communities from peat moss isolated from Minnesota, USA - S1T2_Fd - Sphagnum fallax MG | ecosystem: Host-associated > Plants > Peat moss > Unclassified | place...
ATATATATATATATAAATCTTATGTATTATAAAATAATACCTCATTTTTCAAATTGCTTCCACTTATTTTTGTGTTGATGAAGATTATTGTTCCATTAGCAATTAACATTGTTCTAATGTTCATTAACATCATTTGAACTATTGTGCAAACATCCATTAGTAGTTAAATCCTCCATAATTATCAATAATTGTGTTAGTGAACACAATATTAAAAGTAATATGCAATTCATCACAATTTTCACCACTTGTTTTTCAATGATCAAACAAAATACCATTAAAGGTCTTGTCATGTATTGACTTTCAATTTCTTCTTCAATCCAATGCAAATCCAAATTACCCATGTTGGGCATATTCTTTAATGGCAATGCTTTGCTTTCATACATTTGAGACATGTTCAAATTTGTTTAATATTTAACATCTTGTGAATGCTCAATTCTTGCAATATATATAATTTAAAATGAATAAAATAAAAAATGATTTTAGTTAAGAATCCCATTACTCATAACTTGGGGCATAATATATCTTAATTAGATATTGTTTTTAAACAAGAGAGCTAAATGGTACAGAGAGCCAAAAGTTGTTTTTAATTTGTTGAATGCTTGACCCTCGCAAAAGGAACAAATCTACATCAAATGTTAAATATACAATTGAAAATCAATGAAGTGCAAGAATGATTCCAGTAAAGAAATGCTACTAAATTATTTGAGATGTAAGAAAATTGTAACCATGGTAAACATGGGAGGTAAAATGGAAAAGAGGGCAAAAAAATATGGGATGAGAAAACATCCAATATAATAAGCCAATAGGAAGCGGACACATTAATGAAATGGCCTCCAAATTGATATGCTGTAGAGCTTTCCAAAAGTAAAAAAACAAAAACAAAAAACAAAAAACTAAGGTAAAAGTAATAAAAAGGATGAGGTGAAAGTTTTAAAAAGGCTTAGGAAAAAGGAAAAAAAGGATGAGGTGAATTTCTTTTAAGGCTAGGAACAAGTAAAAAGGGATGAGGTGAAACTAGAAAAGGGCTTAGTACAAAGTAAAAAATGGATGAGGTGAAAGAAAAATAGGCTTAAGAAAAAGTACAAAAGGATGAGATGAAAGGAGAAAAAAGCTAGGAAAAAGTAACAGAAGGATGGGGCGAGGGAAAAATGGACTTCGAAAAAAAGTAAAAAAGGGATGAGGTGAAAGAAAACTCAAATTTCCGCAATTAGGCTCGGGTAGGTTACGACTTACAACAACGTACGTACCCGAAACGTTAACATTTTCATCCACCGGGTTTCATCGCTGGCAACTGCCAATCACGGATCTCAGACGCCCCCTACGACGTCACGGCCGGTAACAAGACGGAGGGAGATGAACGAACAAATGAAGGAAGGAAGGAAAGGAAGGAAGGAAAAAGGGAGAGGGATGAAGAACTTTGCCGCTGCGCAGCAGGAGCCCGGCAGCGCACGGGACCAAAAAGGGGCCGCGGCGATGGCCTCGTCGTCGCCTGCGTCGTCTTCCTTGCATGCGCCCTACCAAGCTCATAAGAAGCAGCTCCCTTCAGGATCTTCTACCACTACCAGCGGCGCCAGCAGCTCTTTAGCAGGCGGCGCTGGAGGATCAGGATCGGCTGGTGCTGTTACCACCGCCTCCTCTAAGCGCAAGCGACGTCTCACTGACCTAACCCCTGAAGAGGTGCTTTGCTTTGCTTCCTTGTCTCATCATCGTCTTCATCATCTTCTTGATTCCGTTTCCTTCATATTCTTCACCTTATGTTCTCGCCTGTTGTTTCCAGATCCTCCGTTTCGTAATCGCTTCCTTTTTGTGAGGGATGAGAGAGAGAGAGAGAGAATGTATAATAGGCGAGTTTTGTGTTTCTGTATTTCTTGCTCTCTAAGTGGCTAGCGCTTGTGTTGTGTTGTGCGCTTGTGTGACTGTTTTACGAATTCGTATGTACGGTGTACGACAAGGATTTTGGTCGATGCTCCTCTGCATTGCTGTTTTGTTTCTTGGATTGTTTTATCCCCCCCCCCTCCCCCCTCCCGCCCGTTTTTTCCCTTCAATTGTCAATCGGAGTGCAAACTGTTTTTGAGATAGTGAGGAGTTTAGACTGAGTTTTGTGGCTGATAAGAGTGATTGCTGGTGATGCTCTGTTCCGTTATGAGTTTTATTAGCAGCATTTCTTCATAGGATTTGTTTTGTCAGGGCACCGTCTCTATTCATTTCCACTTGGTAATTGCACAAATTTGAAGAAACTGTGGATCATGGATGCAAACCTCTAATAAAGTTTGTTGGAACGTAAAGTGCCTGATATCTTTGCCTTCTGATTCTCGTGAAGACACTTGCAGGAGATTGTTATTAACAAACAAACAATAAACTGATATAAAAATTCAGCCACCTTTCTTGTCTCATTCTAAGAGCTGAATTTCTATCACAAAGCAATCTTTCTTTTCTTTCTGTTTCTTGGAAGAAAGAAAGAAAAATGTCCTCCTTGTGCATGCTGGAAGTTTTTTCTGTTTGTCATGCTCCAAAACACTCCTTCACCTTCAGAATCTTATTGACGATAGTGGTGATTACCTATCGTGCAGCTAAAAGCCATTAGATTGCCCTTCTCCTCCATGGTCTGTATGCTTGAGGAAACCCCCCAGCCATTCTATGTAGTTTTTGTCATGTATTTTCCCTGCAAGTTTCTTGGTGCAGATCATTTTCTTTGCTTTGTTTCTTTTTCATCTGTCAGAAGAAAGCAGATACAAATGCTTTAGTGAAGGTTGTAGGTTGAAAGTTTGTTGGTATTGAGTGAGTGCAGATTAATGAGATAGTTGCGTTGAGGGGAAAGATGCCTCAAGCTGTGGTGGGCAAGAAGTTTGGCATTGAACAAACTGAAGTGAGTGCCATTCAACGCTTGCAGCGTGCCAAGACTGCACGCTTGCTTGATGATCATGAGAAAAAGGTCTCCTTCTCTCACACTTGCTTCAAAATTGTCATTTTGGTCACTCATTCTACCTTGTGAAGGTGAGCCTGGCAGGATGTTTTCACTTGGCAAATATATACTCCTTGTTTATGTTTTTATCCTCTATTGGTTTGAGCTTGAATCTGTTCTTTCATGTTGCATACGCTGGATTTCTTCAGCTTTTAGTTGTAAGCTTACTTTCAACTTTGCCACCTCTACAGAATCCAGTGAAGAGGGTGAAGGGTGTGGAACTCACAGTGCCTATTGCTTATGGGACAATTTCTTTTTGGCTTGGAAAGAAGGCTGAAGAGTAAGAAATTGATCATTTCCCTTTTGATTGATGTCTGAAGTAACTTTCTATTCCACTCGGGATGCCCCATTTTTATGGTAAGTGTACTGTAAGAAACAAGTACCTATTGAGCCATACTGGCCTATTGAAGATCTAGGCCATAGTTATTGATGCCCAACTCTGGCAACTTCCACGATTGAAGTATTGACAGAAATTTACACTTGCCAGAGTCCTGTGCAGTGGATTCTCTGTCCAGTCATGTGCAAAATTCACCAGATTGTTTGTATATAGAACTAGTAGGACATACTTTTTGATGGGCTACCACATTTGGTTAATGTGGAAATTGATCTTGAAATGCAGATTCAAGTCACATAAGTGGACAGTCTATGTACGGGGTGCAAACAATGAGGATCTAGGTGTGGTAATAAAGAGGGTGGTGTTTCAGCTTCATCCAAGCTTCAGTAATCCAACAAGGACAGTTGAAGGCCCCCCATTTGAGCTTTCTGAAGCAGGATGGGGTGAATTTGAAATTGGGATCACCATTTTTTTCCAATCTGATGTCACAGAAAAACCTCTGGAACTGTATGTGTGCTTCTTGTTGCCTCTGTTTTCCAGGGATGTATCTGAACAACAGTTATAGGCACATAAAGTCATAGTTGGATTTATAATTTCAAGCTTATCATCAAGGACTCCAAAAGTGTACCTGTTTATGCCACTTTGTGCATTTCAGAAGGATCCTACAAACTTTAGTTCAGTCCTTAAGTATTTGGTAACTACATAGTTAGTAGACAAGTGGGATTGTCATTGTTCATAACATATCATGAAAACTTGAAAAATACTGAATGATGCAGGTTCCATCACCTGAAGCTCTATCCTGAGGATGAGTCAGGACCTCAGACAACAAAGAAGCCAGTGGTAGTGGAGTCTTATGATGAGATTGTATTTTCTGAGCCTTCTGAGGCATTATATGCACGCATTTCTAATCATCCTGCAGTGGTGCTCTCTGGCTTGCCTTCAATTCCTGCTCCTTCAGGTCTTCTTCTTCCTATTTTCTCCTGAATCTGGCAGAAGTCAGCCATCATACATTAGATGCTGCTCTTGCAGACAAGAGCTATGTTGCAATGAACCTTGTTTCCAAACCATGTGATCATTGTGATTTCCTTCCTTGTCTCTCAAATTGGTGTTGGCATTATGGGAAGCCATATTTTGCCTACACTTCTAATTGCCCTTCTAATCTCTTTCCATAGCACACATAGATCTGGTCATTAGTTGGGGCATCACTTATGTGACCTTTATCCATCATAGTCTCTGTTGTAGTGTCTATGTCAATCAAGAACCAGGGTTTTAGTGCTTTGGATACCCCAGGCCTAAAGTTCTTTATCTCCCAAGTAGTCCTTTGACTGTTTGACATTTAAGGAATATTCATTGTGGTTGTGGATGTATTGCTGCAATTTATGTCAGCCATGGGTGATCTAATAGATTGATCCTTTGTTGCATCAGCTGCTGGAGTGGATGACTCATCAGAGAGGAAGAAAGGGGATACCAAGGAGCATCCCCTGGGTCAATGGTTTCTGAAGCACTCTGAAATTGAGGAGTTGTCTATTTTGACTGCTGCTCGTCAACAGGTATATAGTAAGGAGTCTAGGTATGTCCCTGTCATAATGATGAGAACATGCAATGGAAATTGATCCATTTTGAGGTACGTTGAGCTGGAAGTGTCCTACTCAAGGATTTCTGGACCATTGTGATTGTCATCATGTCCAAGGTGACAGCTGCCACTAAACATTGAAAGCTGTGGTGCAGGCTTCCTTGTCTGACATTTCTACCAGGGTGAATATTGGCTTTCTTGACCTTCTTATTCTGATGCTGCTGGTAGAGCTTTCCCTCTCTTTGGGTCAGGTGTGCAAATCTTTAACCCTGGTGGGTCTTGTGTTATTTAATGTTAAATGATGTTATTGGTTCCAGGTGCATGCACAGATAGCAAAGTTAAAACGGGAACTTAGTGCACATGAAAGTGAGGCCCTGCGGCTCAAGAGCAGCACCAGCCATTGATACTCTTGCCACCCAATGTTTTTTTGACATGCCAAAGAAGTATCCTTTGATTGCTGCTCCCATGATTTTCAGGTGGACAGAGTTCTTAAGCCCATCTTCCTTCTTTCTGCCTTTCAGTATCATTCTTTCTTGACAGGGGAAAATCTTCCAAATCCCAATCAATCTCAATCTCAATTCTCTTGCAATGCCAGCTTCATTTTGCTGACAACTAAGATGATCTGTGGGTTTATAATGTCTGTGAAGAATTTGTGGCTTGGCCAGGTTCAGAAAAGAGCCCTCTTGAGAGGTACTAGCTCTCAAATATAACACTTTCTGGAATGGCTCATTGACAATAAGCTTTTTTTGGTTGTTGTGCAGGCTGAGCTTTGTATGGTGGAAGCTATCACATCATTGAAACGACTATGGCTGATTGTTGGAGGCATTTTCATTTCAGTTTCCAACATGATGTATTTTTTGTATGACCAAGGACAGTCAATGTGCTGTAGGTATGTTTGATATGTTCCATACAAGGTATCACACACACATTCATAGAGCTCTCATTCCCTTTGTAATTATGCCTAAGTCTGTAAACAGAAATTTGTTGTATTTGTTGTAGATAGAATGTGAAAGCGCAAGATAACGGACCTAAGTGTTAGGTCTAACTATTCCAAGTTTTAATCAGATATTCAAATCTAAGTCCTATCTAAATTGTTGTTAACAAGTAACAAATTAGTTGTGAGTAGGAGGTGGGTTCATACGAAGTGGAAATTGAATGGTGCTCAATCTGATTATTTTTCTTAGTTTGATTTTGAATGGACAAAACTCACAGCTTTTGATAAGCAATTGGCATTTGTTGCATTTGAATGGTGGTGATGATTGAGAGAAGGGGATTTTTTGGACCTTTGCAATCCTAACCTTTGTTAACACAATATGCAAAACATTGTCACTTTTGTCTGGAAATGTAGCTCTGGATTTGCATTGCTAAAGGGATAAATTGATCTCTTGAATGATGATCGTGGTAGCTTTTCTCTTTTATACTTATTTCTGGAAAATTTGGACATGGAAGAAAATATGTTTGTGAGGTTTGGTGAAGGTGGTGTCAATTGTAAAAGTACAGATCCTAGTTTTGTCTGAAGTCTAACCATGGGGCATGGAGATAACCAAGCTTTTACATCTGGACTCCAAAATGGAAAGATGCAAGTTCCATTGGAATAATAGGAGATAAAAGTGTGATGCAATAAAGATATCTGCAAAGGGAAGAGAATTCAGGATCAAGAGGAGTAGTTTTTATTGCCCCAAGCTAATGGACACGCATGTGGAAATTTAGGGTGCACCCATCCAATTGATGGGGTGTTTCGAAGTCTACTCATCTTACTTGTTGGGTAACTGATTTAATCATGCCTATCATTTTTATTTTATTTGGGTTGTTACATGCCTTTTTGCATCATGAGGTTTCATATCACTATGAAATGTAAAAAACAATTCATATGACTAATTTTTAAAATGAAGTTTGTTTGATAAACATACAAATAATTAGCTTCATTTCATTTAAATCTTATTAAAATGAGATTCTTCAAAAATTGATATGAAAAATTATGCAAGAATTGATTAAAATTAAATATGTCAATTTTAAAATTAAATTCGTTTTTGAGATGTAAATGTTTAAAATTAGTTTGATGTTATTTTCAAAACTTCAATAAGGAGTTGATGAAGATTCAATAACAAAAATCATAATGAAATAAAGTTTTAATTGATTAAATTGTTTGCATTGTTGTTGCCTTTTATCTTATACATATTTATTATTGCCCTAAGATAGTAAACATGCATCTATGATTTTAGGTTTTACCAAGCGTGTATGGGGGGCAAACATGACTAGTTTCATGAGGGGGCTGAGCTCCAGCTGAGATAACATTTGATAGCTTAAAAAAAACAGTGCATTGGTGAGATCAACACAGCCAGGGTGAAGAGACACCCTTCTTGGTACCTTACCTTTTTTAGTGAGGCCTCTTAGTAGCCATATTAAGCCCAAAAATTGTAACTTAGATTTGAAGTAAGAGACCTTGCTTTTAGGCTAAGAATGGGATATTTGTAATATTTAAAAATAATTTAAATGGATTCTGGGATTTTTATTATGTTACCAATATAGGTGTTGGTTCACCCAAGGCCTTAAGTGGTCTTCAAATTCCTTTTTCTTCCTAGGCTAGTGGCTAAATAAATTTCAACTTGAGTTTTGATTTTTGTTGTTATTGTTGTGAATTTTGTGTAATAAATGCCTCCTTCATGAATATTTTTGCCTTCCACCCTCCTTTATGAGAAAATTGCTCCATTTTGTCTTGAATTTATTTATCTATTTATTTTTCCGCAAATAACCAACAATTAAGGGTGAAAAGGATTTCAGAATGATAGAGGGACCCAAAGATAAGGTTTTTAAAATAATTTTAATTAAAAAAATTTAGTGGCACAATTTTGTGTCTTGGTGACCTAAAAAGTAGATTGGGAATGTAATCACTAATCTTCTGTGTTATTGGAAAATTTTGCCAAGTTTTGGAGAATTTATTTATTTATTTATAGTTTTTTTTTCTTGAAGAGTTCACCACATTTTGATTGAGTTTTTAATTTTTGGATAATTCTTTGACAATTGTATGTTTTATTTGGAAAAAATTCTAAAAATATGTTTTCAATTAATGTTATTTTTCTAATAACTAATGGTGCCACATTAGAAAATTGGGGGGGAAAAAAAGACATTGTGATGGTGCAAATATTTTAATTTGTGTTTTGAAGTTGAATCAACCTTTTTACCAATGAAGTGTTTAACCAAAGAAAGATAAACATAAGTTGGGTTCATACAAAATTTCAAAATATTTTGAAATGTTATTGAAAGGAAATGAGTTGATGTTGTGGTTAGTCAAAACGTATAGAAGGGAAAAAAAGTTGTTAAAAAGAAGGTTTATATATATATATATATATATGAAAGTCCAATTCCCAAGATAGGTTGTTGGGGTAATGGTTTTGTAGATGAAACAAATATAATGTCACTTAAATATGTAAAAAAAAAAACCTAATGATTAGGAGTTTTTCTTTAGTTTCCATCAATTTTGTGATACTGAAAATTTGATGAATATTTTCAAAATATTGCCAAAAGTAATCAGATTTGCACTAGAAAAATGCATTTTTCCAAAAAATTCTTAATATTTTTGTTGAAAAAATGACAAATATTGTCCCCAAAAAATCCATTGCTACTAACAAAGTTAAAACTACCTATGTGTTATCCAAGGGGCGCTGATGTAAAAACTTGAAACAAGAAGTCAAACAATTTTTTTTAATTGTAAATTTTTCAAAAAGAAACAAAACATTGTTGAATGTAAAAGAAGGTGTTATATTTTAATGTAACAAGTTAAGATCCCAAAGGTCTTTTGAAAATTTCTTAATTAGAGGAAAAAATTCAATGTTTTGAAGAACCACTCAATATTTTCTAGTCTATTTTTGGGACATTCACTCGTCAAAAGATGTCATAAGAACTTTTGAAATCTAGAAGGTCTTCACTAAGCTTTTGATTGGGCCTGTCAAATTTCAGAAGTTCTTTTTCTAGATTTTTTTGGGAAAGCTTTAAAATATTTTTAAAAGAGAAAGAATTAAAAAAAAATTATGCATGTGAAGGATCTAGCTTTAGAAGACCCTTGTGGAATTTTTCCCTTTCCACTCAGCCTACTGGCTTCTTCTTCATTAAGGGAGTTTCAAATCCAAAGGAGTTTAAAGGTAGAGCTTTCTCCTATACTAACATTTTAAAAGATATAATCTTTGATGAGGATTCACAAAAATAGAGTTCCTTGAAATACCCAATATCATAATACTATTTCAAGGGGTGGTGCAAATTGCAATACATAACAAATGGAACATAATTGAGAGAAAACAAGATGATGATAATAAGTTTAACAATTTTATGAAGATGCAAATATAAAGTTTTCTATCTTTCATGGTGCACTAAATCATGATGGGTGATGGTTTACTTTGATCGTTTTGTAAGGTTTTTTTAAAGTGTGACAAGTGGTCATCTACCGGTGCCACTTTTGATACTTACCAATTCCATCATTGATGGTGGCAAACACCAATTTCACTCTAGAACATGCCCTTAGTAGAACTTGGTCCACTTTATGGAATGGCATTTCACCTTATTAGCCATGTTCCATAGTAGATATTTTAAATCATTTAGTTCATTCTCTTGGGCCTTCAATTTAATGTAGGTACCTATTTTCCCTTCAATTTTCAAACTCCTCAATTAGTGCCTACCAGTGTTGGCTGGTTTCAATTTTTTTGTCAATTTTGGTTCTAGTTCCAATCCAAGTACCCAGTTAATGTGACCAAGGGTTTAACAAAATGGGAAAACCACAATAGGAATGTGATCAAAGGTTTATAGTGAAAGGAAGAAGTGACATTGGACTAGATTGACGGTTTTAGGGTTTGGGAAAAACAAAAAAAAAACCTCCAATGAGTTCATTTCAACACCTCGTGGTTTCAGTTTTAAGTTTAATAATATTTTGTGAACATAGTTTTGTTGTTCTGGGGTCATTCTGGTGAACTTGTAGTTGTTAGTTTCTTGTCTTCTTTCAATCATTTTGCATAGTCTTCCCCATTGTTATTCATCCTTTTCTTGATTTCTCATTCTTCTTTTCTTTACTTTTTTCCCATAGTCCTCATTTTGTTTAGTTCCCATTAGCATTTGATAATGACGTGTTTTTGTAATTGGCTTGTAGTTGAGTGGTTAGGACTTGAAGCTTCGTCATTCATTATTAACAATCTTTGGACAATTCACATCTCCTTTGCCTATATAGTAAATGTCCTTGTAATTTTTTGTATGTTTTCTCATCACTTTTTCCTTGCGTTCTTGTTTCTTCGTTTTTTCCCTTTGTCCATCATCATTTGCTTTCCCTTATCCCTTTTATGCTTATTTGTTTCATTTTTGTTTTCATCTTATCATTAGTTGCAAGAAAAGGATTATCACCGCTTCTTGTTTCTTTTTTTCTTCCTTTCTCCTTCATGTTCACTTTAGCCATCTTCACCGTCATCTTATTGTTGTTTTTTTGCCTTGTTATCATGGTTGCAAAAAGCACTATGGCCCTTATTTTTCTTCTCCTTTTTGTTCTAAAACCTTTGTCTTTTTCTTCTCATTTTTTTGGTCTTATTCACATGGTTGCAAAAAAAGTGGAATGTTCATCAACCACAATCCTTTTTTTAAACAAAAATCTTTTGGTGGGTCTTCTTCATTCTCTTATTGTCATGGTTTATTGTTAGTATGTTTTTTTTCTTTTTTTTCCTCCTTTCTTATTTAGTTATTTATTTTATTCTCATGGTTGCAAAACAAAGAGATTGTTATTGAACATAGTGCTCATAGGCTTGGTTAATGATTTTTTTTGCATTATTCAATTAGTTATTCACTATAAATTAAACCTTGTCTCCATGTTGATAAATTAAATGCTTTAATAATTGAAGGGTTTTTTTTTTAATGTGTGGAAAATGTTCCCAATAGGCACAACAATAGTATTAGAATATAGAATAATCAACATTCACAAAAAGGCCATAAAATGTTTGATGGTTCTAACTTTGGAAATGTGTGTCATGTATATATCACATGTTTTTTTGTTATTCATTGTTATGAAAAGTTTTTAAGTGTGCAGATTTTGCCAAATTATGTGTTTGATTTTGAAAAATTATCATAATCTACAACTTGAAATGATTAAAATAACTTTAAAATGTCAAAATAAATACATATATATAATAGTTTATAGTTTTCACCACTATTTGACATGGTGTTTGGCTCTTTTGAACGTATTTGCACCCACCTTTCCTTGCATTTGTTCCATTTTTCCTTCTTGTGAAGGCTAACAATCTACTAACCATAAAGCTAAATGCAAGACTCAAAAATTGTGGGCAATGATACATTAGCACAAGTTATTGTGAAGGAGTATGATGAGAAAGTAATGTTGCCCTTATTTCTATAGGTTTATTTCCACCTAAATCCTATAGTTGCACTAATTGTTGAGGTAATCAATTTTGAAAATGACAACTTTTTTGGTCAACAAGTTTCTAATGAACATGTAATCTTTTCCACTTTGAAGAATAAATTGCAATTCTATTGTTGTTGGTATGGTAGTCTTGTTGAATGTGATAATTTTCTCAAATGGTGGGCATGACGTGAGAATCAATTTCCTAGTGTTGAATTTTTGGCATGCTAAGTGTTAGGCATTGTTGGGTTTCAAATTGAGACAAAGTTTTTCAACATTGTGAGTGTAATCATCATTATTCATTGATTTAAATTTGAAAGATTTAGAGCAAATTGCTTGATCCTTGGAGCCTTCTCACTAAATAATGTGTTGGAAGGAAAAAAAAACGTGTTGAAGCTGGAGATAGAAAACACTATGCATTCTCTAAATGCTGGCAAAATAGAGTTTTGGCTATATATATATATATATTTGGCTGCACTCTATATTTTGATAGGCAGAAAGTCAACACCCTAAGGGTCGCATGCAGCTGTGCCCTATATTTCTTATATGAGAATCTACATCATTTGCCAAAAATTGGTTGGATGATGCTCATTAAAGGTGTGCATGGGAATCACATTGTTTTACAATTGATTTTTTGGTTTAGGAGGAAGGTTTCATTAATGAGAATGAAGTCATCATTAAATAGGAAGGATTTTTTAAAGATGATGTTTAAGCTCAATCCCAAAATGGACAAGGTAACCTCCATGTTGCTTTTGTGAAGGTCTTAGGTTGTTGTAGAGTTGTTCTAACAATGAAAAATTGACAATGATGCTATTTCATGAACGTGTGAATGTGAGCGTGAGCATGTGAGCATGATAAAAAAACATTTAAGAATATTTTGATGACATGAATAACATATTTTTGGAATATTCCTTGTTATGTAAGCTAGAATC
>Ga0116230_10005741_pt1 | contig 12182 bp, 14 predicted proteins | sample S1TSphfallax_3_FD_88678 | JGI IMG/M metagenome (GOLD analysis project Ga0116230, IMG submission 88678) | Host-associated microbial communities from peat moss isolated from Minnesota, USA - S1T2_Fd - Sphagnum fallax MG | ecosystem: Host-associated > Plants > Peat moss > Unclassified | place...
CCCGCATGAGCCTCAGCCAATTGCTGGAAGAAGTGTCGGAGCCTCACCGGGGCGAGCAGATCCTGATCAATACCGACGTCAGCTGCGCGCCGGGCGCCGCGATCCTGGAGGTCCGCCGTCTGCCCGTAGTGCTGCATGGGCTGGCGGCCTTCGTCGAAAACGCCGTGGATTTCGCGGAGGCCAGCGTCGAACTCACCGCCTATTACGACGCCGATCGCCTATTTGTCGAAGTGCGCGACGACGGCCCGGGCTTTTCGCCCGACGTGATCGCAAGGCTTGGCCAGCCTTATGTCACCACCAGGAGCCACGGCGAGGGCTCGAGATCCAGCCACATGGGCATGGGCCTGGGCTTCTTCATCGCCAAGACCCTATTGGAGCGGACGGGCGCCGAGGTCACGTTCCGCAACGCCCGGCGGGGGGGGGCCGTCATCGCCGCACAATGGCGCCGGGGGCGCATCGAGGCGCCGCGGGAGCTTTGAGCGCCTGTTCACGTTGTAGAAGTTGGGTTGGCGTTCGCGATGAGGACCCATTTGGTTCAATAGTGGACGTGAAGCCTCTGCGACATTATGACGAATGGTTCGGCCTGACTATCGGTTAGGCCAAATCGTCCGCCGCTGCGCCGCCTTGGCGCTCAATTGCATGTAGGCCTGTTATGACGGACATCTCCGCCTCGATCGCCGCCCTACCTGAAAAAACAGTCCTGGTCCTGGACGACGACGCGCCGTTGCGGACGCGGTTGGGTCGTGCGTTGGAACAGCGCGGGTTCGAGGTGATCCTGGTCGGTTCGGTCGCCGAGGCTGTCGCCAAGGTCAAGGAGGCCCCTCCGGCCTTCGCCGTCCTGGACATGCGGCTCGAGGACGGCAACGGCCTGCAAGTGGTCGAGACGATCCAAACCGTGCGCCCCGATGCGCGCGTGGTGATGCTCACCGGCTATGGCAACATCGCCACCGCCGTGGCGGCGGTGAAGGCCGGCGCGGTCGACTATCTGCCCAAGCCCGCCGACGCCGACGACGTCGCCCGCGCCTTGCTGGCCGCTCGCGAAGGCTCCGCGCCAGCGCCGCCGGACAATCCCATGTCGGCCGATCGCGTGCGCTGGGAGCACATTCAGCGCGTCTACGAGCTTTGCGGGCACAACATCTCTGAAACCGCGCGGCGCCTGAACATGCACCGCCGCACCTTGCAGCGCATCCTCGCCAAGCGGGCGCCGCGGTAGAGGCAGGGATCAGAGGTCTAAGCTGGCGCGCGCCAAGGCCAAGACCGAGGTCTCCTGGTCGTCCGCATAGTCGAGCGGCGACCCGAACCCCCACACCGGTCCCGGCCAAGCCGGATCGTCGCTGCGCCGACCCACCACATGGATGTGGAGCTGAGCCACCACATTGCCCAGGGCGCCGACATTCAGCTTCTCAATCGGTCGCCCGGCCGCCTCGCCGAGCGCTCGCACGGCTCGGCCCGCCGACAAGATTTCGCGCATCAGCACATCACGTTCGTGCGGCGCGAGGTCTTCAAGCTCTCTCAAACCATCCCGGCGGGGGATCAGCACGATCCAGGGCCAACGCACGTCCGCCTGAAGCCGCGCCTGACAGAGGGGCAGATCGGCGAGATGGATCGAACTCGCTTCCAGGCGGGGATCAAGGGTGAACATGTGGGGTCTCGGACGGGATCGACGGGAAGAGGTCCAACACCTCTGCAATAAGAGGCCGCGCCGCGGCCGCCGGCTGGGTGCACGCCCGCTCAAGGCTGCGCCAGGCCGCCAACTTTGGCGGATCCTCATTGCAAAGGTCCAACAGTTCACCCAGCAGCAGGCCCCAGGCGCGGACCTCCAGGCGCTGATAAGCCTCAGCCCCAGACTCGGGCAGGAACGAAGCGGCGCCGAAATCGCTCAGCACGGCGTCGCCCGCGGCGCCGTCCCACAAGACATTGTGTCCGTAGAGATCGCCGTGCAGCAGTCCGCGCCCATGCAGGTGAGCGGCGGCGAGGCCGATCGCCCGGGCGATGCGCAGCGCCGTCGCCAAATCCAGTCGCATGGCGGGATCATACACGTCGCGGCTGCAGCTCTCCCGACTCGGCGGTCCCGCCAGCACGCGCCAATGGGCCGGCAGAAGCGGCATGGCCAAGCCCTGGAGTTGCTCGGGATGATCAACAAGCTGGCCGAGCGCACCGGTCAGATGGGGATGGGCGCCGGCGGCCAAGCACGCGGCCATCTCGCGCTCCGGCAGGCCATCGCTGGTCATGGCGCCCTTGAACAGCTTCAGCGCCACCGGCGCCGCCTCGTCGCCGCGACGCCAAACCGCGCGATGAACCTGTCCGGAGGCGCCTTCGCCGAGCAAGCCCTCGACCTCGAGGCACGACCAGCTCACGGCCGGGGCGGGTTCGGGCCTCATGTCACGGTCCAGCGGATTGCCCGCCCAGGCGAGCCAGGCCAGGCTTGGAAGATCGGTCAGCCACGGCGGCAAGGCCTCAAAGCGATTGGCGGCCAGCCGCAGCAGCTCCAGCCTTTGCGCCCCTTGCAGGCTCGCCGGCAAATGGTCCAGGCGATTGCCGGCCAGCATCAGCTTCTGCAGGGCGGGCCGCTCGCCAAGCGCGTCGGGTAGGCCCGTGAGCTGGTTGTCGGTCAGGGTGAGCCAGCGCAGGCGCGGCGGGAGGGCCTCGGCGGGAAGCTCGACCATCCCCGTCCCCCGAAAGCCGATTTGGCTCAGGACCGGGCAATCGCCGAGCGAGGGCGGAAGGCGGTTGAACCGATTGCCCGAGCAGAATAGCGCCTGAAGCTTGGTCAACCGCCCCATGTCATCGGGCAGGTGCGTCAGGGCGTTTCCGCTCAGATCGAGCACCTCCAACGTCGCCGCCAGCCCGAAGATTTCGTCCGGAAACCTTGTCAGACCACCGCCAAGCTTTAGCTCCCGCGCACCTGAGAGTGCGCCGCAGCGTAACGCGTCCAACGAATCGACTTTCATGGTCGGATATAGGGTCTCGGCGGCTTGCGTGGCGAGCCCTTCGACGAGCGTCCGACCTGGCCCGAGGCGCGTAGAATGAAGCCCAGCACGGTCGCCACGGCGCGGTAGAGCTCCTTTGGGATGTGCTCGTCGAGCTCGACGTGGGACAGGGCTTCGGCCAGGGCGGGGTTCTGCTCCATCGGCACGCCATGCTTGCGCGCCGTATCGATGATGGCCTGGCCGAGTTCGCCGCGCCCCTTCGCTACGACGCGGGGGGCATGGGGCTTTTCGTAGGTGAGGGCGACCGCGAGGCGCGGCTTATCCGTATCATCGCCCATTGCTAGACCGCCCGGTTCATAAAGCTGCCGGCTGGCGCCGGCGCGAGATTGGGCTGGCCCTGGAACACGGCGACCTGGGCGTCGAGGTCATCTTCGCGCAAGGCGTCGGCGAGGTTCCCCTGTTGGGCGTCCAACATCGACCGGGTTTCGTCGTTTTCGGCCCAAAGCGCCACATGGGCTTGGCCGCCGCTGAGGCTGATGCGGGCGTGGATCGGCCCGATGGGGGCGAAGTCGAGGGAGAACCGCACCCGCCAGATCGGGTCGGGGGCGCCGTCCTGAGGTGGATCGCCGTCCCGGTCGATCTCGAACTGCGCCACGGCCGGGCCATCTGGGGCGGCGAACAACAGTTCGAACAGCCAGCTCGCGCTCGATCGCTGGGCGAGGCCTTGAGCGGAGGACGTCTGGCCGGACTTGGGCAGGGACGCCGCCTGCATCAGCACCTGGCGCGAGAGGGCCCCCTTGGCCTCGTTCGTCAAAAGGGCCGCGATCAACTCGAGCGCGGCCTCGGGCGGGAGGAGCGGCGCTGTCGGCGGCTGTCCTTGCATTGGCGCGCCCGCATAGGGCGGGGCGGGACCGTTTCCCGTAGAAGAAAGGCTGGCGGCGGTGTTGAGGTCGGTCGACGTCTCGAGACCCTCGATCAGGTTCAAAAGCGCCGCCTTCAGGTCGCCGTCCGGCGGTGCGCCGCTCTGGGCGATCTGCGCTTCAAGGAACAGACCCGACTGGGCGATGGCCTGTTGCAGGCCCTCTGCCGTCGGCGGCGGATTCAGCGCAAGCTGGGCGCCCAGAATCTGCGTCGCCGCCGCTTGAACGGCGGGCGGAAGCCCAGCCGATTGCAACGCCCTCGTCAAATCCGCCAAGAGACCCGACAAACCCGCTTGCGATCCTGCGGCGTTGGCCACCGCCGTCTGCAGCGCGGACGGCGCCGCAGACGCAGCCGAAACCGCCGGACTTGAATCCTGGGCCGGGACCGAGGCGTTAGACGTTACAGCCGCCGGCGCGCCTGGGGTCACGGCCGCGACGCCGCTGACCGGTGCGCTGGTCAGAAGGCCTGCGGTCGTCAGGCCAACTGGAATGGAACCCGTCGCCATGCTGAACGGCTCCATGGCCCGTGCTGCGATCGCCGCACCCGGACGGCGCACGTGCGACCGCCTGGAAACTTAATTAACCGAAATGCAATTGATTCGTAAACGGCCGATATCGCGTGGCCCATCTACTGTTTGGCGGGCCGGCTAGTCTGGCGCCAAGGCGCTGCGATCTGGGAAATACCGAATCCTAAACATTGGTCTTCTGGCCTCAAGTCGCCGAGCGACAGGTGGCGCCCGGCCCGACTCTTCAATAACTTTTGAGCCGCAGTGTGAACGATCTCGCAACGCGCAGATTAGACGGTAGAGTCTAATAATCAATACAGATTAGACGGCCCAGTCTAATTAACAATATTGTCTTGTCGAGCAACCAAACTTGTGTCTTCCTTCTTCTCTGGACATCACCCAACAGAGGTGAGCCGAATTATCGGGTAGCCTAACGGCGAGCGCGAAGGAGGATTGTGATGATTCGCCTGATCAACAGCCTTTGCCAAGCCACTTGGAGCGCTTGGCGCGACGGCTTGGGACTATACGGAAGCTGCAACCTCAGACTCTGAGGAACCTTAGCCGGTCTTTCGGCTGAGTTCCGTTAACTAACAGGGTTGCAGGAGGATAAACAGAACTGGACATGGGGCCCGCTTAGTGGCCCTGTAAATCCGCATGAACGGTTTGTTTCGATTTATAGCCAAGCTGTTCGGCCGTGGTCGATCCAGCACCCCCGAAACGCCGCCGCCCGCACCGCTTCGTTCAGTTGAAACGTCCGCTCTTTCGGCCGAAGCGCCGGCGACCAAGGCCTTGGCTTCAGAGGCCTCGGTGTTTGATGCGCCGCCGCCAAGTCCTCCCCGCTCCCCGCCGACGTTTGAGCCGAACGTCATCTTGCTTGATCTGGCGGAGGACGAGGACGTCGTCGATGAGTCGGACGATGAAATCGACGAGCCCGACCCGACTGTCGGCCGCTATGAAGAACTCCACGTCGAAATCCTCGACGCCGAAAAGATCGGCGCCCAGCGTACGGCGGCCGAGGCGCAAGCCCTTCTAGGCCCTCACAAAATCTTTCCCCACGACCCAGCCGGCCCAGGCAGCCTGGCGGAGACCCTCGCCCGGCTCGAAGCCGATGGCCGAGTGACCAGCCGTGTCTGCGACGATGCCGAAAGCGGCTTCTATGTCCTGTATGAGCCGGCTTCGAGGGCCTAAAGTCGCCAGATAGACTAGAGTGACACTCTTCGGCGAGATGCTCCAGGATTAAGCCTTCAGCCGATCGATCAAGGCGCGGGTCGAGGGATCGTGGGGCAGGGGTGCGCCGCCGTCGAGTTCGCCCAGGATGCGGACGGCCAGGGTCTTCCCCAGCTCCACGCCCCATTGGTCGAAGCTGTTGATGCCCCAGATCACGCCTTCGACGAACGTCTTATGCTCATAAAGCGCGATCAGGGCGCCGAGCGCGTGCGGACTGAGCTCCGGAATCAGGATGGTGGTGGTCGGCCGGTTCCCGGGGAAGGTGCGCTGGGGCGCCAGCGTGTCGATTTCGGCGGCCTCGACACCCTTGGCCGCAAGCTCGGCCCTAACGTCGGCTTCCGCGCGGCCGATCATCAACGCTTCGGCCTGGGCGACGCCATTGGCGAGGAGTTTTGCCTGCATCCCCTGCGGACCCTCGCCCTTTTCGACCAGAACGAGGTCGACAGGAATGATGTCCGTCCCCTGATGCAGGAGTTGGAAGAAGGCGTGCTGGCCGTTGGTGCCGGCGTCGCCGAACACGGACGGCGCCGTGGCTCGCAGCGCCGGCGTCCCATCCCGCGTCACCCGCTTGCCGTTCGACTCCATCTCGAGCTGTTGCAGAAAGGCCGGCAGGAGGCGCAGGCGCTGGGCGTAGGGAACCACGGCCCGGATCGAGCGGCCAAGGCCGTTGCGGTTCAAGATCTGGGCCAGCGCCATCAGAACCGGCGCGTTGCGCTCCAGGGGGGCGGCGGTAAAGTGGGCGTCCATCTCGGCGGCGCCGTCCAGGAACCCCTGAAAGCGATCGAAGCCGAGCGCGATGGCGCAAGAGAGGCCCACCGCCGACCAGATCGAAAAGCGTCCGCCGACCCAGTCCCAGAAGGCGAACACCTTGTCCGGCGCCATACCGAAGGCGACCGCCTTGTCGGGCGCCGCGGAGACCGCGGCGAAGTGTTCCTTAGCGCTTTCTTCGCCCAAACGGGCCTGGAGCCACGCTCGCGCCGCTTGCGCATTGGCCAAGGTTTCAAGCGTGGTGAAGGTCTTGGAGACCACCATGACCAGGGTGGTGGCGGGGTTCAGACCGTGCAGAGCGGCCTCGATCTCCTGACCGTCGACATTGGCGGCGAACCGCAGGTCGATGGGGCTGTTCAGCGGTCGCAAGGCTTCCCACACCAGGCGAGGCCCGAGGTCGGAGCCGCCGATGCCGATGTGGACGATCGTCTTGAACCGCTCGCCCGTCGCGCCTCGAACCCCGCCGGACGCGATCCCGTCGGCCAGGGCCTTCATCCGCGCGCGACCGGCCTCCACCTCGGCCGAAACCGGCTCGCCGGCCGCGAGATAGGCCGCCCCGTCCGGCGCGCGCAGCGCCGGGTGCAGGACCGCCCGGTGCTCGGAGGTGTTGACGGCGAAGCCCTCGAACAGCCGCGCCCGCGCCCCTTCGACATCGGCCGCCCGAGCCAGGGCCAGACACGCGTCGAGCGCCGCCGCGGTAAACGCCTGTTTCGAAAGGTCGAGCGCCAAGCCCGCCGCCTGCAGCGTCAGCCGCGACAGGCGATCAGGCTCGGACGTGAACAGGTCGGCGATGCGCACGGCGGCGCCGCGCTCCGCCGCGGCGTCAAAGGTCGCCCAGGCGTCGGCCAAGGCCTGATGTTGGGCTGAGTCAGGCGTGCCGGCAGTCATTTAGGTCGTCCAATCGAAACATGGTGAACGCGCTGTTTACCAATGTCTGACTGTCATGAAAGCTGCGGAGGTCGGCGCGCTTCGCAAAGTTTCTGATCGACGGGTTAAAAGGGCGAGCGACCGCGCCCAATAAGGAGCTTGGTCATGTCCTGCGATGTCGCAGCCTCCGCCGCCATCCTCTTGGCGACTCTCAGCAGCCCAGCGCCCGGACCCGGCGCCGGCCGAACCGCCCCGCCTCCGAGACTGACCCCGGCCGCCTGGATACAGGCGACGACGGTCTCCGTCGCCGTCAACCCTCTGGCGCGCGAACCGCTCTACGCCGATATCGTCAGCCACGCGACGCGCTTACGCCAAGAGACCGAAGCCTATCGCGCAGGCCTCAAGGGCGCGCCAGGCCTGGCCGATCCGGACGGTTTCGCCACAGAGATCGCTACGCTCTCAGCGCTCGACCTCCAAGGCCACCTGGACCTCGCCAAGCGCGGAACCGATGGCGATCTGAAATGTATCCTGAAGGGCATCTCCCAAGACCTGCCCCGCAAGCTGGCCGAAGTCGAAGCCGCGAAAGACGCCACCGCCAAGGACGCCGCCCTGGAAGAAATGGTCTACCTGCTGCGCGACAACATCGAAGTGATCACCACGCCGGAGACCGTGCAGAGCGGGACTTAGCGGAACCTGAGCGACGCCATTTTGTCATGTCAACGTCAGGCGGGCGGGTTAAAGCTGTCGCTGAAAGGTGGTGACTCATGGCAAGCGCAGCGATCAAAACCGAAAAGCTGGACCTTCGCCTGACGCCGGCGGCGAAACAGGTATTGCAGACCGCAGCGGCGGCGAGCGCCCGCTCGGTCAGCGAATTCGTCCTCGAAAGCGCACTTGCGCGCGCCGAGGAGACGCTGCCAGATCGGCGCCGCTTCGGACTCGACGCCGAACAATGGGCCGCGTTCCAGTCGGCGCTTGATGCGCGGCCACGCCCCTTGCCTCGCCTCGCCAAGCTGCTGAAGGCGCCAAGCGTCTTCGACCCCGCCGAACCCAATTGAGTTTCGATCTGCGGATCGAGAAGCTGCGGCGCGACCATGCCGTTGAGGGCTTTGACTGTGGCAAGGCGGCGCTGAGTCGTTTCTTGGAACGCCACGCCCTGCAAAGCCAACAGGCGGGCGCAGCGACGACCTATCTCGCCCTACGAGGCGATCATGTCGTCGGCTTCTACAGCCTCGCTGTGGGTCAGGTCGACTATGCAGACGCTCCCGATCGCCTGATCAAGGGGCTGGCGCGCCATCCCGTGCCGATCATGCTGCTGGCCCGTTTGGCCGTGGCCTCAAACTTTCAGGGGATGAAGCTGGGCGCGGGCCTCCTGAAAGACGCTATGTTGCGGACCCTTCAGGCATCGGAAATAGTCGGCATCCGCGCTATGGTCGTTCACGCCAAGGATGATGACGCCCGCGCCTTCTATGAGCGCTTCGATTTTATCGCGTCGCCGACCGACGCCTATCACCTGATGTTGCTGCTGAAGGATGTTCGCGCCGTCATCGGATCAACGTGATGGTTTCCCCCTCGCCGCAATCGCCTTGGCGTGGTGGGCGTAGGAGCGTGCGACGCTGGGCAGCATCTGGGTCAACACCGCCTTCAGGCCCAGCTCTTCACCGGTATGCGACGCGACGAAGTTGCGGGTCAGGTGGCGCATCACGGTCTCGGGATAGGTCGCTTCAAAAAACCTCAAGGCGTCGGCGGCTTGAAAGCAGGCGTGGAGATAGGAGCCGACCGGGGGGGCGATTGATTTCCAATAGCCCATGCGCACCAGGACATTGTTGAACAGATGCAGGGTCGCCGCGGATCGGCATTGCGCCTCGCACCCGTCCCGGTGCTCCGGCAGAAAGACCTTCCAGATGGAGTCATGATCGATCGGATAGAAGGTTTCCGGCCCATGGATCGTTTCGGATCGCGCGAGCTCGGCGCCATAGCGGTCCAGTAGCAGCGGCCCGGTCTGGCCCCAGGACAGGGATTCGCCCGCAAGTTGCTCGACGTCGCGAATGAGCGTCCGTTGCAGATTGGTGTCGGAGACATAGAGGATGGCGTTGTTGAAGCCGCCTTGTGTTTCGCGAACGACAAGGCCTGCGGCCCCGGAGGGCATCCTCCTGGGGTTGATCAGCACCAGGTCTGCATCGATCCAGCTCAGGCCGGCGGTTTCGAACATCTTCAATCGGAAATAGTCGGAGAAGTGGGCGAGGTCGGGCTTGGCGTCGTAGATGAAACGTTCGATCCAGCTGGCCTCGACGATCTCCGCGGCGTCTTTGCAGCGGACGCCGGCTGGCGCATTCGCGATGGCGTCGTAGGAAAACAGGGTCACGTCCTGACCCTGGGCGGCGAAACTCTGAAGGCAGGCCTGCTCCATCGGGCTGAGGTCGCCGCCCATCCAGAAGGCGCCGAATCTGCGGGGCGCGGTATCGGCCGGCCGGAGGTCCGCCGGGGCTATGACGAGGCCTCCGAAAGAGGGGCGCCGTGACCGAACACCTCGGCCAGGATCGCTTCTAGGCCTTCGGCGTCCACCGCATCAAAGGCGCCGTAGGCGGTGGAGTCGACGTCCAGGACGCCGATCAAAGCCCCGTCCGGGCCGAACGCGGGCACGACGATCTCGCTGTTCGAGCGGCTGTCGCAGGCGATATGGCCGGGGAAGGCGTGCACATCAGCGACGATCTGCGTCTGGCGGCTCTGAGCGGCGACACCGCAAACGCCCCGCCCAAAGGCGATGCGCAGGCAGCCGAGCGTGCCCTGATAGGGTCCCACAACCAGTTGATCTGGCCGGTCAGGATCCACCAGATAGAAGCCCGTCCAGAAATAGCTTTCGAAGGTTGCGGCGAGGAGCGCGACGACCGTGACCATGCGGGCGATCAGGTTCGGCTCCCCCTCAAGGACGGCGGCGATCTCCGCGCGCACCTCGGCATAGGCTGTCGCCTTGTCGGTCGGGGTCGGGTTGGAGGCTGGGGCTCGCGCCATCCATGGCGTATTAGGCGGGCCGCGCCCACGAAACAAGGCGGACCCGCGACGTCGTTTGGCGCAAGTCTTGCCTTTAGGGTATGAAAATTGGAATGAGCGTCCACCTTTGAGCCAGCTTGTCGATATCCCGGCCGACGGCGCATCGAACGATAAGGTCAAGTCGCCCGTCCTGCATTCGGCGACGTCGGTGACATGGACGCGACGTGGAGCGCTGATCGTGCTTTGGCTGGGGGTCGCCGCCCTGGCCATACCCACCCTGATCGAAAACGTTCAGCAGAATTGGTCCCTCGACCAGGGCGCCCAGACCCCGATCGTTCTGGCGATCGGCGTTTGGCTGCTCGTTCGGCGATGGCCCGCCATGCGAGCGGCGGCGGCCCCGCCCAAGACCGCCGTTTCTCGCGGCCTCGTTATAGGACTCTGGCTGGCGGATAGCCTGGTTTACGGGCTTGGCCGGGTCGGCGGTCAGTATCTGGTGGAGAGTTACGCCCTCTATGGCTTCCTCCTGATCGGCCTCTACGCCCTGCTGGGCGTCCGGGGCCTGTGGGCAGGCGGCTTTCCCCTGGCCTATCTGGTGTTCGCGCTGCCCGTCCCCTTCTTCATTTCCCACGCTCTGACGACCCATCTGCGGCTCGCCATCACCCAGGCGACCGTCGATCTGTTCCAGCTGTTCGGCGTCGTCATCGTGCGGGACGGCCTCACGCTCATGGTCGATCAATATCAACTGTCCGTGGCCGACGCCTGCTCGGGCATGAACTCCTTGTTCAGCCTCAGCGCCATTGGCCTGGTCTATGTCTACCTTCGCCGCCCCGGTCGGCCCCTCTACTATGGGCTGATGCTGGCGCCGATCGTAGGCTTCGCCATCTTCGGCAATTTCGTCCGCATCGCCATCGTCGTACTCCTGACCCATATCGTTGGAGACGCCGTCGCCCAGAGCCTCTTGCACGAAACCATCGGCTTCGTGACCTTCGCCGTATCCTTAGGCGGAGTCATCGCGCTCGACGCCTTGACCGGACGCTGGCTGGCGCGCCGGAGGGCGGCCGCTCTGACGGGAGCGCCTCAATGACGACCCTGGCGGCGACCGCACAGAAGACGGATTTGGTATCCCGACGCACCGTGATGCTTGGGATCGGATCGGCGGCCACGGCGGGTGTGGCCGGCCTCATGACGCCACGCCATCATGAGCCGGGCGTTAACCGGATCCGTCTGGAGGACCTGGTCCCAGCCTCGGTTGGGTCCTGGCAAGCGCAGCCCTCGGGCGCCTTCATCCTGCCCGAGGATACGACCGCGGCGAGCGCCTATGATCAGATCCTCACCCGCAGGTACGCGGCGCCCACGGGTCCGGACATCATGCTCCTGATCGCCCACGGCGGGGCCTTGAGCGGACTGATGCAGGTTCACAGGCCGGACGTCTGCTATGCGAGCAATGGGTTCGAGATCCGCGGCCTTCACAGCCTCGACCTCGCCGTCGCGCCCAGGAAAACCATCGCCGCCCAGGACTTCGTCGGCGTACGCGAAGACAGGGTTGAAAGCGTTCTCTATTGGACCCGTATCGCCGGGTTCTTCCCCCGCACCGTGATGGCCCAGCGCCTGGTGATGCTGAAGTTAGGGCTTACGGGCCTGATCCCCGATGGGGTTCTGGTGCGCATCTCGGCCCTAGGGGCCGGCGAGGCCACGCCGGCGCTGATACAGTTCGCAAGCGAATTGGTGCGCCAGTCTGGCCCTCAGGCGCGGGCCCTTTTGCTGGGGCCTCAGGACTCGCGGTCCTTGACTTGAAACGGCTTCAACATCGCGACCGAGAACAGGGCCAGCGCGACGAATGTCGCAACAGAAGCCACGACCATGCCGTGGTCGCCGAAATAGTCCGCCAGCGCGCACCCCAGCGCTGCGACCGCGTACTTCCACATCGCGACGGGGTCAGGGCTGGAGCTCGCCGAGCGCTGCAAGTACAGGATGGC
>Ga0116230_10005742_pt1 | contig 12181 bp, 3 predicted proteins | sample S1TSphfallax_3_FD_88678 | JGI IMG/M metagenome (GOLD analysis project Ga0116230, IMG submission 88678) | Host-associated microbial communities from peat moss isolated from Minnesota, USA - S1T2_Fd - Sphagnum fallax MG | ecosystem: Host-associated > Plants > Peat moss > Unclassified | place: USA...
ATCAGGAAAAACTTGAACATGTGACAATCCCAATGTGTTGAATCCAACGACCTAGATAAATGTAGAAGGATTTAAGGAAATATAATTGAAGTATTTCAATAGTTGGCATGTGTCTCCACATGGTTGGAGTTTGGATCCACCAAAATAATTGTAAATTATAGTCGTAAAATGATGCCTTGTATACATTATGTATATACTGGCCCCATCGGATGAAACAATATATACTACATTTAGGCTCCATCCACCATTTGATGACGTCATTATGATGTAATTGGTTTTTGCGTCTATTTGTCGTTTGCGATTTGTCTTAGGCGACTATTAGCAAAATAGTTGTAAAATGTCGCTTTCGACTAAAAATCAGTCGTAAACACCAGTTGTAAATCAAGGGATTTCTACTAGTGTCATGTAGTTATTCCCCGCAACATAATGGAGTTGCTGAAATTCCCGCAACATAATGGAGTTGCTGAAAGGAAGAACAGGCACATTGTAGAAATAACACATGCCATGTTAAATGAAAAGAATTTGCGAAATTACTTTTGGGCTAAAGCGGTAGTAACTATAATCTATATCATGAATGGAACACCTACAACGACAATTCATTGCATGACACTCGAACAAAAATTCATAGGCAAAAATTAGATGTTTCACACCTCAGAGTGTTTGGTTGTATTGCAAACATGCATGTTTTTGACAAAAAACGATAAAAAATAAACCCAAAAGCTGAAAAATGTATTTTCATTGGATACTCCTTAGAACAAAAAGGATATAAATGCTTCAACCTTTCCATTTAAAAGTTGCAAGTGAGTATAGAGGTTTTTTTTTATGAAATGGTTACAGTAAACTCTCTCTAAACTAATATCCTTGGGACCAAGCAGAAGATATTAGTTTATGGAGGATATTAGTTTACACAAATTATATGGGGGGTAACAAAAATCATTCCGGAACCTGCCAAAGCAGCATGGAAGGTCATGGAGGTTAGTAGAAGGTCATGGATCATTGGGGAAGGTAACGAAACCTTGTGGAGCTTGGCCTTCGGTTTTTTCTTTTTCAAAGTTTTATATAGAGGAATATTGATAGCTTCTTCCAGTGCATCTAGCTCTGTACTTTCGAAGGTGTGTCCTCTGATTTCATCGTTTTTTTGGTGCCATATGTATGATGTATTAGTTTATAAAATGTTATGGGACCAGAAAAAATTATTGAATATCAGTTTATGGAGAATTATTAGATTAAGTATGAGGCTCGCCACGGGCCTGTGCCCGCATATTAGTTTAGAGAAAATATTAGTTTACACAGTATTAGTTTAAAGAGAGTTTACTGTAGTTGGTACTCACCATTGAAGATAACAGAAGATGGAAAGGCTAGAAATGTTGATGTTTCATCAAATGTGGATCAAGAATCACAATTAATTAGTGGACCATAAGAGTTTTCAATTAGTGGGTCTAATAGCACTCCATGGAAAGGAAGATTAAGATATTCAAACATTGTACAAGGTAGTTATCAAACATCATTTAGAAATTCTCATGTAGATGGTGAATCAAATGATTCAAAAAAATGTGTGGGTGAAGAATCAAGAGTCCTTTCAATTACTACTTTCGAAGCTCGGATGGCCAATAAAGCTTTGAAAACACATGACAACAATAGTGGAATACGAAGATCCACACGAGTCAAGTACCATGTACAAATACTCACATATGATGGCTTTGTAGTTCATTATTACACATACATGGTGAGAGTTATACAGAAGGTTGAACCCACTTGTTTTTAACAGGTGGTTGGAAAACCTAAGTGGGACAATGCCATGGATGAAGAGATCGCAACATTGGATGCTAATGTTATTTGGGAATTGGTTGTTTTACCAAAGGATAAGAAAGCAATTGGGTGCAAATGGGTGTACAAAGTCAAGCATAGTGCAGATGGATATGTGAGTAGATATAAAACAAGATTGGTTGCCAAAGGTTGCCCAAGCTTATGGCATAGACTATGAAGAGACCTATAGTCCAATTGCAAAAATGACAACTGTGAGAGTAATCATTGCTATGGCAAAAACAAAAGGATGGTCTTTACATCAAATGGATGTAAAGAATGTTTTTCTTCGTAGGGATTTATAAGAAGAAGTGTACATGGAATAACCACCAAGTTATGTTGACCAAACATATCCTAATTTGGTTTGTAGGTTGAAAAAAAATTTGTACAACTTGAAACAAGCACCTAAAGCTTGGTTAGACAAGATAGGTCGGTATTTTGTCACAAATGGATTTCAAACATCCAATGCAGATTTTTCATTATATGTGAAAAAGACAGATCATGGGATTGCAATCATAGTCATCTATGTTGATGACTTGATTATCACATGAGATAATGATGTAGACATTTCTGATTTGAAGAAGCTTTTGAAGCAAAAGTTTGATATCAAGGATTTGGGAGAATTACGTTACTTCTTCAACATTGAGGTAATCCAATCCCCTAAAGTGATATGGTTACTACAAAGGCAATATGCCTTCAACAAAGTGTTTGAATATGGGACGACGAGTTACAAACCCATTTCAATTCCATTGGAGCAAAATGTGAAGCGAAATGTAGATGAAGGAGACCTTGTGGAGGATACCACTATGTACAGGCACATTGTGAGGAGTTTGATTTACATGACCATCACAAGGCCATATTTGAATTATGTAGTTAGAATGGTGAGTCAATTCATGCAAACACCACAAAAGCCACATTTGGATATAGTGAGGCGCATATTGAAGTACATAAAACATACTTTGTAGTGTCAAATTTTTTATGAAACCAAGAATCGGTTACAAGTACATGGATACATGGATGTTGATTGGGCTTGCAATGTTTCAGATAGAAAATCAACTAGTGGTTTCCTGTTTTTTATTGGAAGTGGTGCTATTAGTTGGAGTAGTAAGAAACAACCAACAATTGCATTATCAAGCACGAAGGCAAAATACAGAAGCACAACAATTGCTACATGTGAAATAGTTTGGTTACAAAAAGTACTTTCAGATTTGGGACAATTAGTTTATGCTCCTATTGTCATTTATTGTGATAACATCAATAACATATTACTTGCTAACAACTTGGTCTATCATGTTAGAACAAAACACATTAATGTGCACTACCACTTTATTAGAGAAAAATTTCTAGCAAGAGAAATTAACCTTATTCATGTTAATACTAAAGGTTAAGTTGTTAACATTTTCAGAAAGGCTTTAAGTACTGATAAACTAAGGAAGTTTAGAAAAATGTTTGGTGTACTTTAAGTGGATTTGAGCTTGAAGGGGAGTGTTGGGAATTCAAGTTCAACTAGTTAGGTTTCATTAGTTACTGGAGAACAAAAATAACTAGGTTACTTTCACAAGGTTGAATTACTTTCTTTACTTATATTAGTTTGGTTATTTATGGTTTGGTTTTTTAATTAAATATCTTGGTGTTGATGGTTTGGTTTTTTTCTTCATTACACAAGTTTGTGTATTCCATGTGATAAGAACTTTGCGGAGTTCTTTGATGTTATGTTCCATGTTGTGAGCATCATGTTTTAGTTTCCTCTCAATAAAGATTTATGTTTATACTTGACTACATTTCCTATTTGGTAACAATATTATCATAAGTTATTGTAGTTATTTTATTATTAACAATTTTAAATTATTTTTCATAGGTTATTATTGACTATTTTAGGTTATTTTACCTTAGGTCATTATATTTTATTTTACATTATTTTAAATTGTTATAGTAGTATTGAAACATGATGTTTACATAGTGATATTATAATGAAATAACTTTAATTAGGGTGAAATCATTAAGGTGCAATGGATTTATTTCACTTTTAAGGTCCCATAGTGATTTAGGATATTGAATTACACCCCACTTTTGCACTAGTACATATAAGCATGTAGGCTACCTAAGTAGCTAGGTTGGATAGCTAACGAGGCTAGATTTAAATGGGATGGCAAGGAAAGGTAAATTATGACTACCTACTTACTTATTGTTTACCTAGATGCAATAAGAGGTCCTTAAATAAATAATAGGTAGAGATATGTTAAGTTAAATGCATGTAAGTAGGTTATTTAAACTAATTAGGTATTATGTAACTAGGTAGTTAGGTAGGGCTTTTAAGTAGGCATTTACTTGATTTTTGTTTAATCATGGTGTCATGACTCACAACTTACCTAGGTCTACATAGGCTTTAAGTTAGGTAAGGAAGTTAATTAGACCTAGGCTAGGATAATTAATTAGGCTAGGAAAGCTATTTTAATTTTGCAAAGGTTCAATTTTGTGGTATAAAATAATTGGTATTTATGGCATTTTATATATTCATTTAAATGCCACAAAATGCCACAAAATTCAAATTATACCATTTATAATGCTTTAAATTATATCATAAAATGTCATTCATTTATAAATGATTCCATTTATGCCATTAAATGTCATAAATAATTATGAATGGATGGATTTAATGTGCCATATAGTATGAATGAATGAATGAATTATTTAATGTGCCAAATAATATGGATGAATGGATGGTATGACATATAATTGTGGCAATAATGTGTTGGTGGGAAATTCAAATTTTGAATTATAGTTGAAAATTACTTGAAATGATGTCAACTTACATAGTTGAAAGTTAGTTGACATCTCAACTATAACCACATTCTTCATCTAGTCATGGATAAAAGGATTGCCCTTGTATAACATTGTCATTCATTTTGAGCTTTATTGCACTTTAGTTTGATTTTTTTCTCCTTTTTTATAGTTTGTTTTGTTTTATCTTGTTTTTCTTTAGGCCCAACTTGTGTTTAAAAGTTTAAATAATATAGTTTAATATCGATTTATGGATTTTTTCAAGTGAGTTCATCATGCTTTTTGCATGTGAGGAATTTAAAGTTTTTCATTTTGGGGTTATTGTTAAGTTGTTTTCTTTTTTATTTAATCATGTTCAAACTTTTTTTTCTTTTTTTCATTACATTTTGTTTTTAAATTTATTGAGCACATTAAGGTCATATGGTGTCAAGGCAAGTGAGCATGAATAATAGGAAAAGACAAGCTTATGGAGTTTGGAAGCCACCACAAGACATACCTCTTACAATTACAAGTGCTTAAAAAAATAATCCTTTTTTTGTTTATTTCCCCTTTATCGAGATATTTCTTATTTTATTTCTCCATCATGTTACCTTTAGTTAAATTATTTTTTAGCTAGGTTTTGTTTTGAACTCTTGTTTTTTTTTTTTTCAACTCGGTTTTTCTTTGAACTTTCATTAAAATAACTAGGTTGGTTTTAGTACACTTAAGCACTTAGGGTAGTCTACATCCAAGGGGAGGGCTCTTCTGTTTCTAGTGTCCAAGAAAATGTTGAATCCCTCCTCTTGGCACATTTGAGGCACTAAAAATCATCAAAAACATATTAGGAATAAGAAAGTTATGGCCCCCCAAAGTAGGGGGGTTCAAAAACTCAAAACAACAAACCAGAACTATTTTTTAACACCTAGAAACTTCCTTGTATGTTGCTCTATTGTTATTATAGTTCCAAGGTTATTTGTAGAACTTAAGGTGGCGCTCTTGTAGCATTTTAAATGATTTTAAATGAAGAAGAAATGAGAAAGTTATGAGCCTTGAAAGTAAGAGGGGTCCAAGTAGAAGAAAAAAGAAAAAAATGTTTTTAAAGTATGAAAGCTTTATTTGTCAACTCTCATTGGTTGTTCTTCTTTTCTAGTTCCAAAACAAACACTTGGGTAATGGGAACTAAACTTATGAACCTTTTCAACCATCAATGCAAGTAAGGTTTTGATTATGTTTGTTTTAGTGAGTTATTTTCAACTATCTTTCAACTATATAATTTTTACTATATTTTGATTGGGTTCAACTAGATTTCAATTAGGTTTCAACTATGTTTGTTAACTATGTATAAGGTAAGCTTGCGATGCGTGCCATTTCTATTCGTTATTTAGTTATAATTTTTCCATATTTCAAAGTGTTTTTAAATTTTTTTGGTCAAACTTCCTGATTCTTGAATAGTAAATGATGATGTTTTTATTAATTTTTAATGTGTGCAACTGATGCACAATTTCTTTCTTGATGCATTATAACTTAGATTCCTATTAAATTTTATCATTTATGACAACTTTCATTTTCTTTAATTCAAAAATGCAAGGTGCAACTATGACCAAGTTAAAAAACATGGTCCAACAAGGCAAAAATTCAATTAAGCATGCCAACAACAAGTGATATTATAACATATAATATCAAAAAATATATATAATACAATAATCACCAATAGTTGTAATATAACATATAATAACCAACAATAACTTATAATATAATAACCGTTAATAACCATTAAAAAATAGGCATCAATAACCACCAATAAAATAACCACTAATGGCTTATAATGAAATAATCACCAATAGCCATTAATAAAATAGCCACAATAGCCATCAATAACCACTAATATAATATCAATTAATAATTACCAATAGGCATTAATAGAATAACCACCAATAAACATTAATAGAATAACCACCAATAAGCATTAATAGAATAAGCACCAATAGGCATTAATAGAGTAACCACCAATAACATTAATAAAAGAACAACCAATAACCATATATTAGAATTGTTTAGGATTGCCAAAAAAATCTAAGGTGAAATAACTTATAATAACTTTAAATTGTCAATAATAACATAAGGTGAAATAGCCTTCAATAGCCAAAAGTAACTTATAATAGCTGTAAATAATCTAAATTAAAATAATTTACAATAGCCAAAAATAAGATTAAAAAACCAAAAAAACTTATAACATTTGAAAATAGCTTAAAGCGTACTAAGCTAAAATAACCAAAAGTAATTTAGAATAATCAAAAATAGCCTAGGGTGAAATATAAAAAAATAACCAATTTTTTTGAAAATAACCATAAATATCCATAAATAATGTAAGGTGAAATAATTTTAATTAATGAAAATATTCATATAATAATTGAAAGTAGCTTAACATAGGTAGTATTATTATATTGACAAAAAAATCCATTTATTAAAAACATAATTCAAAAAAATGGTCATTGAAATGTTATTGAAATTTAAAAAAAAAAAAAACTTGAATCATTTCATTTGAACAAAATCTCAATAAAATATGAATTTTCAAAGTTCATGTTTTTGTAATGTTTAAAATGAAATATTTGATAAATAGAATGTAATATAACATATTATCACAACAAGTGAGGTGGTTTGATGGTAAAAGTGTGTGCCTCCATTCCAAAGGTCAAGGGATCAAACTTCATGGGTGGTGTGTGTAGTCAACAATGGTATGTTGATTGAATATTTTCCTATCGAATTCTTAGAATAGGTGCTTAAGTTGATTACGTGGCCTACCTACCTACCAAGGCTAAGTTTTTAACCTAACGTAAGTAGTGACACGTGTCAATAAATAATAGACTTTAAAAATCATGAAATTATCAATAATATTATATATTAAATAATTAAAATTTAATTGATTTCCATATTAGTTAATTAATTAACTAGCAAATGAATGGTTTAGTAAATTTGTATTTCACTTGAGAGTAACCTTGTTTCACTAAGTACTAATGAAATAAGTCATTGTCCGTAGCAATTGGTCCCTGTTCACTAGAAGGTTAAACAATTTCACTAGGTAAAAATGTCCAAATTCACTCAAAATCTAACGAAACCTAAAGTGGATAGGACATATTTCTAGTAGTGTTATTGTATTTAAACGATTATGTATGGATGTAAATTTGGTCCAACCCACAATAAATATATGTACAAGCTTTTCATCTTATTTGTCATCACACAAATCTTTTGTTGCAAATCAACTTAAGGGGCTCTAACCAAACCTTTGACATTTGGGAAATTAACCTAAATATGTAATATTGTCCCAACTAGTGGTTATAAGAAATCAGGGTTAATATTATAGATTGATACTCTTTGAATGAGAAATAACATGTGATTTTTAGAATTTGTTTAACTTCAAAGTTACTGAACTAAGGCCATTGCTCCATGCTGCCAATAATATGACCATTTAAAAAATTACTATATTTGTTTCCAAGGAAACACATTTTGCATCTCCATTTCACTTCACAACAATTGTGATCACCATTATAATATTTGTTAATCATTTTCAAGCATGGACAGTTTGGGTTAGATCTAATGTAGGAATTGTTTAAAGTATTTGTACCATGGATTTAGATGGTTTGCATTCCATTTAAATTATGGTTAGAATTTTGGGCTACAAAAACATGAAAACCACTTATTAGTTCCCAACGTCCAACTAGATTTTCCTTTTACTTCCCCACATGTTTCTAGCAATCACTAAACCTTTATGATTGTCCATGTAGTTTCCATCTCTAATCTAGTACGTCTTGTTGGTAGTCCTTGGAATTCCCATGTAGTCCAAGTCCCACATGTTGTTGACAATCACTTTAACCCCATCTATAGTCATAGTATTTTCCATCTAGAATCCCATAGTTGCTAATGTGAGTCACTAAAACCCAACAACAATTCGTATTATTCAATCTTCAATTTTGATTGTTCTAAGAAGTCACTCAAACCTTGGATTCTAGGAATTTATTAAACTTTTGCAAATTTCTAGTGTATGGATTCTTGCATTATCATTTTTTTTTGGGTCATTTAGAGAATGTTTTCTTTGGTTTTTAACACTAGGAGAAAAATCCCATTTTTCAACTATGTTTTGAACTACCTTTCAACTTTCATTTATACTTGAAAACATCACTTTCAACTACAAATTGTTTTTTGCAACTCAAAAATGACATTATCAACTAATTTCCAAAATAGTTGACAATGTTGAATTAACCTTGCAACATAGTTGAAAACAATGTACATGTGTCAATTTGCGGGTTAATATTGAGGTGACAACATTTTAGTTGAAAACAACATACATTTTAATCGACACAACATTTCAATTGTAAAGTGCTAACTAGACCTAGTTGACTCCATGTTGGCAAGTCAATGGATGAACTTCATCTACCTTCATGTCATGTCATTTGGGGGTGTAGAATTGGAATTATGATTATCTTTCAATTATATTACAACCAATGTAGCATTGGCACGTGTCATGTCATTGAAAAAAGGCACTGAATTTTTAAATTTTGATTATTATTCAATTACATTATAACCAATGGAACATTGACACGTGTCACATGGGCATTCATGGTCCACCATCAAACTAAATTATTTGACATGTGCCAAATGTATGTTTCAAAATCTTGAAATTATTGATTTATTGAAAATGTTAACATATGATATTGTGCCACATGAACGCTTATGTTACACACTTGCATGACACATGGCACCTTGTTATTTGTAGATCATCCAACATATGTGAAGTCAAACCAAAGTAAAGATATCAACTATAAGGTAGTTGAAAGCAAATTGAAAAGAAGTTGAAAATATGTTGAAAATAAGTCAAAATTTATGTAAATTACTGGATATGTAGTTCAAATTACAAGTTTACACAAATTATAGTCACAATTGTAATAACATTAAAGTTAGAATGTGGGGTTGATACACCTAATTAAAATTAATTAAATAAAATCAAACCATAGTAAAAGTGTAGTTTACCTATACATTATCAACTAAGAATGCAAAACCTATTGTAATATGAAAATTATGCAAAGAAACATTGTTCCCATGTAGGAAATGGTCCCATCTACATTTTGAAGATCATAATGTTATTAATCAAACATTCATTATAACAATGAAATGACTCTCCTATAAGGTGGTTGTCCTATGTTTATGCATTAATGGTGAACTACAGGGTTTTTTTTAAGGTTATTACTTTATATTTTAAGTTATTTTTACCTTAAGTCATTATATTTTGTTTTAGATTACTTGAAAGATTACTTTAAATTATTATACTTAGGATAAAATAATTTATAATAACATAAAATAAAATGACCTTGAATAACTTACACTATAACTTGAAATAACATGTATTAATTTAAAATAAAATAACCTAAGGTATAGCCTAAAGTTAGTTGAATAATTTAATTTATAATAACTTAAAAGTTTATAATAAACTAGTTAAGATACCTTAAGGTAAAATTACATATAATAATTTAAGGTACAATAATTTATAATAGCCTATAATAACATAAATATAAGTTAGAATAACTAAAGTAATTTAAAATAATATAGGGTATATCATAAAGTAACATAGATAAAATATTTTTAAAAACATAAAAACATACCTATTTACTATAGTTAATTGTAATAGTGAATTATGTTAATTAGTAATGAAACATGATGTCTACATAGTGATATTATAATGAAATAACTTTCACCAGGGTGAAATCAGTAAAATGCAATGAAGTTATTTCACTTTTAAGGTCCCATGATGATTTAACCTAGTAAATTGCACCCCATTTTGGTAGTAATGTAAGTTCAAAATCTTTCATTCACTTTTCATATTTTACGACCAACCTATAACACATATTCTACTACAGACATTAATTTGAAGTATGAAGGTGATAATAAATAAAATAATTCAAAACTTTAAAGGACTAAAGAGCCATATTCATCAAGTACTCTTTAATTGTGCCGCCTACATTACAAGAGATTTGTAAATATTTCACATTGTTGTTGGCTTCATAGTTACTTGCAGCACACAAACAAAATTTAAGATTACTTTTAACAACTTTTGATTCATTTCTTATGCATGAGTATTAATTAACTACATCATGAGATTTCAAAGATTAATTTAAAGCACACTTGATGCATGATCGAGTTAATTCAATTATAATCATATTTAACTTGTAAATCCTCAAACAAAAACTTGAAATCATTACAAACTTGGGAGAGTGATATCTAAAACTAATACCTCATATTCACCCCTAACTAACTACCTAATTGGGAGGGGTCGATAATCAAATTACTAGTAGTTCAAGCAAAATGGCAATGTTGAATGGAAAGCTAAAAAGAAATAAAGTTGCCATTACATTGAACATTTTGTTCGCTTTGTTGCCAAGGATAAAATAGTTCCTTTTTAGTTCAAATTTTGAGCCTACTGCAACTACAATTAGGAAATTCCTTATGCTTTAGAAATTCGAACTTAATAACACCAACATTAGTTCATGGATCGTATGTTGCTGGTTGTTGTTCATAATTAATTCATACTTTTGTTGAATTGATTTACATTGAAAGGACCTAAACTATAGATGATGATCTTTCAAATAGACAAATAGATAAAAAGATACTTCTAAGGATGTACCAACCCATATGAAGGTCCCAACACAAAAAACAACCAAAATGATGTATTGCAATATCCAAACTGCTTTGTACATTTTTAGACCTACATGAATTAGGTATGTCCCAAGGGAAAAAACACATTGACCCCAATTTGTAGTTATAATGATAGTAAACACCCATTCATGTATGTATGGAGAGTTGCCATGCTACATACAATAAAATCTTTGTAGAACACAAATAATCTAAACAAGCATTCAAACATTAGTAGAAAACCCTTCTTTTTTAACCAAAAGTTTTCAACTACATGACATTTGCAACTATGTTTCAATTGGATTTTTTAAAAATTTTAAATAAAATTATGGCAATTACCAGTTAAGTTGATTCGTCTACTATATTGGTATATAGTTGAAAGCATTTTTCAACTGCATGGTCATTTGCCAAATATTCATGGCATCGACATTGTCTCTCCAAGTTGAATTTCCAACTATGTTGGTAAACAATGTGAAGCATATTTCAACTAAGGGGTCATTTTTGAAATATTCTTGGCATCTAATGTTCTTTGTTTGGCACACAATCAAAACATTGACTAGTGTTCAACTATTTTGGATGATAAAATGTATTAGAAGATGGATGAAATACAATCTTGTTTGCAATTATCTCTTTCAATTAGCTTAAACAATTAATAGGTAACTTTAATTTTATACGTATAATATTGTAACATTTATTTTAAATAAAATAACATTAAATTACATGTAAAATTTATTTATATAAATGAATGATCTATTTAAATATAAATATTAAACTTTAATTTCAAAATAAAGTTTAAGAATTTCTTAAAAATATGTTAGTACTAATGTTTATGTTCAATACACATGTAATTTATTATTTCTATGTAGATCATTACAACATATCAAGTAATGATACATAATTAATAATATTGTGCAACTATAATGTTTATTCATTTTTA
>Ga0116230_10005743_pt1 | contig 12181 bp, 7 predicted proteins | sample S1TSphfallax_3_FD_88678 | JGI IMG/M metagenome (GOLD analysis project Ga0116230, IMG submission 88678) | Host-associated microbial communities from peat moss isolated from Minnesota, USA - S1T2_Fd - Sphagnum fallax MG | ecosystem: Host-associated > Plants > Peat moss > Unclassified | place: USA...
TTTGCTCTAAAAGATTCTGCGCTTTTCGTCCGCGACTATTTAAAGGAGCCTGTAGTCGACCACATTGTGGTCACCCCGATCGGTGACACAAGGCCAGGGCCGGACCGGTCATGCGCGCAAAAAAATCAGTTTAATCAAAATGTGCTGGATACATCGGTCGTTTCGTCCCAAGAACTGACATTTATGCAGGCAAAAGGTGCTGCACAATCAGTTGCCGATATCTCAGCTATCAAATGCGATATAGCCCGGAACGCAGAAGATCCAGAAAAAGCTCTGCTCAATGCCACGCAAAAAAATAGGGTGGTCGGCTTTGGTGATATCCATGGTCCACTGGGTCCGCAAATGAGCTTTCTGGCCGATGAAATGCCGGCACTCAAGCAAGCTGGGGTGACACATCTGGCCTTAGAAATACCCCAAAACTATCAAAATTATATTACCCGCTGGAATGCGGCGGACCAGAATTTTTTGCGCGATCGTTTAAAAGATCGCAGTAGTTTGATTGATGTCATCGATTCGGCCAAAAAAAGCGGTATAGATGTAGTTGGAGTGGACGAGCTTTATGGCGCCAATGGCGAGATGTTAGCCAGTCGAGACCGGACGATGGCTAAAAATATAGAGTCGATTCTCAAAGATCCACAGGCGAAGGTGACTTATTTCGCCGGCGGTGAACATTTGCAAAATGGCTTCAGGCTTGATTCTTTTGGCCCTTCAGCTGTTGATATTCTGCGCCAGGATAATATTTCGGTGGCTACTTTTTTGCCGCAGGTTTCCAGCTCGGAAGATGCTCTCATGCATATTGCGCGCAATGTCAAAGAGCCAGTCTCAGTGCCGGTTTCTGCATCTGGATTAATTGGTCATTTGCACAATGCTGCCGGCACTGCTTATGAGAAATGGGATAATGTGATCTTTTATCCTCCCCATTATAAAATGGATGCTGTGGATGCAGAATTGAAGCAATTCGGACAGGATCCGGCCGTTCAATTAAAGGCCGCTGTAGCAAACAAGCGAGTCCTTCTGATTGGAGAAATGTCTCAGGCTGCACCCGAGCAATCCGCCAGCCCACACCGGCAGTTCATGGCTTCTTTGATGCCGGATTTGAAAAAGGCTGGTTTGACTGATCTCGCTATTGATATACCTGTTTCCTATCAGAAGAGTTTGGAGCATTGTGCCGCGACAGGCACTTGGGACGGCCCTCTTCCCGACAGCTATGACCAGGCTGATTTTAGAGCGGTGCTAGCGGCTGCTCAGAAGGAAGGCCTGAAGTTGCACGCTGTCGGTCTGCAAAATGAAAGTCTTTCAACGATGCAAGACATCATAAATGGCTTGACCGACTCTACTGCGCGTATAGCCCAGGATGATAAAAATGCCAGAGTACTACTCTGGTGTCGGGAAGAGAAGATTGCCAATTTTGATGATGGCCAGGGCCACACTGTCAGTGTCTCCGCTAATTTGCAAGCGCGAGGTATTACGAGTCAATCGTTTGCTTCCTTAACCCAGGATTTTACCGATTGGTCCCTTGGTTATGCGACAGAAATCACACCCACTGCCCTTACTTTCGATCCCAGCCAGACCAAGCGCTTGCAAGAGTTGTCCAATACAATGGGGCTGCAAATTAAGCGATTTGATAACGTGATAATTTATCCAAGCCCTTGAACCTAGCCTTTTAGACTTTTGCTGTTCAAATTTTTGCCGCCAAATAATTTGCCCAATTTTGGTTCGGTCATGTCCAACCAGCGGCCCAGTTGATCCCTGGCAATGTTGAGCAAAATTGCTTTCTCGGTATTGCCGCCCAGATCTGGATGATTTTCGGGCGAAACTATACGCTGCTTCCAGTGACGATGGATCATTTCACGGCTTATCGCTTTGGATAAATCTACGCCCAAGCGGTCTGCCGATTCTTTCACTTCCAGGGGGATTGTAGACAGGGGCGTCGATGCTTCTATCGATTCTCCGGAGGCTGTTTTACCGGCAAAAGTGCTTGGGTCTTTTAAAGAGTCTTTTATGGAGGCTCTGGTGGAGTCTTTTATGTTCAAGTTCGGCACCTTTCAAAAAAGTGAGCTCTCGTAATAATTTTGACTCCTTAATCATGAAGCCCAGATTGTTGCCGGTGGTAACACTTCTACTGATAGATTGGTCATGTATTTTTCAGTTACCTGGTCTCGCCGTTTAATTTTTCCCTTTGGTATACACTGACAGGTTAGATATGCCGCCAAAATTTTGCTCGACCAGTATTAGTGAGAATGAGTCTCGTCCATGACCCCAGAAACTGCCAGAGTCCCTGCCCGTCGGGCCCCCATTAGCTTGAAAAGCGCTGTATTCGTTTTGCTCAGTCTAATCGGCTTCGTTTTTTACGGCCTTTTTGATAAACAGGTCTTTCCGGCAGCTTCCATAGATTTGAAACTTTCTCCCGCCGACGCTGAGCAAAAGTCCAGACAAATAGCCAGGGACATTGGTTATGACATAGCAGGCGCCAAACGTGTGACCACCTTTTCTGAAGATGACGACGCCAAGACAGTATTAGAATTTAAGCAAGGCATAGACAAAGCTAATCAGCTTATGAAAAATCAGGTGCCGGTTTGGCTCTGGCGTACCCGTTATTGCCGGGAGTTGAGCAAAGATGAGCTGGTTGTTGTCTGGACTACAGAAGGCCTCTTTAAATCTGTTTTTCATACATTCGAAAATGACCGAAAGTTTCCAACCATTTCCCAAGAAAAGGCCCAGGCTCTGGCGACAAAGTTCGTCACCGACACTGCCGCTCTCGATCTGGCCGGCTATGAGCTTTATGACCAGGGCGCCGAAAAAATGCCTAATCGCACCGATTATCATTTTGTCTGGCGAAAACCAGGATTTACCGAGTCTGAATTTCGCATCAAAGTTGAAGTGGCCGGTAATCAAATCTCTACTTGCCGCTACTGGCTCGCTCCCAGCGATAGCTGGGACCGCGAATATAAAGGCATCCGCCAGTGGAATGAGCTCCTGGGGACCCTGGCGTCGCTTTTACTCTTCCTCTTCATCGCCACTACTATTGGTGCATTTATCTATGGCATCTCCAAGCACAATATCCGCTGGCGATTTACTCTCATCTCCAGTGGAGTTGTGGCTATCCTTACCCTTCTCGAATCGCTCAATAATTTCAACTATGCCCTGGAATCGTATGACACCAGTGTTACTTATGCGCAATTTCTCCTGCAAACTGCTTTTAAAGATCTCCTGGAGTGCGTTGGCGCTTTTGTTTTCAGTGTTTTGCTTGTGGGCGGAGCCGAAGTGGTTTACCGTTTAACCAGGCCGGGCGAGACTGCCATGCAATATCTGGCCAGCTGGCGGGGCATGGCAAAAGATGATTATGCCGGCAAGGTCGTGATTGGCTATTTGCTTGTTGGCATAATGATGTTCTGGACAATAGCCTATTACAAAATGGGCCAAAAACTTGGCTATTTTTGCCCGTTGGGTGTAGACGATTATAAAGTACTGGGTAATTTTTGTCCTGCGATAAGCGGTGCGCTCATCGGTGTCAGCGCCGCCGGACTGGAAGAATTTACCTGTCGCGTAGTCGGACTGGGTCTTTTGCAAAAACTGACCAAAAATTTTTGGCTGGCCAATTTTTTACAGGCCATTATCTGGGGCTTCGCTCACAGTACCTATCCGCAAGAGCCTTGCTACGCCAGGGGCGTTGAGCTGACTGTGGTGGGTCTATTATTTGGTTATATCGTCAAAAATTTTGGTGTACTACCATGTTTTGTTGCGCACTATTTATATGATGCTTTTTTGACGGTCGAACCTGTTTTTGCCTCACACAAAGTCGAGCTGATCGTTCCTGCCCTTCTCATTCTTGTGCCTTTTATTGTCGCAACCTGGTTCAGTCGCAAAAAAATGGCGGCCGAAAAAGTTGCCGTCGAGTCTATTGATTTGACCAATGCCCACCAATCTGGTCTTGGTGCGGAGCATGAGAATGAGGCCGCTCATACCGACCATTCTGCCGATCCGCCTCCACCCTACAAAACATTGAGCGCAGGGCGGAGAAAAGCATTGTTGCTTTTGACTGCTTTCGGATTGCTTTCCCTGGCAATTCCTGCCTCAGATTCTATAGGCAAAGACAAAAAGGTAGTGGTGTCGGCGGTGGTGGCATCTGCCCGTGCTGAGCACTATTTGACCGAAGATGGCCTTGCTCATAAGGATTTTTATCATGTGGCACAGCTAACTCCGCGCCCCGATAGCTCGAAAGATACTTTACTGGTCTGGCAATATCTATATGAGAAACTGGGTCTGCGCCGTACCAAAGAAATCTACAATCAGGCCGCTCCTGGACTGGAATGGCAGGTGCACTTTTTCAAACCCGGTCAGTCTAAAAGTTATGATGTTTATATGAACGGCGACGGCAGTAGGCGCACTGTTGCTATCACCGACCTGGACGAAGCTCCAGGGGCGAAGCTGGACGACGCTTCGGCTCTCGGTCTGATGCAATCGTACATTGAAAAAAATCGACCGGAATTTGAACCCTGCTCTCTAGATACAAAATCAAAAGTGGTGCAGGCTAAACGTATTGATTACAGCTTTGATTTTATTGTGCCAAAGTTTGCTGTCGGTGATGTTCCGGCGATCTTGCACGCTGATTTGAAAGGCAATGAAGTTTCCACCATGGCCCTGGACTGGAAAGTACCGGATCAGTGGTTGTGGCCGAGGAAACAAATGCGGTTGCAGCAACAAATAGCCGTGCCATTGCGCATTGGTACTTCAATTGCCGTTATAATCTGCGCTCTTTTGTGGAGCGTAAATTTGCTTCGTACCACACGCGTACCCTGGCGTCTTGCTCTCTCGATCGGCGCCATTTGGAGTGTCCTTGCCTTCGTTGGTATAGCCAATGGTGCGATTAAGTCACTCTCCAGCTACAATACCGCCGAAGATTTTCAAAACTTTCTCCTGCAAACACTTTTCAGTCAGGCGACCAAGCTGTTGCTGGAAACAATTGCTTGTTTCCTTATCAGTATCGCCGGCTGCGCTGCCTTGCAAAAATATTTTTTCGCCAGTCGCATACAGCTTCACAGCTGGGTCCTGTTGCGTACGACCAGTTTGGACCAAAGGCAGGTGCGCAAGAATCTCTGGCTTGATGCCGCCATCTCCGCTTATTCTTTCTGCGCCGCACTGGCTGTTTTGCGGTGTGTTCAGGAGCTACTTGCCAGAAGCTTTTCTCCCGACGCACCTTTGAGCATACCTAATCGTGTGGCCGCATTGTTTTGCACGAGTTTCCCCGGCCTGGAAATATGTTTATCGGTACTGAGCTATGCTGTGGGATTTTCACTAGGACTGGCTTTTATGGCTAGTTTTTGGAAACGATTTTTTAGCAGCACAAAGATGTCGGCGCTGGTCATATTCGTTATGGCCGTAGTCTGGGGGCTTGATTCTTTTTACTGGCAAAATTGTTTGATAGACATAGTTTTTATGGCTTTTAGGGGCTTCCTGATTTTATATTTCGTCTCAAAAATCTTTCGCGGCAATGTCCTGGCCTATCTGCTTAGTATAGTCGTCACTTTTTCGGCGCTCTATCTGGGTGAGCTTGTCAGTTATGCCCCGAGGGTGGCCGGCGGAGAAATTTTCTTCCTTGCACTGCTACTGGTTGCTCCGGCCTTTACGGCCATGCTTTTTTCGACCTCTGCCAGTGTGAAAGGAAGTAATAACGACACTAAGCAAGAATAGATAAGACAGACGAGTAATCAAGGCCGGAAGTCAAGACGAGCGATGCGGACAAGAAATAGAGTCGAGTAACAAAGCTAAGTAATAAGGCTAAGTAATGAAGCTAAGTAATAAAGGGGGCCAGCTTCAAGTGTCACAGATTGTTCTTCTCTCGACAACCGCACCAGTGGCCGCTGATCAGTCTTTCCGGGAGACGTGGCAAGACTTTAGGCTGAGCTTGGACTTGGGACCGCTTTGTTTCTTGTAAAATAGCTATCCCTGGGCATGATTTTTGTTTGGTCAGGCCTGGTAAACGTCCTAATATAGATTTAGATTGCATAAAGCAGAGAGGCAGCCACTAGTGAATTCGTCCGCACCAGTCCCTGAATCAGTTTCGGCTCCGGCCTCAGAGTCTTCATCAAAGGCTGCGGCAGCTCTCAAAGGTAACGACTTTATCCGAGACATCATAGAAGTCGACCTGGCTGAAAATCGCTGCACTAAAGTAATCACCCGATTCCCCCCAGAGCCGAACGGCTTTTTGCACATCGGTCATGCTAAATCAATCTGTCTCAATTTTGGTCTGGCTCTCGACTATCGTGAAAAATTGCCCGGAACCGGTTCGCGCTGTCATTTACGTTTTGATGATACGGATCCGGCCAAAGAAGATACATTGTTTGAAGATGGCATCCAGGCCGATGTGCGCTGGCTAGGTTTTAACTGGGATGGTTTGTATCATGCCAGCGATTATTTTGAAAAAATGTATGAATATGGCGTGCATTTGATCAAGGCCGGCAAAGCGTATGTTTGCAGTCTCAGTGATGCGGAGATCAAAGAGTATCGCGGCAACATCACCACTGCTGGTAAGAACAGCCCCCATCGTGAGCGCAGTGTGGATGAAAATCTGGTGCTGTTCAGTCGCATGCGCAATGGCGATTTTAAAGAAGGCGAACATGTTTTGCGGGCCAAAATTGATATGGCCAATCCTAATATGAAAATGCGCGATCCTCTACTTTATCGCATTCGTCATACAGCCCATCATATGACCGGCACAGCCTGGTGCATTTATCCCATGTACGACTGGGCTCATCCAATATCGGATGCAATCGAAGGCATTACGCACAGTATCTGCACACTTGAATTTGAAAATAATCGTGAACTCTATGATTGGGTGATAGACAATCTAATCGAGTACGCAAAATTTCCCAGCCGGCCCAGACAGTATGAATTTGCGCGTCTAAATCTAAACTATACGGTTATGAGCAAGCGTCGTTTATTAGAGCTTGTGGAAGGCAAACACGTCAGCGGTTGGGATGATCCGCGTCTGCCTACAATCGCCGGTATGCGCCGGCGTGGTTATACTCCGGAAGCGATTCGTGCCTTCTGCGCCAGCGTTGGTGTGGCTAAAGCCAACAGTACAGTAGATATGGCGCAGTTGGATTTTTGCGTCAGAGACGATCTTAATCAAAAAGCACCGCGGGTGCTGGCAGTCATGAAGCCATTGAAGCTTGTGATCGAAAACTATCCTGAAGACAAGGAAGAAGAGTTGGACGCCGCGTACTGGCCTCATGACGTACCAAAAGAAGGCTCCCGCAAATTGCCTTTTACGCGTGAAGTATTTATCGAGCAAGATGACTTTATGCTTGAGCCGCCCAAAGATTATTTCCGCCTGGCGCCTGGTAAAGAAGTGCGCTTACGTTATGCTTACTGCGTCACCTGTACCGATGTAATCAAAGATGATTCAGGCAAGGTGATTGAGGTGCGTTGCAAATTTGACCCCGAGGTAAAGCCCGGTGACAATCCCGTGGGGCGCAAAATCAAAGGTACCATACATTGGGTCAGTGCCAAACACGCTGTTGACGCTGAGCTTCGTCTGTACGATCGTCTATTGTCCGAAGAAGCACCTCCGGCCGGTAAGGATAGCGAGTTTCTCAATGCCATCAATCCCCAGGCTCTGCAGGTGTTGAACGGGTGCAAAATTGAACCCAGTTTGGCTGAGGCTAAGGCTGGAGATCGCTTTCAGTTTGAGCGCCAAGGCTATTTTATTGCCGATGAAAAAGACAGCAAGCCCGGTGCTCTTGTTTTCAATCGTATTGTTACGCTCAAAGACTCCTGGGCCCGGTCGCAAAAAAAATAGTGCTTTTTACAAAGGCTACTTAACCTGCTCGGCAATGTAGTCGGCAATGTCATTGCCTATCACTGTGTAGCCACCATTTGTAAAATGGAGATTGTCTTTGGCCATCAAATGCTGGCCATTCATATCGGCAATCGTCCCCATCCGGGCGCGTATGTCAAAATAACTGCCGTTGCGCACTCCCGATGCTACTGCCCTTTGTTGAGCCGTAACTGAATCGAGTCCGACCAGCTCACTTTGCGGACGGCCAGAGTAGGCACCGTCTGTGGGGCCAACCATGACTATCGATGCATTTGGCGCTTTGTCCTTGATCTCATCGATCAGATGTTGATAGGTCTGTTTATAGGCAGCTCCTGCCTGGGTTGTAGAATCGTTGCTGCCAAAGGAAACAACAACCAGATCTGTATTTTTGTTAATATCCTTGAGAAAGAAACCGGGATTGTTCAGTGCATCGCTCGCTTTGGAGTTGCGTATACCGTCTTTGTCGTAATTGACATTCACACCCAATTTGTCGGCCAGACCTTGTGCCAGCGCCGGTGTTTCGACACCGCCTTCAATATGAGAATCTCCAATTTGCACCATATTTATTGGTCTGCCTTCAGCTTTAGCTCGGTCGATTGTTTCTTTCAGGTGTGATAGCCCGGGGCCGTTGGAAGCCGGTGTCGGCGTCCGGTCGGCCTTTGGTTCGGCTGGTGCTGGCCTGGTGTCAGTAAAGTCCGGACTCGGATTGACCGTATCTGCCGGCGGACTTTCGCGTCGAGGGGCGGTATCGCTTCTTGCTCCACTGCTTGGTCCGGTCGGTCCTGCTTCTTTCTTTTCTGGTTTTACCGCTCCTGGATGGCCGGCATGGCGTGGATATATATCTGTTGATTCTCTGGCGCCGGCATGACGAGGGACCGTATCAGCTGATTCCGTGCCGCCGGCATGGCGAGTAGACGAACGCTCGTTATGTTGGTCTTTAGCGGATGATACTTTTGCCGAACCCATAGTCTCGAATGATCCTATGTGTTTGCCTGATGTGTGAATATGAATTTTGGGCAGCACATGGTCTTCTTGCAGTTTGTGTTCCAGGGCTTTCAGATCGTGTTTGAATGCCTGGCTGTCGAGGTGACCATGCTTATAGTCGGCTGAACGAAGATGGTGAATTTCGTCCGTGAGTACGGAGTGCAATTTTTCACCGCCACTATACCTGTTTTCTATTTCGTGGGCTGTTTTATTGACCTGTCCGTCGTGATGGTGCGTTAGCGGCAAATGGTCATTGGTCATGGTAAATCTCCTCTTCCTTAGTCAAGTTAATTGGCCATGCGTCAAATTGGTGTCAAACTTTTTGCATAAAAACCTCTGATCTCAAGCCGCTCTTGGTGTGACCCAAGAACGCAGTCGGAAACCGGCTCAAGAATCCAATCAAGAACCGGCTCAAGAATCCAATCAAGAATCCAATCAAGAACCGACTTAGACTTGAGCCTTGCGCCAATGGGTAAAATAGACTGTGATATGAACATTCTCGGCCAACCCGTTTGCCGGTCGAGGCAACATTAGGACTTTGCATGCTATCTGATAAAAAAGTACTAGTTACCGGTTGTGCTGGCTTCCTTGGATCCTGGGTTTGTCGCCTGCTTCTGGAGCTGGGAATAGAAGTTATCGGCATTGATCGTGCTTACCCGGCAGCTTCGCTCATCCATGAGCTCAAAGGCCGCATGCCCCTGCGTGAAATAGACATAGAAAATTATGATGAATGCTATAAGGTTGTCATAGCCGAAAGAATCAACGTTATCTTTCATCTAGCGGCCCAGGCCATTGTTAGCGTCGCTAATGTAAATCCGCTAGCCACTTTTGCCAGCAATATCACAGGGAGCGCCAATATTCTCGAAGCTGCTCGTCTTGCTACAGCGAAGGGGCAAAAGATCGAAGCAATCATTGTTGCTTCGTCGGATAAGGCTTATGGCGATCAAATCAGTCTGCCTTATTTAGAGGATGCCCCGATGCAGGGGCGTTTCCCCTACGACGTGTCAAAAAGCTGCACAGATTTGATTGCCAGGTCCTATCATCACTCTTTTAGATTGCCTGTTTGTGTCACTCGTTGTGGCAATCTTTATGGCCCGGGTGACCTGCATTTAACTCGCCTGGTGCCGAGCACTATCCTCAGTGTGTTGCGCGATGAAAGGCCGATACTGCGGTCGGACGGCACTCCGTTGCGTGATTACATCTATGTGCAAGATGCGGCACTGGCAGCCATATCTCTGGCCAGTCGGATGATAGAAGATTCAGACATTCACGGCCAGGCATTTAATGTGAGTAATGAGCGACCCGTATCTGTTCTCGAGCTTGTGAACCTTATTTGCAATCTGATGGAAAAACCGGAACTGGAGCCCGTGATTGAGGGCAGGGCCGAAGGCGAAATCCAGGCCCAGTATTTGTGTTCGGATAAAATCAGGACACTTCTCGGATGGGCTCCGGAATTTCAGCTGGAAGACGGCTTGAGCCGCGCCATTGCCTGGTATCGGCAAAAAACCACGGTCAAATTGTAAAGGCAGCTTTGCCAAAGCTTAAAAGTCGATTACATGCTCAATGTAAGGGCTTTAAACGATCGCGCTTAAATTCTAGAATGTAGTCTAAAGAAGGTAATGTGTTCGATGCAATTGACACCATGACCAGCATGAAAATATTGCGAATAATGCAGTTAACGACCTTGTTGGTCCTGACCGGAGGCGGCGTCTGCGCCCAGGAAGAGGATGACCACCCTTCGACCGCGTCGCCCCAGATAAAGTTGCAAGCCGGCCGCCCACAGGCCCATTTGCCGGCTGGTTCATTTTTGCACGACTATGACGATATCGCTTCACCTGAGACCGAAACTGCCAGCCGTCTGGCGGCCAGGGCTAGAACCTCGCTGAAGAGCGGCAACTACACCCGCGCTATCTACCTTATTAAAGAGGCTATGAAAAAAGATGATGACGATATAGATATTCACGCTCTTTATGCCCTCAGCCTGGAAGCAAAAATTGACAGCGAGGAAGAGCGTGATCCAGAGCTATTCAAGACTTGTGTCCACGAGTGGTTGCTGGTTTATCGCCAGGAGGTGGGCGAAGAGAAAGGAATGACGTTTAAGGGCCTAAACATCATGGGTACCATGTGGAATGACGAGTATGCCGGCGGTATGGCCAAGAAGCATCTGAAAAAGCTTTGCGGTTATTTGCCCAAGTACTGGGAAACTGATAACCGCTACGTCCAGAGAGTGCTCAAACCTGCCGAAACAAGTGTTACCGGTAAAGTCAAATCTGTTTCACATTAGTGAGGCTGCTAGTAGCGGCGCATTTCGCCTTAAATTGAGTCAGTATCTTACAGGTGGTTTTTTTCCGCTGGCGCTGGCCGCTTTGTTTTCTTTTAGCCCTTTCCTGGGTGCTTCCGCGGGAGACTGCTTTGCCTTCAATCGTAGTTTGGGGCGAGGCATAAATTTAGGAAATGCTCTGGACGCGCCCAAAGAAGGAGATTGGGGCGTGGTCTTGCAAGCGGACTATTTTAAGTTGATAAAAGAAGCGGGCTTCAATCATATCCGTTTGCCTGTGCGCTGGTCCGCTCACGCCGAAGCGGCAGCTCCATACACCATTGATCCTGCGTTTTTCGATAGAGTCGATTGGGCAATCAAACACGCTCGAGCTAACGGACTTCGTGTTGTACTCAACATGCATCATTACGAAGCTCTAGAAGATAGTCCGGATGGAGAAAGTGAGCGTTTTGTCAGTCTGTGGCGACAAATTGCTCAGCATTACAGCGGAGAGCCGGAAGATCTAGCTTTTGAAATATACAATGAGCCGGCTAGAAAAATGGATGCGGATAAATGGAATATTCTATTTGCCCGAGCACTATCTGTGGTGCGTTCAAGCAACCCTCTGCGTCTCGTTGTCGTTGGCCCGGTTGGATGGAACAGCATCGATCAGCTTCAATCGCTTTCATTGCCGCGAGATAAGAATCTTCTAGTCACAGTGCACTACTACCAGCCCTTTCATTTTACTCATCAGGGCGCCAGCTGGGCCGGTCCGGAAAGTCAAAAGTGGCTGGGCACTTTATGGAACGGTTCAGCCAAAGAAATGGAGTCTATTTCCACCGAATTTGATAAGGCTTCAATCTGGGCTCAGGTGCAAGGTCGACCGATTTACCTGGGCGAGTTTGGCGCATATGAGAAAGCTGACATGCACTCGCGCGCGCAGTGGACAATGGCTGTGGCTGAGCAGGCATCTAAACGTGATTTCTCCTGGGCCTACTGGGAGTTTTGCTCTGGTTTTGGTGCGTATGACCCTGAGAAAAAAGAGTGGAGTGCACAAATTTTGAGAGCTTTGCAGGCTGGCGGTCGGACTGACTAGTATTATGGGCTTATTAGCCTGAAAA
>Ga0116230_10005747_pt1 | contig 12177 bp, 8 predicted proteins | sample S1TSphfallax_3_FD_88678 | JGI IMG/M metagenome (GOLD analysis project Ga0116230, IMG submission 88678) | Host-associated microbial communities from peat moss isolated from Minnesota, USA - S1T2_Fd - Sphagnum fallax MG | ecosystem: Host-associated > Plants > Peat moss > Unclassified | place: USA...
ACTACGCGATTCATGAGCTTCGCTTTTCTATCGCCTTCTGTTTGTTGCATTCCGTAGCTTGTTCATATCTCGCTTTCTCTCTGTCTGTGTTTCTCTCCGTTTCTCGTTCCTGTCTTTCAGACCTGAAGAAAGTGTAGCAAGGATTCAAGACCACCTTTGGTGATCAGTTAGTTGTGGCTCTGTTTGTTTTGTGTGGAATAAGATTCTCTGCAATACTTCTGCGGCGGCGTGATCAGCTGAGGACATTCGCTCCTGGATCGGCTGCAGCCAGGCGCTCGACAAAACAATGACGACTCGAAAAAAACACCGGGCCCTGTAATCATAACATCCGAGTGTAGAAGCTGGCGACGACTGAAGAAAGAGGAAGCGAAGCGCCCGCCCTCTCTCTCTCTCTATCTCGTCGAAGCAGCGCCTTCTGTCTTCTTCCGCAAGTATACTTCGAATCACTTACAAGCTTGGAGTTCCTCGTCTTTTGTAGATTACTAGCCGGACACGCGTACAATTTGCTACAGAAGTACGTCAGTACCGTGTTCTCTTCTTCTTTCTTCTTCTTGTCGGCATTGATTGAACATCGCTGCTCGGAATTTCTTCGCGATGATGTATCCTAGCCCAAACCAAGTCGCTACCAAGTGAAGGAATTCAGAGCGATCCGGCACAATAGTATTGGAGGAGCTGGAGATCTTCGGCATCCGCGAGCAAACCGTGATCTTCTTCTGCCACTTATAGCTGGGCAATTGAAGCGGTTTGTGGATTCTGCTACTCGGACTGACGTGGAGTCCTGCATTAGTACTTCTTTTATCCTCCATGTCCATGTGTTCTGAGAGCAGCGGCTTGGAGTTCAAAGCCTTTCCTGAGGAGGATAGCGTCGACGTTCTTTTCCGCTTGCAGGGGATTCGTATCATCAAAGAAGGTTTGTAGAAGAAGAAGATTTTGTTGTTGGGAAGCATGATCGATTGCGACGATCCGGAAAGTTCGTGTGAAGTGGACAGAGGATCTTCTTTCTCAGGGATTGCCTGGGGGGAATTGCAACGCTGGTGGTCTACTCGGACAACAACAATGGAGAGTTTTCTTTTCAGGCTTTAACGTCTAGTCCTCCTTCTCCTCTCTGTTAGAGCGGTGGTCGGTCGTGCTTAGTTATATTATTGCGGTGGTAGTGTTTTTTCCCCTTCCGGCATGTTCTCTTGAAAGAAAGAAAGAAAGAGTTGTAGATCTTGCGGTTTCAAAACAGCTGCAGAGCACACAGCAGCTGCAACTCTTGGCTACGATGAAGTTCATGAAGCTTGGGTCCAAGCCTGATATCTTCCAGACCAGCGACAATGTCACGTAAGGAAATCCAAATCTCTTGATTCTCTAGTTAGGGCTCTTGGGGTGTCCTTCGGTTTCCTAGTTTCTGGTCTGGTCTGCTTCAGTTGTTTCAGGCAAATTCTATGATTTTTTTTCAATTTTGTTTTTGGGTTTTTTTCCCCTCTCTGTTTTCAGATTTAGTTTCTTTTGTTTTCTGTTGGAGCCAAGCTTTCCATGTACACATAGGGCAACAATGCAAGGGGGTGTCTCCATTTCTGCAATTAGGGTTCTTCTCTCGGGAGTCTGAAGGAGGCATGTAAATTATGTATACAATCGTGAAATGATGTGGAATGTCTTGAGAAAACCTTGTTGGGTTAGTTCTGGGTTTGCTGGAACTCATGCAACATACCTTAAAGAGTGTTACTGTAGAAATTTCTCTGCAATCAGTATGTTGTCTTCTTAAGTGTGTCCGGCCCCTTGCTGATGGGAAATGGCTGATGATTCTGGTGAGCTGCTGCAGGGCTGTAGCTTCTGATCTTGTCAGTGATATCTCCATTGAAGTTGATGGCCATAAGTTTCTGCTACACAAGGTAATGCTTTGAGTTGAAGCATTGTGTGTCCCCCCTTCTTCAATTGTTCCTGCATGGCCACCTCATCATGCACTGCAATCACACCAAGAGGATTTGTTAACAAATTATTGCTGTCAACAATTTTCATAGAAATTGCTTTTGTAGAAATTCTTTTGGGGTGTAAGCAAAGCATCTAAATTCACTTTGAAGCAAATAGTAAGTTGTCAAAAGTAAGCTGCAAGACAAGGAGGAGAACTTACTGCATTTTCATGATGATGAAACTGGGTCCCAACTTGGCAGTTCTGAGAACAATGAGCTTTCTTGACTGAAATATATTACTAGCATTTTTTCAGACACCAGGAGATGGTTGAGGGGAAAGATGGCCCATTTGATCAACAGAGTGCATCTTCTTCTTTTAACATGGATTTCTGGTGTGGTGGTTGGCAGTTTCCACTTTTGTCTAAGAGTGAATGCCTAAACAAAATAATGAAAGGAGAGAAGGGAATAAACAAGGATGAGGTTGTGCTTCCTGACTTCCCAGGAAGTGTGGAGTCATTTGAGATGTGTGCCAAGTTCTGTTATGGCATCACATTTACACTCAATGCATACAATGTTGGTGCTGTCCGGTGTGGTGCTGAGTATTTGGAGATGTCGGAAGCCATTGAGAAAGGGAACCTCATCTTCAAACTGGAAGTGTTCTTGAACTCCTCTATCCTCCGGGGCTGGAAGGATTGTATAATCTGTCTGCAAAACAGCAAATCTCTAGTGCCATGGGCGGAAGACCTGAAGGTTAGTCTTCGTATTGGTTAAACCTCAACCTCAAGTATCCAGCAGCAGCTTGGTCCAGACAGGGGTTTGGCCAGATGTCTAAGAAACTCCTGACAAATTTGTAAACTTTATGTTCTGTCTGCCTAAAGTGATTGCTAATATGCTAATCTTAATGACCATGCAAAGTTTTATCTATCCTTTGGGCAGACAGAAGGGAAATTAAAAAAAAAGCTTCTGAGATAGTGGGACCCTTGATCTCTCCATGGACAAGAGCTGATACCAGAGATTTTGTCTAATTTGTGTACTCACATGATCGATTGACCTTGAGCATGTGAGTCATGTTTAGGCTAGGCTGCTGTTGATTTTGAGTGTTCAAATTCACAATGTTAGTTGCATATGGAAATGAAGACATACATATTTTGCACCCAAATGAAGTCTGAGGAAGTTATTGAATTTTGGGCACAGTTGTTGAGTCGGTGTGTCGACTCAATTTCATTCAAAACTGCAGTGGATGCATCAAAGGTGGACTGGTCCTTCACATATACCAGGCCTCTTCCTTCCAGTTTACCACAATCATCTGACATCAAGCCTGGCAGCCCTCCCTGGAATGGAAGTCACAGCCGCAGGCACCACCCTGTCCCAAAGGACTGGTGGGCAGAGGACATTTGTGACCTAGATGTTGACTTATACTGGAGGGTGATGGTTTCCATAAAGGCAAAAGGGGCGCCTCCGGATCAAGTTGGGGAGGCACTGAGGCTTTATGCACTGCGTTGGTTACCTGGAGTGTCAAAAGAACAGACGACACATGACAGTGCACGGATGCTAAATGGAGCTTTGGCAGGTGATTTTGTTGAAACATCAACAAAGCACCGAGCCCTTCTGGAATCACTTGTGAGCTTGTTACCACCTGAGAAGGGCTCATGTTCTTGCAGCTTCCTTCTGAAGCTCCTTAAGTCTGCGACCATTCTGAATGCCTCCCAGGCTTCCAAAATGGAACTTGCTCACCGCATTGGGCTGCAACTTGAAGAAGCTTCAGTACATGACCTAATGATCCCATCTCTATCTTATGCCAATGACTCTCTGTATGATGTGGACCTGGTACAACTCATTCTGGAGCATTATTTGATGCAAGAAACAAGCCCTCCAACAAGTCCTGTGCGGTCACGTCGTGTGCCATTTGAGCACAGGAGGACTCGGTCAGCTGAGCAACTTGATGTGGTTGATAGCCGTCGGTCAACTGCTGCAACCCATGGCTCAAAGCTTCGAGTTGCAAAGTTGATAGATGGTTATTTGGCAGAGATTGCTAGAGATCCAAATTTGCCCTTGGTGAAGTTTGTTCAGATTGCAGAATCTATCCCAGATTTTGCACGCCCTATTCATGATGGGTTGTACCGTGCCATTGACATGTATCTCAAGGTGACCTTAAAGCCTCTCTTCCAAGTTTGTATTTTTGTCTTCTCTTGTAGCCACAGAATCTTGTCCCCTACCTTGTTATTATGGTCATGTCACTTCCATGATGATTTTAACCACTGGAACAGTAGTTCTTGCATCAGAGATGGAGCTTGCATGATCAAGGATGGCAGATAACAGTAGGATTCAACTGGATATGTCATGTGCATGATTGTGAGCTCTGTGTCTGAAATGTGTTCGAGCAGAGAGTCCATTGTCAAATAACTGAAGAGTAGGTAAAGAACTTAAGTTGTGACTGGAAGCAGTGGAGGCAGGCATTTTGAAATACATATGTTTGGGGGTGGTTGCAAGTCTATCTTCAGGGGTTTTGCAGAGTTCTGGTTGTCTGTGGCCTTAGGTTCAGATTGCAACTGTCAAGTAAAGGATTCTCTAGGGTTAGGCTATTGGAGTTGAGTTTAGAGAGCAGGGATCGGGGAACAGATGCCCAGGGTTTTGCTGAGGGATGATAATTGTTGTGTGGACAGGAGCACCCAGGAATTTCAAAGAATGATCGAAAAAGGATAAGTAGACTAATGGATTGTAAGAAGCTGTCAATGGAAGCTTGCGTCCATGCCTGCCAAAATGATCGTCTTCCTCTCCGCGTTGTTGTGCAGGTCAGTGCTTTCACTTTCACAAAATCAGCCTTGACTGTCATGGGCACTGCGATGATTGGCATACAAGCAGTAGTCTTGGGTGGCCCATATTCATTGACAATTTTGACAGCAATTGTTCAACTTTTAAATAATAATTTCCAAGCTATCTAGCGTAGAGGCATAGGAAGTCAAAAGCTTTCTAGAGGTGGAAATGTGAAAGCTGTCTAACTGGATGGGGTTTGGTTGTAAATGCTATAGGAGTTTCTTTCTGTGAGGCTTATGTGATTCTGTGGTGGAGCTGTTTGAATTGCAGGTGTTATTTTTTGAGCAAGTTCGGACAGCCATGTCTGGTGGGCTGGTTGACTTACCACAAAATGTCCGGGCCCTTCTCCCTCACTCACAGGAAATTGCTTTCACAGAAGCAAATGGCTCTATCTCACCTGGTCGGACTGTGGATGAGAATTGGGAGACTGTTCATGAGGATTTCAAAGTACTTAAGGGTGACTTAGCGGCCATGAAGATCCGACTTGCAGAGGCAGAAAAAGAACGAGGGAATCTGCAGGCACAACAGCAGCCTGTTAAGAATCTGAAATCAAAAAGCGGGTTCCCACTTTTCAGACCCAAGAAGTTGTTGAACAGGTTATTTCCGGGCTTGTTGGGTGACTACTCAAAACGACCTGTGATTGGCTCTCTACCTGGAAAGCGCACCAACCCATACTCCATTCCATGAGTAAAAGGTAAGATGTGTAGATTGTTGCTCCTGGAACTGAGCTTGTAATTTAAACTACGCATCTCAACAGATTCAAGAGTTTTGTACATTTTGTTGACAAACGGTACTAATGAGATCCCAAGCTTTTTCCAACAGAAGCACTGGTTTCAGCCCCTAGGAAAGTGGAGCGTTATAGGGATACAGTTCAACATTTATTACAGATAAGCATAAACTTCCTGTAGCAACTTGGATCACACGTGACCCTTTGGAACCAAGGGCAGGGTCGGTAATACTCACAATGTCCCCTTTTGAATAAAATCATACCAATTTTAAAGCTTTTACCATGGGGGCATATAATAGCATCCGTCGTTGGTGGTAATGTCAGTTTCAGTATATCAGCTGAGAAGGGTATTGGCAAATAGTTATGGGAAACTCTGCCTCTATAATTGTGTCAATTGTTCAAAGCTTTCAAGGTTTGTAGTTACATTCCAAGTGTGTTACAAACTAGTTCAATGTGCTCTCTCTTTGAAAGCATTTCATTAAGTAGGTATTTTCAATGTTTATTTTGGCGTCAGATATTGTAGGAGTTAGCTAGCAGAAAGGCAGGAATTTTTATATGCTCCCAATTTTTTTCCAATTGCTTTCTAGTTTGCAGAATTTTGATGTGACAGACATCAAAAGCAATGCAAATTTCTGTTATGTGTTCTAGTGAATTCAACTACAATGCAATGGATGTGTTCAGAATTTTTAGCAAATTCAACAATAGTAGTAATAGAGTAAGAGATATCATGATATGTTCCTAACATTGTGAACATGAAGCTTCCAACTATGGCATTATAAGGAAAAGTAGACTCAATGTTAGTATTATTAGGTATGGTAGACAACTAAGTATGAGGATTCAAGGTGGTGAAAACTAGATGAGCATCCAAAAAACCATATATTTGAGGATTTGAAGGATATAACATGTTTGAACAAGAAAGACAGTGCAAAGTTCATGAATCCAAGTGATGTATAATTAGATGTAGCGATTTGTAACACAGTGATTTCAAAAATGGTGTTGATAAAACATACCAATGCAATTTGTGTTAGTACAATAGCTTACATCATCATCAACAAAAATTGTTGTGCGAAGGTGAGGAACATGGGATGCAAAGTAGGTACATCAGTTTGTAGTTGTGGGGTGAAGGTCTGAAGTTGAGTATAAGCTCTGTAAAATTGATGTGTGAATCCCTGCTGGTCTATTGAAGTCCATTAAGACCTTTGGAACTTGGCAAACTTGATGTTCCATTCCACAAGCAATGAAACCAAGAGGTTCTTTGACATAAATTAATGTTACTATTATTGTTCTTGATGATGAGGTTGTTTCACTTACACTCATTAATTATTGAGATGTGTCTTTAATTCACTAGGAGTTTCATTAACGATTTAGATGAAAGTATCACTGATTTCATTAAATTAAAAAAATATATTATTCTTGATGAGGTTGTTTCACTTACACTCATTCATAATAGGATATGTTCTTAATTCAGTAAGAGTTTCATTAATCATTTAGGTGAAATCATCATTAATTCATTAGATTAGAAATTTACAAAATTCGTCACATCTCATAACGAATCATGATTGGTTGGTATGGACAAGCAAATTCAGTAAGAATTAATCAAATAAAAAAATTGCCAGATGACATTTTAAAATGAAATTTAAAATTATTTCATATTATATTTATTATTGATTCGAAATATGAATTTGATATCATTTTGTGTATGTATGCTCAACATACGATTATTGATTATACAATCTACATACACCAATTACCATATGAAAGTTTTACCAAGGTTTGAACCTTCAATTTCAAGATGATAACCCATTGCCATTGTTATCCAATTATTTCATTTGATATAAAACAAGTGAGGCAACAATCGCACTTATTATGTTGTTATTCCAAATGTTTTTGCAAAAGTCAATTTTAACTATTAGTATCATTTTCATATTATATCCAAATGAGATTTTTTAAACTTCATTTTAAAAGGTTTTTTTCAAGATGTACACATTTTTGTTATGTTTAAGAAAAAAAAATTATTTAGTTTGATTAAAATTACATTTGAAAGTTGTAAATTAATACAATTCAACAATGAGGCCTTGAAGATTTTAAAAAAAAAAACCATTATTATCTTTTTCATACTTTGTCCAATTTTTATTTATTTTTCATTCTATATTATTTTTTCAAGATTCCCACACACATAAAATTTTGAGAATAGCAACAATATGCTTTGAGGTTTTTTTTTTCCTCTAAAAAACATTGATTTTTTGTTTTAGAAAATATTTGATCGTTAATGATAATTTATAACATTATATTATTCTCCCCACATTTAAGCATATATTTAATCAATAGAAAAGTTAAAATATTCTATATTTATTAAATAAAATAAAATAAAATAAAATAAAATAATTAGCTTAAACATGTAATATTTAAGTTATTAAAAAATAATATTATGTTATTTAAGAATAATTTACAATGTTATATAGAATATTAACATTATGTAGAAAATTTCTGATTGATAAACATATTATTTCAATATCATAACTTTTATTAATTTTATTACAAACAATAAATTTTCATCTCTTAAAGGATTACTTGATTTTATAAAATGGTGTTTAATATAAAATAATAACATTTATTTCGAGTTTTAGGACAGAAGGTTTTGATAAATAACTAAACATAAACCTTTACTAAATCACAAATTATAAATTAATGTATTTATTTAAAACTATGTTGACAATAATTTGAATATAATACAAATAAACCCTAGACCGAATTATTTCAATTTAGGGGTAAATGGTTCTACCATCTTATTTTAAGATTATGTAAAATACTAACATTATATGTAAACTTCTTTAATATTAGTGAAATGGGTTAATGTATAGGACCCATGTTTCCTGATAGTGATTATCCAAATTTACAAGTGATATTCATGAAGATCCTGCATCCATTGTCATAAACATTGCACAACTTGATGAAGGCATTGCAAACCAACTACTGATGGCAAGGTTTACAAGTTAGTAGTTTTTGGACAAACCATATCAACTTATTTGATGATTGCAAAGGACATTCCAAATCAATGATCCATGGCAAATATGATGGTCATACCATGCCGCATTAGTGCTACATAATGTTTTGTGAGATGGCATAAGGAGCACATTGGTGGAGAACCCTAAATATGGATCCCAATTAAGTACTAAAATTAAATATGGATCCAAATCAAATATTGGGATCCAAATATACAAAATACTTTCTCTACCCCAAAAGGATGCTTGTCCACACCCCAAACTCTAATGCAATCTCCACACCCCAAATAGATGCACCGTGTCGTTTAAAGATTTCTCTTCAATTTTCACTTCATTTTTTGAATTTGAAGTTTTTTTTGGGTAGTTTGCTTGATGTTTATGAAAGTTGCTTTGAAGTTTGGTGTCCAACTCTCATAATTTATTGTCTATCTTTTAGGCTTTTCTCTCCCAATGGCCTTTAGTATTGTGATAGTCATAGTTATTGAATTTATTGTTCTAAACATGAGTGTTTGTGGACTTTGTTTAATTTATTCTAAATTGACCATTAGTTCTCTTGTCTATTTGAGTTATTTTAATTTTTAAAAATTATATTATGGTGTCTTCAAATGATGAATTATGCCATTGTGAAATCTTTGTTCTAGAAGGGCTTATGGTGATGAACTTTTTTCTTCCTTTTGTCATCAATGCTTCTTTAGGTGTATTAAGAAAATCTCCATCCATGTGGAGTTGTAGTTTAATGTTGAAAAGTCTAGATTTTAACTTAGTTTTTCAAAATCAAGTAAATTATCTCTGTTCATTAATCTCTGCAGAAGATGTAATTTTTTTGGTAGGAATTGAAACCAAGAAAAAAATTGAACTGTTTTGGTCTAAAAACATAAGTTTTTTGAAATCAATCAAGATTTTAAAAAGCATTCATTAAGTAATTAATAGTGCTAATTAATAATGTTATCATCTTTTTTCATTGGCTTTATAGTTGGAGGTTCAATTTTAAATAATCATTGTTTGTAATAACTAGTTATCGTCCATGGCTAATAGGAAGTGATAACCAATTTCACCACTTTGAAACCCCAAAAACTAAAAAATGTTATCTCATTGGTGTTTTGTTAACTATTTTGACCATGCTTAATGTGAATCAAAATAAGTAATTTGAAAAAAAAATTCACCTCTTGTAGAAAAGGTTTCAGGAACACTATTTTGGTTTTCTTTTTTAAGTCTAAAGTAAGATTTGTCAAATATTTTCCAAAACACATTGTGTTTAGTAAAATTTCTCTAATTTGCACAACTAGAAAAAAATCGGAGATTTGTGTAAACTATTTTAAGAAATTCAACATTGCAAAAAAATAAAATCGAAATAAAATTAGAGTGATGTTTCTCAAGTGCTTTCCAAAAACACTTTGTGTTGTGCAAATTTTCTTCATTTTACACAACTTAAAATGAAACAAGGGCATTGTGGAAGGAACACACAAGCATACTTAATTTTTTGAAAATTTTATGTGTCTTCTTCAAGCACCTCCAACAAGTAAGGTTTAATACAATTTGTGTGGTAAAAAGATTTAAACCCATTCATCTCCCATGCATGGAATGAAATTGAGCTCCACCAAGTTTTATGATCATCAATTATTGGAAAATTCTCCTCCACTAGTAGAGTTTTACAATAACCAATTATTGTAGTTTGCAAGGTTTCTTGTTTTGACATGTGTCCTATTTCAATAACCAATTATGACATAAAAGGATATTTTCATTCTTTTTTGAACTTTCAAACCCACTATTGAAACAAATTCTCGAAGGGCACACTAGTAAAAAAAAGTAGAAAAGACGGAAGTAAAAATATAGGATGCAATATATTGGTTGTTGGGTAAAAGTTATAAGTTAATTAATTAAAAAATAATGTAAATTTTATTTAAATAATCAATTAATTTAATATAGGGCACATAACAATCTGAAATAATCGATTATAGTTAATATAGGGTGACTTATATATATAAATTAATTAAATAATAATTAGGTGATAAAGAAAATGTTAGACAATTATCTAATACCCTCATTGTTTGACACACATAGATCCCAAACTTTACACTAAGTGTCCCCTTGAACAAACTATTTTAGGAATACAACTTTCTAGAGCTTGTTTCACCTTCACAATTGCTATTTAAGTATTGGTAGCATTTCATAAGGATTTGTACAATTTCTAATGAAAGAAATGATTGATTTTTTCATTGTTAGATTGATGTCATTCTGTATTTTTTCATCTAATGTTGGGGTTTGCTTTAGTTAGAATACATCGTGCTTCATCTTTAGCAAATGTTTAAAATCCTTCCTTCTGAGAAAGTTCATCATTTTGAATGACTAAATTCTATAGTTAGATTTTTGTCAAGAAGGTCAGCTTGTCGCATGGTTCAATCCAATTGTCAGAATGGGCCATTACTTTCAAGTTAGGCCTTGCAAAGTTAAGAACTTCCCTTGAGTGGCTTACTTGTGACTATCCTTCATCATTCCTTGATAAACCATTTATGTCTTTGCTTGAGTGTTGCCTCATTTGATTTACTTTTCATCTCCCTCAAATCTTTGGGCAATCGTTTAATGATTCACCTCTTAAATCTCAAACTTTCTCATAAACACTCGTTCTTAGAAAAATCCTTAAGTGATCTAAATGAGAACCTTGTTTTGATGCTACTATGTTGGAATTTCTACTTTTTTTTGTATAGGTGTTCAACCTTGGTAACAAACCAGGGTTAGAGCCCTGATTTTATAATCATCCTTCCTTAAAGAATGAAGAGAGTCCTTAGTGCATGAAAGGTGGCATTGTAAAGTAAACCTTCAAACTAACCAAATAGACAAATGTGATGTGTGCTAAAGTGTGGTGAGGGGATGAATAATCCCAACATTTAGTTTGCAAAAGCACCTAGATGATGAGTAAAAGTCAGGGAACTTTTATTCCCCTTAGTTCAGGAGAGCCCCTAGGACCAAGTGATGTACATTCTTAGGGAATGCAGACACCAAGTTTTGAGCACAAGTGGTGTTAATTCCTTTGAACATGTAAGAAGCACATGTGTTGTTGTGGTCATATGAATGGCATCCCATCAATTTCACTGGAATGCCAATCTAATGAAATGGAAACCCACCCACTATGCACCCATGTTTTGTCATAGTGAAACTAGAGGTCATGATTACTGCAATGGTCTGCACTCTGATGTTAGGTTAGACAAGAATACGTGGAAAGATTGACATTTTGATCTGGACACAGACAACCATTTCATAAGCTGATCTCTCCTTCTCCTTGAGTTTATCATCTTTGGGTCTATTGAGTTTTGTCCATCATTTTAGTTTTAAGCTAGAATGTAGATGCACTGGACAACATGCGTGTGAATTGCTATTTTTGAAATTGATTCATGTTCTGCTAATTTCTAGGGACGTACCTATCCCAGAAAGTATAAGGCTCATTTGATTGAACCCATATTCATGTTCTGCACTCCAAAAAGTTACATGCTTTGCGGTCGGTCCTTCTCATGGTTTGCTGCATTTTGTGCACAAACTCTGTTTGGTTTAGTTTCAGTGCAATGTATAATATTTTGAGATGGAATATCATCACTACAACATTCAAGCTGGTCAATTGAGAGGACAATATCCAATTGACTGAAAGCAGCACACAAAACAGTGCATTTGGGTCCTTAGATAGTTTACACACATTCTTTCAAATGACAGATCTATGTATTCATTTGGGCATTGTCAATTGCTTTTGTGG
>Ga0116230_10005749_pt1 | contig 12174 bp, 19 predicted proteins | sample S1TSphfallax_3_FD_88678 | JGI IMG/M metagenome (GOLD analysis project Ga0116230, IMG submission 88678) | Host-associated microbial communities from peat moss isolated from Minnesota, USA - S1T2_Fd - Sphagnum fallax MG | ecosystem: Host-associated > Plants > Peat moss > Unclassified | place...
ATCGCCGCGGGCGCGGTCGGGCAGCATGTCGACATCCTGGATTTCGCCGACGGACAAATGGAGGTCCGCTGGAAGGGCGTGTCGCTGCCGTATGTCTCCTTCGACAAGGACCAGCGCGTCAGCGACACCGCAATCGTCGAGAACAAGCGGCTCGGGGCGGCGCTCGCCTATCTCCGCACGGCCCTGCGCGCACGCCTGCGCGGCAGCCGATGCTCCAATTTCGGCCCGAATGTCGGCATTCGGACGATAGGGGAGATAATCCGCTACCCCGACGGTCTGGTCACCTGAACCAGCTTTGCCGATACCGATCGCATTGCGCCTGGCCCGGTCATCGTCTTCGAAGTCGTCAGCCCGAGCTCGCGACGCTATGACCATTTCAGCAAGTTCGCTGAATACCAGGGAGTGCCCTCGATCCTGCGATATGTCATCATCGAGTCCGATTTTCCGGGATTGATTGTCTACCACCGTCAGCCGGGTGAAAACACGTTCGGCGCCTTCACCCTGAAGGCCGACGCCATCATGTCCCTCCCCGAAGTCAGCATAGACGTCCCCGTCGCCGAACTCTACGAGGATGCCGTGTTCCCTGACTCCGCAGAATCCGAAGCCAGCGACAGCGATTGACCCGCGTCCTCCAGCTCGCAGACGTCGGGCTATTGACATCGGATTCCGCCTCTACAACCTTCAAGAGATAGCTTCAGGCCCAGCGACGAAAGCATCTCCCCATGCCGGCATATCGCGTCGACGACACCACCATCGACGTCGCAAACCCGGAGGAGCAGACACGCCTGACCGACCTGCACGCGCGTGGCCAGCGCCTGCAATGCACCTGCGTCACGCCGCCGCTCGAGATGTATCTCGCGAAAACCACCGCCGGCGTCATCCCCAAGCGGATGCCGGGCACCGGACCACTACACGCGCCAACCTGCGACTCCTACGAGCCGCCGCTCGCCATGAGCGGGCTCGCGCCGCTGATGGGAACCGCCATCCTCGAAGACCCGATCACCGGCGTCACGCAGCTCCGCCTGGCGTTCTCGATGTCGCGGCAACCGGGAGCGCAGCCGCCGCCACCCAGTCCCGGCGAACCCGCCGACACGATCAAGGGGCCGCGCACGAAGCTGACCATGCGCGGCCTGCTGCATTACCTCTGGGAGCAGGCCCAGCTCACCCACTGGCAGCCGCGCTGGGACGGCAAACGCAGCTGGGGCGCCGTGCGCACCCAGTTGCTCGACGCCGCCGGCGGCAAGACCGCCGCATCCGGCCCGCTGAGCGCGCGCCTCTATATCCCCGAACCCTTCCGCAGCGAGCAGAAGGCCGAGATCGCGCTGCGCCGAAGCAAGCGCTTTGCCGAACTCGGCCCGAAATACGCCAACAGCCGCGACGCCATGATGATCCTGATCGGCGAGCTGAAGAACATCACCACCTCGCTCAGCGGTTTCCAGCTCTGGATCAGGCACGCGCCAGACTTCCCGTTCGCACTGTCGTCCGACCTCAAGAAGAAGCTCGACAAGCGCTTCGGCCACGAGTTCGACATGCGCGATCAGAATCCCAACCGGCACCTCATCGTCGCCGCCACCTTCTCCGTCAACGACGGCGACTATGCGCATATCGACGAGATCACCATCATGGTGGTCAGCAGCAACTGGCTGCCGATCGAGGCTGCCAGCGACGAAGCGCTTATCGCCTCGCTCACCGACGCCAAGCGCACGTTCTACCGCGTGCTCCGTTACGCGCTGCCGCAAGCCACGCCGATCCCGACTGCGATCGCCACCGACACCCAGCCTGCGCCCGTCGGCCTCTACATCATCCCCGCCCGCGCCGATGATGCGTATTTCGACGCGCTCGATGACCTGACCAGGCAGACCACCTACCCCGCCTGGTTCTGGCAGCCGCATCTCGATCCGGTCATCACTCTCCCCGCGCCGCGCGGCTACACCTCGATGCCGGTGCCGCGGCCGCCGGCCGCCGAGCGCAACGCGTAAGGCAGCACCCATCGCGCCGTCGGACACGAGCGCAGCGCAGCCGCCACCATTCCCTCTCATCGACACCCGCACTGACCGGCGACAGCATGTGGCTGCTCGCCCTCATCGCCGTCGCGCCCATCAGCTTCGTGCTGATCCGGCCGGGCGAAAGCCGCCGGCACGTCGCGTCCGCGATGTCGCCACGCGCCGAGCGCGCCGGCGAGCGCCGCGCATCGCGTGCGATGCGCGGCGCACGCGATCTCGCCTTCGTCGATGATTTCGTGTTCACGCACCACGGCGTGACCGCAGGCATGGCAACATCGTCGCGGCAATCCTGGCGACACACCGATCACGCCGCCCGGATGCGACAACGATCCACACAATGACAGGGCTTCGAGCCGTAAACCGTCCGACGACGATCATAATCCGCTGGCGGCCGCCGGCAGCGGCGCAGAGCCCTGCCAGCCCGCGGCAGTACAGCGCCACGCCGAAACGCTCCCGCGGCAGCAAAACGGTTTCCGCGACGGCTGCGGGCAGGCGGCAGGAAAGATCGTGCGCGCCTTCCTCACCGACGATCCGTCATCCGAGGCCATGCGCGCCTGGTGCCTGAGAAGCGCCGGCACCTGACCGGCACGCGCCCGACACCGCCGTCAGGCCGATCGCGACCCTGCCACTGCAGCGCCGTCGGCTCCTCTGGGGGTGGCAGAGCAGTCGGGCGAGGGCAACGGGTGGGTCCTCGCCATGCTCGCCATGCTCGGCCCTGAAGAAGGGCCTGCGCGTGGCTGCGCGTGGCTCCGGTCCCGCGCACCGCTTCGCGCAAGCGCTGCGCCGTGCGCGCCGTCTGCCCTCGCCCGACCGCCCCGCCACTCCGGAATGCGTCAGGGGAAATGAAAGGCAGGCATCCGCCCGCGCCCCTCGGCCAGGAGAGCAACCATGATGCAGATCGACAGCGTCTCGCAGGCGACAATCCGCAGCCTGCGCAATAACGAGACCGTGGAGAATTTCGTCTCCCGCCTCTCCCGCGCCCGGCTGACCAAGGCCGAACGCGCGGAAATCGACAGCATCTATCAGCGCCTCGATGCCGAGTGGCAAGCCGCGGGACATGCCGCGCCGCCGGCCCGCGCGCCCTGGACACAGGAAGACATCCTGGAATGGCGCACCCTGAAACCGCATGAGCGTTATCTCGACCTGAAGGGTTGGGCGCACCACGTCGCGCGGCACGGGTTGCCAGGCCAGGCAGCGCCACAACCGCCGAAAGCAGCGGCGCCCACCAAGCTGGCCTGCGACGGCGTGCATGTCGGAAGCGGCACCATCTGGGAAAGCCCGTTCAAGGTGGGCGGCGACGGCAACGCCCACAGCGCCATCGCCGAATACGAGCGCTGGCTGGCCCAACAGCACCACCTGCTCCGCGCCCTGCCGGAACTGCGCGGCCAGAAGTGCTGTCACTGCGACCGCGACGCGCATCACGCCGACCTCCTGTTCGTGTTGGCCGGCAAGACCCGCGACGAACTCATCTTCTGGTGGCGCGCCAACAAGTAGCCGCCGCACCGTCACCCGCGCCGAGAAGGAGGACGCCTCGCTGTCGGGATGACGAGGCGCATCCAAGACGTCCCGCTCACGCATCACGCCCGACCTGATGTGCGCGACACAGCGCCTGTTCGCCCGCCGCGGGAGCGCGACCGCACGCCAAAACCCCTGCGGCAGCAAAACGGTTTCCGCGACGGCAGCGGGCAGGCGGCAGGAATGGCGAGGGCATCGACCTGATCCCCTGGTGGTGGTCAGGCAAGGGCTTGGTGGCCACCAAGGGGGTCCGCCAAGCCTGGGGCGCGGTCGTGCCGCCCGACGCGAAAGCGCAGCTGGGATACACCACGGACGCGGTTAGCCGTCACCAATGGCTGCGGTCCTCCGGGACCGTAGCCCAGATTGATTTTGAGCCGGGCGGGGCGGCGGTCATCGTCCGCCTCGCCGGACGCCGGCACAGCCTCCTCGAAATGGGGCGCCACCCCGGCGCGCCCCTGCGGCGCTAGGTGGCGTCGGCAATCGACGTAATGGCCTACAGGACGGCTGAGCCCGGCTGGGGACCATTCGACACGGCCGATACGGCCGTGTCGACGAGTCCGATCGCAGCCGCTCGGATGAGCGGGACCGGGCGATGTACGCCGCTGCGGCGCATTACAGCGCCGCAATAGACGCACATGAACCTCCGGGCTCGGCGTCCCCGGAGGACATCGCCGCTTATGAGGCGGCCCTCGCGCCGCACAGAGCCGCGCGCGATGCGGCGTATGCGGAAGCCCAAGCCGCGTACGACCGTGCGGTCGCGGCGTGCGCGGGGCGCTCCGCCTGATGCATCGGCTGCCAGCGCCTCGCGCGCTGGCGGTCCATGCGCCTACGGACTTGCGACGAGATATCTCATGGAGTTGCATCATCCAAACTATCGCGCCTATCGAATCCTGAGCGAAAATCACGGCGGCCGATTGCAAATCGCGCTTGAGCTGCTCTCCTACGAATCATCAAGCCCCGACTGCCCGCGAGACGGCTGGACCAGGCCCGACTATGAGTGCGACATTTTGCAGTTTCTCCTGCCCGCCGAAGACTTCACCCCACTCCCGGAACTGCGCCACACCCCAACCACGCTCAGCCCGTTCGGCTTCGCCCTCCAGCCGCACGCCGCACGATGAACGTCTGCTGGCGAGCGAACTCGATCATGCACGACCTGCCATTCGCAGCTTTTGGCGGCATGAGAATGGCGGCGGCGCATTGTCCAAGGCCCATCAGCCATCACCGATCAACTCGACCTGGAGAGCGAAACGTGACCGACATGACCGAGACACAGAACTTCGTCCACACCCTCGTCTACCTCTGGATGTTTGGCGTTCCCATCCTGATGGCCCTGACCTGGCTGGGATCGGAATCGTACCTCCGCGCGCTCGATGCGAACGCAGCGAACGCTCAGCCCCGCGCCAGCATCCTGCGACGCCTCGCTGCTCTCCTGCCGGTCGGCGGCCGCGACGGGAGAGCGTGAACGGCGCCTCGGCGATCAGCCGGGCCGAGAGCGTCGGCCGCTGCGCCATCAATCGACTGGCTGCCAGTTCGGCCACCATCGGCAGCGGTGAAACCGCGCAGGAACGTCTGGAGAACGCTGCCAGCCGGCCTGATGGTGCAGGCACTCTCACCACAAAGGAATCCCCAGCCATGTCCGCCCATGCTAGACAGCGGCGCATGAACGTCGTCGTCAAGCCGACCTGGACTGCCATGCAGTTCCTCGACTGGGTCGCCACCCAGGAGGAACGCTACGAGTTCGATGGCATGCGCCCGGTCGCCATGACTGGCGGAAATGCCAACCACAGCCGCATCACTCTGAATATTCACCGTGCCCTGGCTCCGCGCCTGCGCGGAAAGCCGTGCTCCAATTTCGGCCCCGACCTTGGAATCCAGACCATCGGCGAAAAGGTCCGCTTCCCCGACGGCCTGATCACCTGCACGAAGTTCCCCGGAACTGACCGGATCGCCCCGAACCCGGTCGCCGTCTTCGAAGTGGTCAGCCCGTCATCGGGACCGAACGACCACAACCTCAAACTGGCGGAATACCAAGCCGTCGCCTCGATCCTGACATACGTCATCATCGAGTCCGCCATCGCCGGCGTGCTGGTCTATCACCGGGACGGCGCGAACCTGCCGTTCACGGCAACCCCGCTGACCGCCGACGGCACCATCGAGCTGCCGCTGCTCGGCATCCAAATTCCTGTCGATGAACTCTACGAAGACGTCGAGTTCGCCGAAATCGTCGCCACGGCTGACGAACCGGGCCCGGCGCCGGACGTGGAGACGGACGAGCAGATCGACCCGGATGCGGACACGCCGTGAAGCTGGACATGGATTGGGATGACTATCTGCCGCTCCGTCGTCTCAAGGCGCAGATGGGCATCCCGCTCGAGCCACTCCAGGGACGTGGCTGGGGCGACCCGCCGCCGGAGACAGAGGTTGGGGTGACGCAGGCGAATACGGCCGGGGCCCTGCCCGCCGGCATCGCGCCAGATGCCGCTCCCGGCCAGGCCGACCCGGCGGCGGAATAGCAGACCAGCCGCCCAGCGCTGACGCGCTGGCATCGCGCCGCAGTCTCGCCCACCCTTCCCGGCACATGACCTGCCCTTGCGGCCGCTGATGCGCTGCTGGCCGGCGCCCGGCGTATCGCCTGTGCGCGGCCTCACCTGTCTGCCGCGCGGCGGCGCCACGATCCCGGCAGCGCACCTGCGCGCTCCGCTGACAGACACCCCAGACCTGCCGATCGCCGCCCTGACGAGGGAACTGAAATGGAAAGGGTGATGAGGCTCACCTGCACCATGCCGGCGCTCGTCCTCGGGTTGAGCGCGGTCTAACCCGCGTCCGGGCCCGTCGCGCATCCCCGATTTGCCAGCAAATCGCCTCCGGCTCGCAGCGCTGCCGTGTCGCTTCGCTCCCGCACCGAGCCAGCGCTGCTCGGGGTGCGCACGGTCCCGGCCACGGGTTCAGCGACCGCACCCGAGGACGAGCGCCGGCATGGTGCAGGCGACCTCCCCCACGGGATGAAATGGGAATGAAACCAATGTCTGGATTTTTGAATCGCGCGTCGATCATCGGCAACCTCGGACAGGACCCGGAAAGCCGCACCACCCAGTCGGGCAAGACGATTGTCACCCTCAGCGTCGCCACGACCGAGAGCTGGACCGACAGCCGCAGCGGTGAGCGCAAGGAGCAGACCGAGTGGCATCGCGTGGTGATCTTCAACGAGGGCCTGGCGCTGATCGCGGCGAAGTATCTGCGCAAGGGCGCCAAGGTGCTTGTGGAAGGCAAGCTTTCGACCCGCAAGTGGACCGACAACGCGGGCAACGATCGCTACACGACGGAAATCCAGCTCCAGCCGTACAACGGCATCCTGACCTTCCTCGACAAGAAGCAGACGAATGCAGCGGCAGGAGGCGACACGCGGGCCCCTGCTCGCGAGGGCGCCAGTGCCGGCACCGGTCATGCCGCCGGCGATGCCGATCTGGACGACGCGATTCCGTTCTGAGAGCGGAAGCAACAACGGGCGTGGGAGCGATCCCACGCCCGTTGCTTCATTCAACACACACCGGAGGCCGCTGCCATTAGCATCAGCTTCATGCCATACGTCTACGACGGCGCGCGTGACATGTGGGTGTTCCCCGACAGTGTGCGCGCGGACGCCGACGGCTACGAGGTGAACCTCTCCAACACCAACGCGTTCGACTTGCTGGAAGCAATGGGATTGCGTCCGGAGTCGGCCGGTCTGGTTGCGATCGATAGTTTCTCCGGCATGGTGGCGGCGGCGGTACGACGCCATCTCGACCGGCGTTCGCCGGCGATCGCGCCCACAACCGACCATCAGCCAGGTCGCATGACCATCCATCATTGCGGCCGCCGCGGCGGCTACATCGAATCCCGGCTCGGTGATCTCGCCCGCCTCGTGGAGAACGCCCGCGGCGACGGCGCCACGCATATCGGTTGGGGCTGACGCGCCGGACAGCTGCGTGCGCGGGCGTCGTCACCCGCGTGGCCGCGACCACCGACCGCGCCGCGACTGTCGACTGAGCCCGAAGGCCGGTCGCGCCAATCCCCCTTTTTTCACGACCAGAAAAGGAAAAAACTTCCGATGGAGATGCATCACGACGTCACGCCCGAGCGCATCCTCGAGGCCGTGGAGCGCTCCCACAGCACCCTCGACAAATCGGGCTTCTGCATCCGCTGCGGCTTCGAGGCCGACGGCGTCGAACCCGATGCGCGCTGCTACGAATGCGAGTCCTGCGGAGAGCTCGCCGTCTACGGCGCCGAGGAATTGCTGCTCGGCCTCATCTGAGACCGCGACGTAAATCGCGCCGCCGCCGTCCGTCAATCCAACTTCCGGTGCCGCCGCGACCGACCCATCGGCGCGGCGATTCACCGCTCCACGACAGGAGATCGGCCATGCCGACGAAAGTCTACACATTGACCGAAACCACCGACCGGACAGGATATGTGCTCGCGGTCTTCGCCGACTGTGAGCAGGCGATCGAAGTGGCGCGGTCGAATGCCGACCACCGAATCCGGCGATGCATCGCCACAGACGAAAAGCTTTTCAACGCAACGGTGGGGCCGGCGACCTACGAGGCGGTGCTGCTCAGCGAGTGCGAGCAGTCACGGGTCGTCATCCGCTACCGCCCCACCGGCGAGCACGACGCGATCGCCTGGCACATCTCGCCGTTCGATATCGTCGAGCCGGCGCTGCGTCGCGACCAGACGACGATGACCAACCCATCGCCGGCGAATGAGGTCGTGCCATGATGCGACAGTATTTTGCCCAACGCTGCCGTGGCGGCGACAATCCGCTGCGCGTCGGAATCATCCCGCATGGTGCCATCTTCTATCTGCAGGTGTCGTCCTGGTGGCGCGACCGCTATCGCGGCGCGCCCACCTGCCGCACGCCCTGGATCGTCGAAGCGTTCCTCAACGGCACGCTCGCCGCTGCCCGGCGCAACACCGACACCGGGCGTTGGGAGGATCTGTACGTCACCGGCCGCTCGGACATGGCGATCGTCCGCTCGCTGCGCGACGGAATCCGCCGCACCGTCGCGGTCCGCACGCTGATCCTGCACGAGGATGAAGGGCTGCGGCGCGATGCGCCGACCTACCCGGACCTGCCGAAGCTCACGATCAGACCAACGTTTCCGGCTGCGCCCCAAGGGCGAATCAGATGAGCCGTTACAACATCACCGCCCGCGATCCCGCGCTGACCGTCGCAATCGGCTGGGACAATCCGCTGTCCACCTTCTTCGCCATCGTTACCGACGAGCGCATCGACGACGATGAAAGCCGCGTGCTTCTGTGGGTCGGCACCGACACCGCCGAAATCCCGCGCGCGGAAGACCTTGTCTCGCTGCTCGCGCCCTACGCCGTGGTCAGCGCCGACCACATCGCCACCCTGCGCGCCGACCGTGCCGCCGATCTCGATCGCGGACCGACCAGGGTGCAACGCCAGCTGCGCGATCTGACGCGTCGACCGTAAACGCGCCGCGTTCCGCCCGGCTTAACGGGTTACGGATCACCTGACGAAATACGACCCAATTGGAATATGGGACGGTCGTTGCCATATGGACAGGTCCTTCGTTCCTTGGCGAGAATGGCCCCTCGCCATGCCTGCCATTCCGTGGGCGACACGCGTTTCGCCCCCCTGACGTCGCCCAGAAAAACGACAAGGCTCGACGTCCGAAGCTGCTCCACCGGGGATTTTCGTCGCGGCGAAGCGCCGCAACGGCGGAAATACGATTGTATGTGCACACATAATCGCATACCAAGGTTCGCAGTGAGCGCGCGGGGCCGGTCCGGCCGGCCGTTCAAGCGTCGTGCATGAACAACCGTTGACGGATGAGACAAAGCAGAAACGATGTCGAAGGAAGCGCTTGAAAAGATCATCCGCGAAAACACCGGATGTTTGCTCACGGAATCCAAAACCACGGCGGACGCGATCGTCGCCTTCATCATCGAGCGTCTCAGAAACCACACCAACGTGACTTTCCACAACCTCGGGACGCTGCATGTCGTGCATCTGAAGAGAAAAAAGCTATTCTCGCCACTGATGTCGGAGCGGAAGATTCTGCCGCCGCGCTTCAGCATCAATTTCCGGATAGCGAAGGAGATGCGCCTTCTGCTGAATCCGAAAAAGCCGACCACGACCGGCAAGGCCGACAAGGCCAGAAAAAAGCCAGCCAAATAGGCCGTGCGGCGATCATGCGGTTCTGGCGCACCACGCCAACGCCGCATGCGAACGCCATTTCGGCCTCCCGGCGTCCGTGCGTGCGATAATCGTCGGCGATTGCAGCGCCGATGCCCCATCGATATTGAAATCCTAGTCTCCCTCGACGAACTCCTTGCGACAGCTCGCGCACGCCGATGCGCAAGGATCGCCGTCATGGAACGACGGCGCGGAAAACGACGCGCGGCGGCGATCCAGGCCGGCCTGTCAGCCAACGCCCTGGGAGTACAATCGGCGCGATGCAACTCTGGCTCTTCGCGGCGGCCCTCGTCGTCATCGCCGCTCTCTCGTTGGCCCGCCATGGGCCCCGCCGGCGCCGGCGCCATTCGATCTTCGGCACCGCCATGCGTGCCGGTCTGGGCGCCGACCTGGCCGCCGCCCTGCAGGGGGGCACCGCCGGCGAACGCCGGGTGTCCCGTGCGCTGCGCGCGAATTCCGGCTCGCCGCAAATCGACAATTTCGTGTTCGAGCATCGTGGCTGGACGGTTCAGATCGACCATCTTCTGCTCGACCGCGACCGCGTCTGGGTCATCGAAACCAAGCAATGGGCCGGCGTGATCCGCGGCTCTGCCCACGACGAATCCTGGACGGTGCGAACCCGCGCGGGCCGCATTGTCCCACGCCAGAATCCGCTGCGGCAGAATACCTGGCACTGCGAAGCGCTGTCCGCCGCCTTCGGCGTGCGCACCCAGTCCCTCGTCATCATGGCCGGCAGCGCCCGCTTCGCCGGCGGCCTGCCGGCGGGAACCGTGTTCCTGCCGGAGCTGGCGCGATACAGGCTTCCCCGCGCGGCACCGCATGACGCGCAGCCCGATGTCGCCCGCGCCTGGGCGCGCATCGTCGCGGTTGCCAGATCACCGCGGCAGGCAAAGCTGCAAGCCGCCCATGGCACCAGGATGCGACAGCAACCCGTGCTGTGAGCGCACCCGCGGGCGGGTGACCCGGGCATCCCACGCCCCTCGATCGTCGAACCAGGAGGCGGGTCCGGAACGGCATCGCGCCAATGCCAGCGCTATCCCTCCGCGAGACGCTCGAAGGCGGCAGGGTCCAGGCATGGCGCGACCTGTCTCGACCAGGGTCTCCTGGGGCCCGTTCATGCCGGCCGGGCTGGTCGCCGGAAGGGCCGGTCCTCTCCATGCTCGCCATGCTCGGCCCCCAAGCGGGCCTGCGCGTGGCTGCGCGTGGCTCCGGTCCGCCCTCCCGGCGACCAGCCCGGCCGGCGAGCGACACCGGCACCCGACAGACCCTGGCCGACGGCACGTCGCTCCGGCCTCCCGGTTCAGAAGGAAAGAACCAAAGGAATGCTGATCAACTCGAAAAGGATCGATTCGTGACCGACCTCCCGCAGCTACCACCCCGCCCCGGTGATCCCGAAGCAGAACGGCAAAAACTCATCGACAACGAGCGCGTGAAACTCCTCGCCCTGGCTCTCAACAACGCTGCCGTCGCCGCCCTCGCGACCGGCGTCCTGGGCCCAACCGCCTCATTTCTCTATGGCGTGACACGGATCGAATCCCCATACTCGTTTGCGTTCGGTCTTTTCTGGATCGCAGGTGCCGTATCAATGCATGCCGTCGCCCAAATCGTGTTGAAGGACCTCGTACCATGACCGGCCTGCAAATCTACGGCTTGATCATGCCATTTGTCCTGGTGGCCGGCGCCTTCGCCGCCGCCCACATCCAGCACCGGATCATCGAAGGCCATCGCCGCGCCCGAGAGAACATCCAATCAGGCCCGGCCGAATAGCATACAGGCCGCAGGGCAACGGCTCGGCAGCCTATCGACGTCCACCGTGGGGCCCACCCTCACCCGACCAAGTGGCGGGCACGGATTTCGACGACCTCCAACGGTCTCGGCGCCCGGGCCGCAAGACGCTGGAAGCATCACCTGCTGGAACCGCACGCTCCGGCGCCGAGGACATCCTCGCGCGCCGGCGGCCTCCTCGCACTTTTGGCATCTCAGCGGCGGCAACCCCTATGACGCCTGCATCCAGCCGTCCGAAACCCTGCCACCCCGATCGCCAACCTGATCCTGTCGCGTCTTGACGTGCCTGGGCGCGACGTTTCGTGGGTCAACGGGCAAGCCGTTTCCGCATCGCCCTGCAGGCGATGCGTGACCCACGAACACTTGCCGCGCCCGATCGCCAGTCCACCGCGATTGGGCGGATCAGGAGGTGACGAACGATGTGCAGGGTTCTCAACAAGCATGAAACCGGCGTGCCGGCTGGAGCCGTCTATATCGGCCGCGGCAGCAAATGGGGAAATCCGTTCCGCATCGGCGCGGCTGGTGACCGCGCCGCCGTTATCGTGAAACACGAAAGCTGGGTGCGTGACCAGCATCACCTACTGCGGGCGCTCGACGAGCTGCACGGCTGCGATCTCGTCTGTTTCTGCGCGCCGCTCGCCTGTGATGGCGATTTGCTGCTGTGGCTCA
>Ga0116230_10005751_pt1 | contig 12172 bp, 13 predicted proteins | sample S1TSphfallax_3_FD_88678 | JGI IMG/M metagenome (GOLD analysis project Ga0116230, IMG submission 88678) | Host-associated microbial communities from peat moss isolated from Minnesota, USA - S1T2_Fd - Sphagnum fallax MG | ecosystem: Host-associated > Plants > Peat moss > Unclassified | place...
CCGGGTTACCGGCCGGTGGAGGATGCGAGCCGGGTGATGCTGTGTCGCGGCGTCGGCGCCGACGGGCGGCCGATCGAGATCACCGCCAAGGCCCGCGCCAATCCGCAGTATGTGGACATCACCTTCCTCAACGGCTTCAATGTCAGGCTGTGGTACGCCAGGGGCTCTTGAATGGCGCGCGGCCGCGGCTCTTGCCTCGGCGTCGGAGGCGGGCTACGCCGACGTTAAGAGACGCCATCAGGGAGCTTCAACGATCATGGCTACGCTGCAAGAAATCACCGATCGCATGAAGGCCGCCGTCGGAACGGATTCCGGCCTCGGCAAATCGCTGAAGTTCAATCTGAAGGGTGACGGCTTCATCTTCATCGATGGCGGCGAAGTCAGCAACGAGGACAAGCCCGCCGATCTGACCATGACCATCTCGGCTGACGATCTGGTCGCCATGGGCGCGGGCAAGCTAGACGCCACCATGGCGGTCATGACCGGCAAGCTGCAGCTGTCCGACATGGGCCTGGCCATGTCGCTGCAACCCAAGATGCAGGCGCTCTTCGCCAAGATGGCCTGACCGCGCGATTGGGTGAACCCGCCCCGCTGATCGGCATCGAGGCCGCCCCGGTTCCGTCCGGGGGCGCGGCGGAGTGGGTTTTCGGCGTCGGCGGCCTTCGACTTCGGGTCGCGCTGTTTCCGTCGACCGCGAGCCCGTCGCGGGGTTCGGTGATCATCAGCCCGGGCCGAACCGAAGCCATCGAGAAATATTTCGAAGTGGTGGAGACGCTTCAAAGGCGTGGCTTCACGGTTCTGGTTCACGACTGGCGAGGCCAGGGCCTTTCCCAACGCCTGTTGCCCAATCGCCGCCTGGGCCACGCCGAGGCGAGCGCGGACGATTTTCTCGGCGACCTCGACCTACTATTGACGGCCTTCACGGGCCGACTGCCAAAGCCCTGGATCACCCTGGCCCACTCCATGGGCGGGGGGCTCTGCCTACTCTCCCTGGCCCGGGGTGAGACCCGATTTTCAGCCGGGATTTTCTCGGCGCCCATGACCGGCATCAATCTGGGCCGCCTGCCCCTCGCGGCGGCCCGCGCCATGGCGGGCGCCGCCATGCTCTCTGGTCGCGGCGCGAGGTTGGCCCGTCCGGACGCCCCCGCGCCGACCCCGTTTGACGAGAACCTCCTCACCCACGACCCCGTCCGCTATGCGCGCGCCCTCGCGCAGATCGCCGCCTGCCCTGACCTTGATCTGGGTGGCCCGACATGGGGCTGGATCAGCTTCGCCCTGGCCTTACAACGTGAGCTGGCCGGCTCGCACGGCCTCGCGCGGATAACCGCACCTCTCGCCTTCGTTGTCGCCGGCGAAGAGCGTCTCGTGGATAACGCCGCCACGCGCCGCCTCGCCGATCTCATTCCCGCCGCGCGCTATGTCGAAGCGGCCGGCGCTTATCATGAAATCCTTCAGGAAACGGACCCGGTTCGAGAGCTTTTCTGGCGCGAGTTCGATGCTCTGGTGGAGCGTATTTAGCCGCCTGCCGCGTCGGCCAGAAGCGGCAGCACAGCCTCCAGCAGACGCTCGTCGCCGACAATCGCCATCTGCCCGCCCCGCCCCGCCAGAGGGGCGCCGCGCCAGTCGCTCACCCGCCCCCCCGCTCCGGCGAGGAGCGGGATCGCAGCCTCGATATCCCAGCACTTCAGCCCCGCTTCCAGCACCAGATCGAGCGTCCCCGCCGCCACCATGGCGTAGGCGTAAGCGTCACAGCCAAGCCGCGCCAGGCGCGCCGCAGCCCGCACCCGCCGCCAGGCCGCCAGCTCGCCGGGATTAAAACAACCCTCCGGATCGGTGGTGGCGATCAGAGCTTCAGGCAGCGCCGCGCCCTTGCGGGTTTTCAGGGGTCGGCTGGCCCCCGCATGCATGAGGCGTGCGCCGCCCGCATGGCCGATGAACAGTTCTCCCAGCCAGGGCTGGCCGATCGAGCCCAGGACGGGCTCGCCCTCGAACCGGAGGCTGATCAGGGTGGTCCAGACCGGCAGCCCGGCGATGAAGGCCCGCGTGCCGTCCACCGGATCGATGACCCACACGAACTCCGCCTCTGGCCGGTCTTCGCCGTATTCTTCACCGATCACCCCATGGTCAGGATACCGTCCGGCGATCACGCGTCGGATCGCCGCTTCCGCGCCCTTGTCGGCGGCCGTGACCGGATCAAAGGCGCCCGCCTTGCCGCCGCTCTTATCCTCCAGGCCATGCTCCGCCCTGAAGAGGGGGAGGATCACCCCCGCCGAGGCGTGATTAAGCTCGATCAGAAACGCGTCGAGGGCGCCAAGCGCTTCGGCTTTGAGCGTCGAGATGGCCATGCGCCCGCTCGCGGTTCAGCCCCCGCCCATCTTGCGGAAGAATTTCTGCGTCTGCTCGCCCCCGGTGACATAGGCCGCCTCGCCCGCCTGGTCGGCGATCTGGCTCCAGTGGTCTCGCACGGCTTCCACTGAAAGGGCGTCTCCAAGATAGACACCCTCCGTCTCGACGATCCGCGAGACGGCGAAAGCGCCGCCGCCGGCGGTGAGGATCACGCCGCTGGGCGCCTCTTCCGAACAGAGAAACACCACGCCGGGCGTCACGGTCTGCGGCTGCAGCCGCTTCAGGATTTCCGGGGGCATGAGCGCCTCGGTCATCCGGGTGGCGGCCACCGGAGCGATGGCGTTGACGTGGATATTGTTCTTCTGGCCCTCGATCTTGAGGGTGTTCATGAACCCGACGATTCCCAGCTTGGCCGCTCCATAATTGGTCTGGCCGAAGTTGCCGTAGAGGCCCGAGGAGGACGTGGTCACCACGATCCGTCCATAATTCTGCGCCTTCATGATCTCCCAGGCGGCTTTGACCGGCTTCACGGTTCCCATCAGGTGCACGCCGAGCACGAATTCGAAGTCGGCGATCTCCATCTTCGAAAAGGATTTGTCGCGCAGCACGCCGGCGTTGGCGATCAGGATGTCGATCCGGCCCCAGGCGTCCATGGCGGCGGCGATCATCCGCGCCACGCCGGCGTCGTCGGTCACCGAGGAGCCATTGGCCAGCGCCTCGCCTCCCGCCGCCTTGATCTCATCCACGACCTTGGCCGCCGCGTCCGAGGATCCGCCTGATCCGTCGAGCGTCCCGCCCAGATCGTTCACCACCACCTTGGCCCCGCGCCGCGCCAGTTCCAGCGCATGCTGGCGGCCCAGGCCGCCCCCGGCGCCGGTCACGATCGCCACCTTGCCGTCGAACCGAATATCCGTCATGCGCGTGCTCCCAGAGTTTCGTTCGGCGGCTTGTGCGGGACGCGGGCCGGCGCGGTCAAGCGTTGGCCGGCGCTAAGAGCCCGCGGGGTTCGACCGCCCTCAAGCCGCCTGCTGTTTCGCCTCGGCTATGCGGCTCTTCGCCATCTCGATGGCGATGTCGGCCGCCGGGCGCCGTTCGGTATGGGCGCGGCGCAGAATGCTTTCCAACGTCACCATCAAAGCGCCGAGCTTGGCCTCAATCCAGGCGTGGTCATAGGCGCCGCCATTGGCGACGGCGCGGATCTCAGCGGCGCTGGCGATGATCCGGCCGCCATTGATCACCATGTCGGGCGCATAGATCAGCCCGCGCTCGTGCATGGCGTCGCGGATCACATCGTTGGCGATCTGGTTGTTCGCGCCGCCGGCGACGATCGGCGCCTTGAGCAGCGGGAGGGTGCGGCTGTTGATGGCGCTGCCCAGGGCGCAGGGGGCGAACACATCGGTGGGCACTTCAAAGATAGCGCCGGGGGCGACCAGCCGGGCGCCGGTGCGCAGAGCGACGGCCTTGGCTGTTTCAGCATTGAGATCGGTGACAACGAGCCGGGCGCCCGCCGCCGCGAGCGCGTCGGCCAAGCGCCCGCCCATCTGGCCGACTCCTTGAATGGCCACGCTCACATCCGCGAGCTCCTTTCCCAGGGAGAGGCGCACGCAAAGCTCGATGCCTCGCTTGACCCCTTCCACAGCCACCGCCGTCGGGTCCGGCACCGTGGAGGCCTGACCCGCCATGCCGATAAGAAAGCGTGTGCTCTTGCGGGCGTCCGCGAAATCGGCGGAGGTGACGCCCACCTCATGGGCCGCCCAATAACGCCCGCCCAGGCTTTGCACCGCGCGGCCGAAGGCCTCAAACAGGGCCGGGCTTTTGCCATCCTGAGAGCTGCCGATAATCACCGCCGCGCCGCCGCCCAGATCGACTCCGGCGAGGGCGGTCTTGGTGGACATGGTTTCGGCGAGGCGAAGCGCGTCGCTGATCGCGGACGCCTCGTCAGGATAGGCCCACATCCGCGCGGGTCCCGAAGCGGCCCCCTTCGCGGTGGAATGAATGGCGATGTAGCTTTTCAGTCCAGCGGAGGCGTCGTGAAACGCGTGGATACTCTCATGATCATCGAAGTCGGCGGCATTGAAGATCATAGTCCGAGCACAGACCTCCAAAATATTCATGGCGAAACACCATGATCTCGGCGGAGCCTTACTCCGCCAGCTTCTCGCTCACAACCCCGGCGCCGGACGGCGGAGGGGCCGCGGGGTCGCGGATGAACGCGAGGATATCGCCCCAGACCCGGGGCGCTTGCCTGTCGCGCAAGAGAAGGTGCCAGCCATCGGGATAATAGGCGGTGCGACCGTTACGGGGCAGGCGCCGCACCGCGCGCCGGGTGGCCGCACGCGGAATGATCTGGTCGTGCGCCCCATAGAGATAGAGCGTCGGCGTGCGCAGCCGGCTCAACGATTGCGCCGCATTTTGCATCGTATTGACCAGGCCATAGAGAGCGTCGGTGCGTGCGCCCCAGATCATCAGAGGGTCGCGCCCCATGGCGATCAGTTCGGCGCGGTTGTCGCTGGCGCTGACATGGTCGGTGAGCCAATCCGGCGGTGTGAAGACCTTGCCGGGGGCCAGATGGGCGGCGAGCCAAAGAAGGACGCGGTAGGGCAGGGGCTGGGTCGACCATCCCCACACCGCCGGCGCCGCCAGGATCAACCGGTCCGCGTCCGGCGGTCGCGCTGAAGCAAAGGCTTCGATGGCCACCGCCCCGCCCAGGCTCTCGCCCACAACCGCCACGAGGGCGCCCGGATGGCGTTCCCGCGCCAGGGCCACAAGCGTGCGCAGATCCTCGGTGCGCAGCGCGTCCGGCGCCCAAATTCCGCGCCCGGGAGAACGGCCGAACCCGCGCTGATCGAAGGCGTAAGTGGTCACGCCTCGCGCCGCCCACCAGGGCGCGGCCAGGTGAAAGGCGTTGGCGTAGTCGTCCATGCCATGCACCCCGACGATGACCGCCCAGGGCGGCGCGGGTCCTTCGGCGTCCCATCGCGTGAGGCCTAAGCGGGCGCCATCGAAGCTTATGAAGGCATGATCCTCGAGGCGCGGGCCGGCGAATCCCGCGTCTGGCCGTCCGGCCTGCTGCAGCACCGGCGCGCAGGCGTTGAGGACGAGAAGCAACGCCGCCAGGGTCGTGACCGACGACACTTTCGAGACCCTCATAGAAGCTCCGCCACCCTTTCCTTGAGATACGGCGTCACCTCCGCGTCGAACCAGGGGTTGCGTTTCAGCCAGGCGGTGTTGCGCCAGGAGGGGTGGGGCAGGGCGAGGACGGCCGGGAGGGTTTCGCGCCAGGCGCGGACCTGGGCGTCCATGGACGGCTTGGCGGCGTCGCCCAGCGCCCAGAGTTGCGCGGGGCGGCCGAGCAGGAGGGTCAGTTCCACCTGTTTCAGGTTTTCCATCAGGGCGCCGCGCCAAAGGGCCGCGCATCGCCGGGGCGGCGGATAGTCTCCGCCCCCATGGGGCGCCGTGCCGGGATAACAGAACGCCATGGCGGCGACGCCGATCGCCGGATGGCCGTAGAAGGTCCGCCGGTCCACGCCCATCCAGGCGCGCAGCCGATCGCCCGAGGGATCATCGAAGGGGATGCCGCTTTCGTGGACCCGCCGGCCGGGCGCCTGGCCGCAGATCAGCAGGCGCGTGTGCGCCGTGACGGTGATGACCGGGCGAGGCTCGTGCGGCAGCTCGCCCTCGCAGGCGCGGCAGGCCCGTATCTCGGCGAGGAGGGCGTCCAGGGGCACGGTGGAGGTGTTAGCGCGCCAAGAAGGCCTTTTCGCGGGCGACGATGGGCGCGAAGGAGGGCCGCGCCAGGATCGCATTGATGTAGGCCGTGGTCTTCGGGTGGCTGGCCCAATCCAGTTCGATTCCGGCGTGATCCATGTTGACGAACGGACTGGCCACGGCGAGGTCGGCCAGGGTGAGACGATCGTCCACGAGAAATCCGGATTTCGGAATAATGCCTTCGAGATAGTCTAGCATCCGCGGCAGGTCTTCGGTCTCGGCCTTGGCCGCGGCGGCCAGATCGCCTTCCTTGCCCATGAAGCGCGGCAGGAACACGCGATTGGCGAAAATAACGACCAGCTTGCCGACCAGAATGGTGTCCGCGAATTCCTCGTACCAGACCGTCCGCGCCCGACTTTCCGGTGACGCGGGGATCAGGGACGGCTCCGGATACTTGGCCTCCAGGTAGGTAATGATCGCCGTGGAATCGGAAATCGCGAACTCGCCGTCGCGCAAGGCTGGAATCTTGCCGAAGGGACTGGCGGCATGGAAATCCGGATTTGCGGATCCCGGCCCTTCGGGGACGAAGTCAGCCTCCAATCCCTTCTCGGCCAGGTAGGCCATGGTCTTGCGCACGAACGGCGACATCGAAGCGCCATAGAGGATCATGGAGGACTCCCTTTGAGGTCGCGTCTACCGCGCCTTCCAGCCTTCTAGCCTTCTAGCCCCGTGCGATCCGAGAGGCGAGGGCGGCTCCTCCCAACCAGCCTCCCGTCACGTCGAAGCCAGGCGCACGACGATCCAGATCATCGCCAGGCCAAGCCCCGTGGCCATCGTGGTCGCCGGGCCCGGACGCCGCGCCCAGCTCGCCGGGAGCAGTTCGCCCGCGCCGATATAGAGGAAGAAGCCGCTGAACACGGCCAGAATAAGCGCGAGGGCTTGCGGCGGCGCGGTGATCAGCCGGCTGAGCGCGATGCCGAGCGCCGGCGCCAGGGCGTCGGCGAGAAGCCACCGGCGGGCGATCTTCGGCGCGCCAGAGCCGGCGAGGCTCAGGGTGACGGTGTTCATCCCGTCCGCCAGATCATGAGCGAGCACGGCGCAGGCGAGCACCAGGCCCACCGCCGGCGACACCTGAAACCCCAGACCTATGCCCAGGCCATCGAGCAGGCTGTGGAGGGTGAGGCTGCCCGCCCCGAAATGCCCGCGTCCGGCGCGCCCACCCTCGCTCGAGATGAGCAGGCGATCCACCACAAGATAGATCATGAAGCCCGCCGCCGTGAGGCTGAGGATGGCCCCGGCCGCAAACCAGGGCCGACCCAGATCAATAGCTTCCGGGGCGAGATCGAGCAGCGCAACCCCGATCACCGCGCCGGCGCTGAAGGCCTGGATGAGGGGAAGCCTGCCCGCGTAGCGCAGCGCCGCCGTACCCCCGATCCAGGTGGCGAGCCCTGTCGCCACGCCGGCGCCGGCCAAAAAGAGATCAACCGAAAGGCCGGGTTGCAAGCCCTAGCCCCCGCGCTTCATGGTCTCCCGCGCGATCACCACCTGTTGGATCTGGCTGGTGCCTTCATAGATCCGGAAGATGCGCACGTCGCGGTAGAGGCGCTCGATCCCATAGTCGGCGACATAACCCGCGCCCCCGAAGATCTGCACGGCCTTGTCCGCCACCCGGCCGACCATCTCCGAGGCGTAGTATTTCGCCGCCGCCGCCTCCAGCGTCACGTTCTCGCCCGCGTCGCGCTTGCGGGCGCTTTCCAAGGTTAGAGCGCGGGCGGCGAGGGCCTCGGTCTTGCAGTCGGCGATCATGCCCTGGACCAGCTGGAAGCTCGCGATGGCCTGACCGAACTGTTTGCGCTCGGCGGCGTAGGCGACACAGTCGGTCAGGAGGCGCTCGGCGACGCCCACGCACATGGCGGAGATGTGTAGGCGGCCGCGGTCGAGCACGGTCATCGCCACCTTGAAGCCTTCGCCTTCGGCCCCCAGACGGTTCTCCGCCGGCACGCGCACATCCTCGAAAGTGACATCGCAGATATGAGCGCCCTGCTGGCCCATCTTCTTCTCCGGCTTGCCAACAGTGAGGCCTGGAAGATCGCGCGGAACCAGAAAGGCCGAGACGCCGGCGCCGCCCTTCGCCTCCGGATTGGTGCGGGCCATCACCGTGAAGAGGCCGGCTTTGTTCGCGTTGGTGATGTACCGCTTCGAGCCGTTCAGCACATAGACATCGCCCTCGCGGGTGGCCTTGGTGCGCACCGAGGCGCTGTCGGAGCCCGCTTCCGGCTCCGTGAGGGCGAAGGATGTAACCGTCTCGCCGCTGGCGATGCCTGGCAACCAGCGGGTCTTCTGATCCTCTGTCCCGAACATAACCAGGCCCTGGCTTCCTATCCCTACATTGGTGCCGAAGGCCGAACGGAACGCAGGGCTGGCCCGTCCCAGTTCCATGACCACCAGGCACTCGTCCTCCATGGAAAGGTCCAGTCCGCCGTAGGCCTCCGGGATCGAGAGGCCATAGAGGCCAAGGGCCTTCATCTCCGCCAGAATGTCATCCGGAATGGCGTCGGCTTCGGCGACGGCCGCTTCCATGGGGCGCAGTCGTTCGGCCACGAAGCGGCGTATCGCGCCGAGGAGCTGGTCGCGCGTGTCTGTGTCTAGGGCCATGAGGTCCAGCAGAACCCGTTCGCGCGCCGGAAGGCAAGGCTTGCCGAAGCCGGCGGCGGGCCGCATTAGGCCTCATGACCCTACCAAGCGACACCGAGGGCGCGCCGGCGCCGCATCTGGTCACGGAGGGTGACTGGGCCGGCTGGAGCCGTTGGAGCGACGATCCGTTCGAAACCCGGGTCGGGCCGTTCTACAGCCGTCGCCGGGATGACGGGTCGGTGGTCTGCGCTTTCGTCGCGCAGGCGCGACACATGAACGCCGGGGGGTTCATGCACGGCGGCTGTCTGATGAGCTTCGCGGATTTTGCCCTGTTCTGTATCGGCGCCGAGGCCCTTCGGGGCGGCCACGCGGTGACCGCGTCGATGAACAGCGATTTCGTGGACGCCGCCCGGGTCGGCGAAAGGATCGAGGCTGCGGGCGAGATCATTCGCGGCGGGCGCTCTCTGGTTTTCATCCGAGGCCTGGTGTCGGCGGAGGGGCGCCCCGTCATGAGCTTTTCAGGCGTGCTGAAGAAAATCGGCGCCGCGGCCGGGCGCGGTTAGGTCCCGGCGCTGGCCGAGGCTCGTTCGCGCATGGCGCTTTGCCAGGCCGTGAGACGCTCCAACGCATCCGGAATGCGGAAGCGGATCAGGCGGGCGAATTCCATGGCGACGAACAGCACGCCATCGGCCATGGTCACGCGATCGGCGCCGATGAACGCGGTCTGGTTCAGCCGCTCGTCGAAGAACGCCAGGGATTTCTCAGCCGCCGCTCGGTTATAGGCTCCGATCTCCGCCCTCTGAGTCTCCAGAGCCGCCAGCGCCGGATGTCCATGGCGCACCGCCAGCATCAGGGGCGTGGCCGCCAGCATCTCCGCCCGGCGGGTCCACATCTCGATGACCGCCGCCTCGCGGGCGTCGCGGCCAAACAGGTTGGGCTCGGGGTGGAGCGCTTCGAGATAGCGGCAGATGGCGAGGGATTCGGTGATGGTCGTTCCATCGTCCAGCGTCAGCGCCGGAACGGCGGCGAAGCCGACCGTCTTCAGGAAACCCGGAGTCTTATGAGCGCCGGCCAGGAGGTCCGTCTCGACGATCTCGATATCGTCGATCCCCTTTTCGGCCATCAGCCATCGGACCCGCCGAGGATTGGGCGCAAGGCGGCTGTCATAGAGCTTCATGGGTGAGCGTTCCTCTGGGTAGGCCTGCGCTTCTTATAGCCACGGCCAACGCCCCGGCCTCCATATCGCCTTTTCACTTGATCGGGCCGCGTGTTCAACCGAACGACGCAGGCATGATGGCGCGCGCCCTTTCATTCCTGGCCTGCCTGCTGATCCTGGCGCCGGCCGGCGCGCGGGCGGATGAAGCGAGGACGGCCCGGGATTTCGCGGCCCTGCGCGGCAACCCGGTCGCCCAGATGATCTTCCTGCGCGCCATGCCCAAGGGCGGCGATCTCCACAACCATCTCGCCGGCGCGGTCTACGCGGAAAGCATGATCGGCTGGGCGGCGCGTGACGGGATATGCGTGGCGCCGGCGGTTTTGAAACTCTCCCTTCCGCCCTGCAACGCCGCCGCCGGCGATCCGCCTCTGAGCGAGGCGATCGATAAAGGCGCATTGCACCACGATCTGGTGGACGCCCTGTCCATGAGGGATTTTCAGCCTAGCGCCGGGCGATCGGGGCATGATCAGTTCTTCGCCACCTTCGCCGGCTTCCCGCCACTCGGGCCAGGCCGCGACGCTGATGAGATCGCCGAGGTGGCTGACCGGGCGGGCGCTGAGCATGTCGCCTATTTGGAGTTGATGTGGTCGCCGGGAATGGACGAGGCCCGGGCGCTGGTCGCCGAAGGCGATACGGCAGCGGATTTGGACGCCCTGTCCAAGCGATTGGCGCCTGGCGTCTCGGCGATCGCCGGGCGCGTCGGGGCCTATGCCGCGGCGACCGACGCGCGGGTTCGAGACATCCTCAAATGCGGGACGACCGCAGCCCGGCCCGGCTGTGGCGTCACCATTCGCTATCTCGCCCAGGTTATCCGCACCACCTCGCCCGCGCGGGTCTTCGCCCAGGAGCAGCTGGGCTATGCGCTGGTGGAAAGCGGGACGCCCTTCGTAGGCGTCAACCTCGTGGCGCCCGAAGACGATCCGATCACGCTGCGCGACTATCACGCCCAGATGTTGGGTCTTGCGTGGCTCTCAGCGCACCATCCCGCCGTGCCCCTTTCGCTGCACGCCGGCGAACTGACCCTCGGCCTGGTTCCGCCCGAGGATCTGCGTTTTCATATCCGGGAGGCGGTGCGGATCGCCGGGGCCCGGCGGATCGGCCACGGCGTCGATGTGGCTTTCGAGGATGATGCCCCCGGCCTGCTTCGTGACATGGCGGCCCGCAAGGTCATGGTGGAGATCAATCTGACCAGCAATGATCTGATCCTGGGCGTTTCAGGCGCCGACCATCCCTTTCAGACCTATCGCGACGCGGGTGTTCCAGTGGCGCTATCCACCGATGATGAAGGGGTCTCGCGTATCGATCTGACCCATGAGTTCGCCCGGGCCGTCCGCACCTACGGTCTTGGTTATCTTGATCTCAAGACCCTGGCGCGAAACAGCCTTGAGTATGGATTTTTGGCCGGCCAGAGCCTCTGGACCCGCACGGCGCCGTTCGAGGCCGCCTCTGTCTGCGCGGGAACGTTGGGCGGGCCGCACCCGCCGCCGGCCTGCCAAGCCTTGCTCGATCGCAGTGAAAAGGCCGCGCTGCAATGGCGGCTGGAAGGCGATTTCGGCCGCTTTGAGGCCCTTCATTGATCAGGCGCGCGGGACCATCATCATGAAACATTTCGGACTGAGTTTGGTGGCCACGGCGTTGATTTTTCTCACGCCCGCCGCGGGCGTCGCGGCTGAGCCGGTGGCCAAAATCCCTGTCCGCGTGGTGGTGGTCACGACCTTTGAGCTGGGCGCCGACGAGGGCGATACGCCCGGAGAATTCCAGACCTGGGTCGAACGCCTGCCCCTCAAAGAAACGCTGCCGTTCCCGGCCGGCTGGCGGGATCTGCGCTATAATCCCACGAAACAGGTTCTGGGCATCGTGACCGGCGGGGGCGCCATTCAAGGGGCCGCCAGCATCATGGCCCTGGGCCTTGATCCGCGCTTCGATCTCTCGAAAGCCTATTGGCTGGTGGCCGGGATCGCCGGCATCGACCCGGCGCATGGCTCGGTGGGCTCGGCCGCCTGGGCTGAGTGGGTGGTCGATCAGGATCTCAAACACGAGATCGATGCGCGGGAGATTCCGCGCGGCTGGTCCACCGGCATCATACCGCTCACGCGGTCGCGTCCGTTCGAAGCGCCGCCGCCGGGACCGGGACTCTTCAGCCCCAACGTCTATCACCTCGATCCGGCCCTGCGCGCCTGGGCCTATGGGCTGACCGCCAAAGTCGCGCTGGACGATACCCCTGCCCTGAAGGGCATCCGCGCGCCCTATGATCAGCCCGCCGCGAAG
>Ga0116230_10005752_pt1 | contig 12171 bp, 5 predicted proteins | sample S1TSphfallax_3_FD_88678 | JGI IMG/M metagenome (GOLD analysis project Ga0116230, IMG submission 88678) | Host-associated microbial communities from peat moss isolated from Minnesota, USA - S1T2_Fd - Sphagnum fallax MG | ecosystem: Host-associated > Plants > Peat moss > Unclassified | place: USA...
ATCTTACACTAATGTTGAACTATGGTATATACTAGTGTTGACCAGGTATCAACCAGGGCATGCACCCAAGTATGGGGTGCCCTGATCATTGGGCCTTGGTGGATGAATTTTTTTATATGCCCTACCTCGGTGGGCCTCCCTTGTCCCATACATATGCAATGCCCATACCTCGGCCTACTTATTTAACTTAAACTACTTACCTACTTACGTATGTTTATATAACTTAAATTACGTACTTACCAACTTAAATTAAACCTACTTATGTTAATTAAACTTGATGTAAATGACAACATTACATATGTCACACAAAAAAAATTGAAAAATGTGGACTCAAAAGTAGTGTCAAAATAAAAATTAAAAAATAAAGCATCATCAAATGAAGAATTTATTAGTGAAATGCATTAAAACTTTATTAATATGCTTTTTTTTAAAAAAAATTTAAGTGATGTGAATATTGTAAATTTTTATTTTTGAGAATCCATTTCACATTAAAAATATTAATCTTTTTCATGGATTTTTTTATCAATCACATGTGTAGGGATATTCCTAGGTTGACTTATTAATATTTATGATTAAAAGCATAGGGGATAATTATAGGATTTATGGTTTGATAATTGTTAGAAATATAGAAAAAATCGCTAGTGTTAGATTATGGACTCTTAAATACTACTTTTGAACCACCTAACCATGATTTCACCTAGGTAGCCTAGGTTGTTCATGCTATATGCTAGGCTAGGTTAGTAACTAGGCCTAGGTTTTTGGGTTGTTTCACCTAAGCAACCACTCCAAATTTACCACATGGCTAAATAAGAAAACACCTACCATTGGACACATGGTAGCAATATGAAACTATTCCTTTGTAATCACAAATGTAGTCATAATGGTCCATTTAAGCAAGATGTGTTTATACTCTCTAATTATAAATGTAGTCACAAAATAAGAGTTCACACCAAACATCATCATTCATGGTAATGGATGGAAAATTGATTGGTAGCCATAAGGTTTTGTGATTCACAATGCAACTATGAATGCCACATCATGTCATTTATGATTGTTTGTTTTTTGGCACTTGTCCAAGGCAATGACTAGGGTCATTTTAAATTGCATGTGTCCTTTGTGACTAAAATGCAATTACAAATTAAGTGGTTAGTTTTTAGATTTCTTGTAATGTATGCAAGAAATTAAAACATTGGATTTGCCTTCAAGGTGGTTTACTTATCATGTCACTAATGGCTAGTACATTGTTGTTCAAATAAATTCTAAGCTCTTTTGTTGCACATTATCCTTTTTTAAACCAATACATAAAGGTCTTACATGCTTTGGTTTCCATTGGATCATAGTGTTTGGGACTTGGGACCCAAATGAAACACCAGAGTCTATGTTTTGGTTTTAATTGTCACATCTATCAACATTCCAATTTCCATTATTGATGGTTGTGTTCCAATGTTCTTCTAATTTCCATCATCAATGAATGTTCTATTGTTGGGGTTTGTTGGTTCATCACAAAAGAGCTTCTTCATTATTGCAAAAAAACTTTTATAGTTTATTCACTTTCTTTAATTTAGGGTTTAAGGTGTTTTGTATTTTGCATTTCTTAGCGTTTAGTTTTCATTGTCAATCTACAATGAATGTGTCTAGTGAAGATTTATTTATGAATGGAATGATAGAAGATGGGGAAGGATTTCTTATATCTGTAACTAATTATGGTGTTAGCATCATCAAAACAAAACCACATTGGCCTATATACCTAGCTTATTTATTGGGTAAAAGTTTGGACCAACCATAGAACATAAGGACTAAAGTGTGAAAAGAAACTTTAACTACTTTGGCCTCACATTTGCTCCTTTCAAATGGATGGTTAAACAATGTATTTGTGAATTTGCAATCATCCTTGCAATGTGGAAGACTTCTTAATTACATGTGGTCTTTAGAATATCCAAGGCCTCCTAGCCATGACTATTTAACCTTGAAGGAATCCCACATCGAATAGGCCAAAGGATTTTAAAGATTCATGCATAGTGTTCTTTTGCACTTTCATAAAATTTAATTGTCATAGCATTACGAAATTCACTTTGTTAAGGTGATGTGAATCTTGAAGGGAACTAATCACAATGTTCAAATTTCTCTTGCAAGACCCAAATCTCTCTTTGCCTTCTAAGCCAAATGACTTATTATGCATAGGATTGCTAAAAATAGAATTTGTAACAGTTTATGTTATCTTCTTGGGGTTGTTAGTCATAAAATTGAACATGTGTGATTCGACATGGTTATTTTTTTGAATAGGTAACAAAATGAAAGAACAAAATTCCAAATACCTCTCAAGCAAAATTCCCCCATTAAGGAATTTGAAAATGTTAGAAGGACAACCAATGTTGAGCCCTTCAAACTCCTTCCCTCATCCTACTTTAGATGAATGCCACTAGGATTTGATAACCTCAAAGTTTACATTTGTTTCATCATTTTTTTTTGGTATTCTTATAGTTGTTGTAGATTTCCATGTGTTTTGCCTACCATTGTCACAATCGAATAAACAAATTAGTGTGAATTTCCATGGATTGAACCCAATGGAAAAGGCAAGTTCTTTCTTTGTTGTGCAATGGTTGGGAGGGCTTTCTTAATGAGCCAAACACAATGCATTAGTGGAAAAATTTCCCTTTGTAATTAGTCATTTGTAACTAAAACTATCATTTGTGACTCAAATATGTCATTTGTAATTGTTGTTTGCGACTATAATAGTTCACAAATGATAATTTTAGTTGCAAACAATAATTTTTCCACTAGTGATGTAAACATCATTCCAATTTGCTTAAACATTATCAACGATGAACCCTTTGAATTCTGGCATGTCAAATCCATTTGCTTTCATGACCTTCACAAATGCCTTCTAAATAAGAACTTGAAATTCCACATCCTTTAATTACATGTCACATACTACAATTGTCATGACTTTGGCATAGTTTGGGTCATAGACATGGAATGCCATGGTAGTCCAACCTAAGACATGTTTATAATGGTTAAACATCAACCATGCTCCTTGTAAATCTCCACCTAGTTGCATATGTGTAACAAGATCAACACCATTCTTTCAACCTTATGTGGACATTTTAAACAAATAGACTTTTGACAAACCTTGTCAAGGAAAGACATTGTCTTGGATATAGTCATAATTATCTCTATTCAATTGAAGAGTGTTATCCAATGTGCCCTATCTATAATTCCCATGTTTGAAGGCTAATACAAGATTCTTGATGTTGGGCAAAAGATGTTGAAAACTTGTCCATCAACCCATGGAGATGTGCCCCTTGCAACTTTGTTTAGTTGATTCACCAAAACCAAACAACTCATGATTCAAAAATGTTTTATTAGCAACCAAATCTATAGCCAAAGTGGTCACTTTTGGAGAATTAACAACCTTTTGTGATCCTTTTGTATTCACAATCAATTCACAACAATCTCCATTTAAAATAAGATGATTATGTGAACCAAAAGTGTGTTTGGGACATGGTCCCTTTTGAATCAAAAGGATTGAAATGGGAACAAAATTGCGATTTATAGGACTTGTATGAACAATTAAATATGGAAGCAACATCACATTGTCATTATCTATGTCATCATTAAGGTCAAAAACGATTTGAAAATCATGACACTTGAATCTCACTTGTGTAATATGTTGTTTTTTTCTATCATTTGTAACAATCCTTACGATGTTAAAAGGAAATTGTGAAGGCGACACCATGTTGTCACTATGAACTTTGTAATTCCATGTAAATTTTTTCCAAATTCTACCAAAACCCAAATTGTTGGAAAATGGCATTGAAAACACTCCCATTTTCATCATGAATCTTTTGTTCTACCAAAAGCAAATGAATGTGCAATTTGAACTTTACAATAAGCAAATAATCAAAAACCTCCATAAAGCCATTTAAGTGTTTATGGATAATGGAACAACGTTTTTAAACAAAGAACAAAAAACCATAAAACTTGAATTAAATCCTACCATGATGCAAAGAATGAAGCAAATTCGAATAGATAGACTAAACCGACTTGTGTCATCACCAAAACAAACTATTTTGGAGTTGGAAAAACTCAATCCCAATTGTAAAACTAAATAATATTTACAATGTTTTTTTCACAATGTCACTATAAGGAATCATGTCCATTCCAAGCCATGTGTTTGTGACTTGTGTCCAAATCAACCATTTTTATGAGCATAGATATGATTGTCTTTCATGGCATTTAGTAAAAATTACTTGTAATCACATAAACGATTACAAAGTGGTTTGTAGTTGCATATGCAATTTATAATTGTAATTAATGTCAATTTGGATGAAAATGAAAAATACACATATATCATCGATTTTTAGTGGCATCCCAAAATAAATGAAAATGTAAATGTTTCTATGACTTGGAAAGTGGTTCATAGGTTGTTGGACACCATGTGGCGTCTTTCAACTTGACTTGCAACTATAAATCCTAGTTGCAAATGCACATGTAATTAAATGTGAAATAAAAAGTTAACCAATGAAATTGCTATATTTAGTGGTTTAATTGTTTTTCTCTAACTTTTTTCAATGAACTAACCATCAAATGTGTAGTAGGGTTTGTGAAACTTTCAAAGGACCCATGGCAATTAATGGTAGAAATAGGGCTAAGTAGCAAGTAATATGTATACGGCTAAGTAGTAGGTTTAATTAATTAATTAGGAAGGTTATGGAATCAATCTATTCAATAGGCAATAAATAGGATAGGTTGTAGGTAGTAATAGCTAATAGGTCATATGTATGTGGGATAAATAATAGATATTTTATCATGTTGATTTGTGATTTTTTTGAATTAATTACTTAATTAAGTAGGCAATGTAACTCATTTATGTTAGGTAGTAGGAGTAATTTATGACCCATTTATAAACATTATGTAATGAACAAATCACATATCATACATTTAAATTACATTTTGTTCGTACAATTATGATTTATTATAAGCAAAAACGTTTAATATAATTTCTTAAATAAAATAGAAGTTTGAAATGTGAAAAAACATAATTTATTTTTACATACAATTTTTATCATAATTTTAAGTAAAAATAATATTATTATATGTGTAAATGTAATAAATTTATAATTCTTTAAAATAAATAAATTATGTGGCATTAATTAATATTTAAAAATTAAAATTGATTATCTAGATTAATCTTTTACATAAAAAATAAATTTGATTATTAAAATAACTTTCATTATATTTCTATTAGAATTTATTTATGATCCATTTAAATATTATATGTCAATAAATTATATATCAACATTTAAATTAAATTTTTTTGGTAAAATTATGATTTATCAAAAAAAAATTTGTATAATATAATTTTTAGAATCAAAGTGAAGGTTTAAGATATGAAAGATATATATATATATATATTATATTATCCATTTGTAGACCATGTGATTGAAAACAAATCCACATATTGATCATTGAAATTATATTCAATAGCAAAATTCAAATATATTTTTTTTCAAATCAATTTATATTTTTAAGAGGAAAAAAAAATTTGTGTACATTATTGAAAAAAATTTAAGTTTAAATTTTAATCTTGTCATTTGGACCATATCTTAATAAGATATCAAAAATAAAAAATGATGTTTTGTGTAATGTTTTAAATGAAAGAGGATAAATAGAATGCACATTACATGTTACAACAAATGGGGTGGCTTGGTGGTAAAAGAATTGATCTGCATCCTTGGGGATCAAGGATCAATTTTGACAAATGACATTGGTTGAGGTGAACATTGGGATGTTGACCAAATATTCCCTACCTATGTAACCAACTTTAAGCTAGATGTTTACTAAGTGAGTTTAAGTAAGCATAATAAGTGGCCTACCTAGCAACCTAAATTAGCTTTTTAAAGCCTATATTATGTAATGACATGTATCAACATGGTACAAGTTGACCTTAATGAAATTAACAATAATATAAATATATACAAATATAAATATTATAATAAATAAATAATGCAACTACATTGTTGAGTCATAAAATCAATCACAAAATGATGATGGTATGTAAGCTAATTTCAATGAATGAAAAGTTCATATAAGTCACATCTTTATGCAACTACCATTATGACTTGGTGCCATGTATTGTCTTTTGCAACTAAAATTTTATGCAACTTGTTCAAGGTAACTAAGCCTTGTACCAAGTTGCATGTGATAATTACAATTAAAAATAAATTGTTAATCCAATTATTTATTTGCAAATTCCTTGAATGTGTTGGTTGTTGCAAACATCAATGGATCCTAAGAAACATAATTAGTTTAAGTGAAAAAAACATCTAAAGTGTGACAAAGGTGGTACAAAATTCTATGTGTGGGTTGAGTTTAAACAACAATTGATCAAAATTAATGAAAGATTAAAATTTCTTGGAATTAAATAATATTTAAGGCTTTAGGAAATTAGAGGTGTATTTAATAAATTTGTGAACATGATGATCAAGATGCTACCTATAGATCCAATCTTGGGATTGTGGAGATGATTTTTTGTCCCAAATAACCTTATTTTACATTCTAAAAAATGACCAAAATGCTTTTATATTTTAATGAAAATTTGAATTTCCAACTGTTATTACATTACAAAGTTGTGTTCCATTTGCAAGTTGTTGGGATTATGGGTTTGTTTTCCCCCTAAGAAAGTTGTTAGCCAAATTGCCCATAATGATATCTAATATATGTGGTGGTTGTCATGATTTGAAGTGGTACATTTAATATTGGGATTATCAATATTTCAAGTGTTGCATTTTGGTGAGGATGATGCGTCCAACGTTTTTGTTGAGATTTGTGTAACATTTTTGCCACACAAAACATATATTAAATTAGATTTGGTAAGTTGCCAAATTTTTAAAATTGTGTTCATGTATATTTTCATATGAAAAAAAGGATAGACTAAAACTTTTCTTGTCATGGAAATGTTTTTAAAAACATAGTTTTAAAAACATTGAAATTTCCATAAATGTTTCTTTTAATGTTGTTGCCAACAAAAGGACCCTAAAAATGTTAGTAGCATGAAATAAAACACATGTCCAGATTTGCATACTTGTTGAACTTGCTTATGATTCTTATTCCAAATTTTTGTTTAGATTTCAAATGGGGGGAGGGAAAGGAAAACAAACTTGCAAGTTCTTTATGGCAAGAAAATCATAAGAGCTTGTGAAAAAGGAAAAGGAAAATAACATAACATTGATTTGTTTCTTGCAAAGAAAAACCTTAAGAAAAAGGGAGGAAAAGAAAGGAATAACTAAAAAAATAATCCAAATTTGGCCAACTTGTCCTTTTAAAGGCCTTGGGTTTGAAACCCATAATCACCAATCTAATCTTGGAACAACACACTATACCACAAAGCCCATGCTCAATAAATAAAATATGGTGAAAACAAAAAGACTTATTCTTCCCACATGCCATTTTCATTACATTTCATGCCCTACTTCCACTCCCTTCTATTTGCCCTCCTTTGTCTCTTTCTTCATCTTCCTTCTTCCTCTCCCCTTTCTCACATTTCTTCGTTCCAAAAGCAAAGGTATCATCACAAAGCTTTCTACTTCACCACAAAAAGATAATGGTCCCTTGTAATGGGAAGAAAGAAAGATCCACAAGCACCTTCAATCCTTTTAAAGTGAATTACAATGTTGAAAGATAGATGTTTTTTTTTATTGAATTTCAAAAGAAAAAATAAATAAATAATTTGAATATGTTCTTTGTCCAATTTTATGTGGTAAACAACATGGGAACATCATATATATATAAATCATTAATTGAACAAATCTCCATTTTGAACAACATTCATTTTGCAAGTTCCAACCCAAGTGCATTTGCTATAACTTTTTTTTTCTTTAATGGTAAGCTTTCGTCTCTGTTTTGCTCCGATTAAAGTGTATGAAAATATTTATTTAAATGTTTCCTATGATTTTTCAAAGTTCAGTGGGTCTAGGAAAATCAAGGTGTGATGTTCCTAGTGGTGCCACCCAAGGATGCTTTCGCCCTTATATAGTCATGAAATAAGTGGTTTATAGATGCAAAAATATAAGGACTCAAATGGATTATTTGAAAGTTTTGTGTTCTCTGAGTTCAAGGTCTATGCAATTTATTTTCAATGTTCTAAATAATTTAAACTAGTGTTGAATGAAATAATTCAAGGTTTTTGTTCTTTTTATCATTTTTAAATGCCAAGCTTAAAGGTAAAAGTTGAATTAAATGTTAGTGAGTCCTTTCAAGCCTTCAAAATTTTTTAATTTGAAATTGATGTGTGCTTGCAAGGCTTTCAAATTTGAATCAAAAATTGGTTAGATACATGTGTGTAGTATTCAAATCAAATTGAATTTTTTTGTCCAATGAGTTCAAATTGCTATGCTTTGCTAAAAACAACATTAAAATATTTTCAAATGTGAATTGTGCAAAACTATATTGAATACATGTTTTGTCAATTTTTCATGTGGTCAAAATGATATTTGTATCAATTAAACAAACAAGCCATTTTGAAATTATGCACATCAATTAAATTCAAGGTTTGTGTGTCATATGCACCAAGTTTGAGTTTTTTAAAAAGTAGCCTCTAAATTGCTAAGATGCAATAAATGCTTGTTTGCACAGTCTTCAAGTTCTCATGGTACAAAAAGTTTTGGTACATATGGAACTCTTGAAAGTTTTCATGTAATTTTGTTCTCCACATTTACTAAAGATTCTTTCTCGTTTTTGGGGTCATAAGTTTGAAAATATTTTAAAAGTTTATAATATCCTTTAAATTAAGGTAAGTAGATTACTTTGATAATCAATTTTGAATGTTTTTAACAATATAGGTTGTTGAATATTAATGAGAGTTTGCTTACAAAACTTGCATGGTCATTAGACAAGTGGCAAATGTAAACATGCAAGAACTCATGAAGTCCTTGTGAAAGGCTATGACTACCTATTTTCAATGTGTTTTTTGGATTAGTTATGGGTGCAACACTAAAACTAAATGTTGTTGTTACTTAGTGATTCCTTGCTCTAGGAGACCATTTTGTGTTGATTAACCAAATGTGGTGTAAATACAAATGCTAATAAGTTAGGTTAGGTCCAAAAAATTTGATTAGAAAACCTTTTTTGTGTGTGATTGAACCAATTGTACAAATGCATGACTTATACTTGAAATCCTTTTGAGATTGTGTCTTTCTCTACAAAAATCTCCAAAAAAAAACTTAGAAAGTTTTGGGGTTCTCATGACAAAGCTTGTTTAACCTTAGTGATGGCATGTGCATGCAAATTAGGATTGTTTGGAAGAGATTGTGATGGTACATGTGCAAGTTGGGGTCACAACTTGCACATGTACCTTGATTGTCCATTGATTTTCTTCAATCCAATTGTTAGCTACCATGTGGCTCAGCCAATAGCAATCAATCCTTCCCAAGGAAAGGAACCTTGGACTAGGTGATTCCTTTTAGCATATTTGGACCCAAATTAATGATAATTTATATTAGATTTACATGAAAAAGGTGAATAATTCATCCATTCTCCCTTCAAGTATTCAAGGGGTTAAATGGGGGGAGTTTTGGGCTCATTTTCCATTTGCATATTTTCATGTTGAAAGTCTATTGTTAAGCCTTGTGATAAGGATTTAATGTGTGATAAACCTATGATACAATAAACCCATGTGGTGTTTAGATTATGAAATGTTCACAAAAAAAACAATATGTGTCTTTGGTGAATGCTCCCCATAAGGCAAGATCTTTAAGTGCATGGGATGAACTTCCCATTCGTTATAATTTAGATAAAAAGTCAAGATTGATAAACTTTAAGCACATGGGTGGTCCTAGCCCAAAGCATGTAAGTTTCACCTTTTATATTGTAGGTGTTTTGTGTACAATGTGTCACGTGTTGTGTGGAACTTGTTTGTTAATTTATTTTTGTGTTAGAAGGGATTTATTTGAAAAAAACCTTCATAGGTTCAAGCATTTCCTAGGTTACATTTAAAGTTGTAACTATCCATAGGTTGTAACTATTTTTATTTACAAATTCTAGATTTTTGAACCAAATTTTGTGTTACAACATCTTCAACTACATAGTCACGAACTTGAACAACCTTAAATAATTCCTAAGTATTTAAACTTTGTGAAATGAACAATTATTGAATTGTAAAATAAAAAGTATGTCAATTAAGAATCCATATTAAACCATGAAACAAGGACTGGTCACATATGTACAATAGACACAACTTTTTGGAATTTATAAATGGAGTTATGTTCACATGTGAAATAAAGAAATTATCATAGTACTAAAACTCATAGATTCCATGGTGTTTTGGTAGGTCCTCCACCCCACCCACCATATCCAAGTACTCCCACTTTTTTCACATTCTTTCACAAGCGGCAATCATGAAACTAATTATTGTCGATTAGGTTACATGAAGTTAATTTTGTGAATTTGTCTTCCATAGGCTACTTCTTTCCAACACCATTCCTTTCAATGTCCCTCTTTCTTTGACACACAAATTAATGATCTTGCAATCTTTTCTCTTCAATTTTTAGAGTTGCACCTATAGATTTGGACTGAATCATTTTGAGAATGTGGTTATACATGTAGAGAGCACCAACATACGAACAATGTAGGAAGAATAGGCACTCCTTTCACAATGAAAATGTATCCTCAAGCAAATTGGACACTCTATAAATGTTAACAAGTTCTATAAGCCATGAAATCTCAATATTATGATTACCAAGGCAATGGTGGAACCCATGAAATAATGAAGAGGCACAATAAAAAGCGGGCTCATATACCTATAAAATTTGTAACCTAACCTAATCCAACATTTTTAAAAATATATGAAAGGAAGTTATTTACTTTGTAAATTGTGTTACAAACTTACAAGTTGCACATTTCAAAGTTTAAGTTTTATGAAACATAATTTGGCAACTTTAAAAAAAATTATAATGGATCCAAATGGGGATTTACTAATTTTGATGTGTTTCTTCCAAGTGTACATAATTACTTAAGCTTTAGAAATAAAACTTGTTGTAAAATCACAAACATAGGTTTTGAAATTATGATGTGGCACTATCTAAACATTACGAACATGTTCTATTTCAAAAAAATAAATTAATAATGTTTTACAACATTGAATTTTGACATGATATCATTAGTTTGCCCCTTGCATTTTTCCATTAGAAATGCACAAGTCTATGCATGTTGTTGATTTTGAAATTAAACATTTGGATTGTTGACGGAATTCCATGACAAGTGTCATAGTATGCATCATGTTCTTAGGTCCCCTTTCACAATGAAATTTAGTCATGTCAATTTCACATATGTTGTTTTGTAGATTAATGAAGTTCAACTAGTCTACATATCTATTCGAAATACCTTTCAATAGGTGGGAGTTACCATAAGAAATTGAATAAAACATCTTGCATTCTTGAATAATAAGCATCACAAATATTTGTTTTAATAGTTTCTCATGTTTTGCATTTCCAATGTGAGTCATTTCCATGTCAAGATATGAAATATTGCCCCACTTGATCATATATTGTAAAGCAAAGAATGAGTAAAGGTTAAGGAGAACAAGCTCTTATGCAATCCATTGCATAATGGCTTGAACAAAGTTTGCTATTCCATCTTGAGGATGCCAAAAGTTTTTTCTACCATAATTTGTATTTTGAAATGTATGTTGAACTTAGTCTATTCTAGTAAGAAGTGAATGCCATTGTAAGGAACAAGAAGCCAAGGTTGGGAGTTATAAATAAGATTTACAATAATATACTCTTAAAAGTTACCAATTTTGTTAGGTTGTCCTTTTAATTTTTACTTGATTCATGGAGCATAAATAAACAATTGCTAGAAAAAGCTCTTTGATCATTAACTAACCCACACCCTTTGACCACCAGTTCCAAAAAGACACATGTTCATGTATATTATAGTTAAAGGCTTGACCATGTTATATCTACCTTTCCTACCAAGGTAATCCATGTTAATTTCTCCTAGTGGCAAATTGAAATACACATGAGCACAATTTAAAGTTTTTACAAAATTTGAAAATCCTTGATATTTTTGAATTGATGTTTTATTCTAAAATAAATTTAGGATGAGAGGAGCCAACAATGCACCTTGAAAAGTCTTGAGATAATCTTGATAGGTTGACATGGTAGCTCATGATTG
>Ga0116230_10005753_pt1 | contig 12170 bp, 12 predicted proteins | sample S1TSphfallax_3_FD_88678 | JGI IMG/M metagenome (GOLD analysis project Ga0116230, IMG submission 88678) | Host-associated microbial communities from peat moss isolated from Minnesota, USA - S1T2_Fd - Sphagnum fallax MG | ecosystem: Host-associated > Plants > Peat moss > Unclassified | place...
GATGCCGACCACGCCGTCGCCTGGGTGGACTACGACCACGACGGCGCGATCGACCTGGTGCTGGCCAACCACGAGGTCGGCGGCAAGCTCTCGCTGTACCACAACAAGCTGCCGCCCGAGCAGGCGCGCCACTCGCTGCAGGTGCTGGTGCTCGACTCTCAGGGCCACTACACCAAGGCCGGCTCGGAGGTGCGCCTCTACGAGCACGGCACGCGGAAGGTCATCGCGGCCGCGCAGGTGGATACCGGCAGCAGCTACGACGGGCAGAGCGCCATCCCGGTGCACTTCGGGCTGGGCAGCGACAGAGTGGTCGATATCGAGGTGACGACGATGAGCAACCAGGGCCGCCAGATCACGCGTATGGAGAATGTGGATACGCGCGCGCTGCACGGCACACCGGTCACCATCCGGGCGCGCTAGTGGACCTGGGATCGGGTCTTAGAGAGGGCCGGACTTCAGTCCGGCCCTGCGCCTAGTTGCCGCCCTATTCATGCCGCGGCCGGCCGCGCAGCAGGAAGGTCAGCGAGAAGCCGGCCGTATCGATCTTGTTGCGCAGCGACCGGTTGTAGAACCCCGACAGCGTGACGTGGCCGCCCAGCGGGATGTCGAGCGTATTCAGGAAGCCGTTGTCCTCGCCGATGCTCTGCTGCCTGGAGGTCGTGATGGTCTTCAACTGCTTGCCCTTCTTCCCATTGGTCGTGGTCGAGGTGATGGTCTGGGTGGAGAGCGGCAGGTCCTCGAAGGCGTCGCTCTCGAAGGCGATCTCGAACGGCAGCGAGACGGCCAGGCCGGCCTGGAAGTGCGCGTTCGTTCCCACCACGATGTAGCTCCTGTGCACCAGCGAGTCGGTCAGGTTGGAGCTGTTGCCGATACCGAGTTCGATGTCCGGCGTGATGATGTCGCCCAGCGGCTTCTCGAAGTGGTTGTTGAAGGCGTAGGTGTACTGCCCCGCGCCCAGGCCGTCGCCATAGCTGCCGGTCGGCGCGCCTCCGGTCACGGTCAGGTTGTAGTCCAGCCACCGGGAGTGCGCGTCGAAGCCCACGGCCATCGCCACATCGCCGAGCAGATTGTGCTTGGTGCTCAGGGCGGAGGTGGTCTCGGTGACCACGCCCTGCGCGTTCTTCTGCGTATTCGTCGTGACCACGTTGATATAGGTGTAGAAGGGCACACTGACGTTGAAGCTGAAGTGGCGGTCGAAGCGGTAGGCGACATCCGGGCTGAGCTCACTCGACCAGCCGCCGGCCGAATCGTGCTGCCCCTGCGTCTCCAGCGAGGCGTTGAAGCCGCGGGTGGCGGGGATGATGCCCGCCGGGCCGGAGTCGTTGGTGGTGGCCGAGGCGCTCTCCTTTTCGCCCACCACGGCGGCCAGCTGGTCGGCCAGCGCCGCACCTTCATCCGGCGGATGTTCTGTTGCTACCTGCGTGGGCGCGGTCTGCGCGGCCGCCGGTGCGGGTACGGTCTGCTGGGCCGCCGATGCAAGCGTCGACAGCAGCAGGAGTGGGAGCCAGAAGGCCGTGCGCCGTTCGAACAATCAATTCTCCAGAAGGCAAAGAGGAACGCCTTAACACTAGGCAGCTACGTGCGCGTGCGCAAGGCTGCCATGACAAAACTTTACGCTGGGCTTGCCGACTGTGGTTCCTCGCGCTATCGGAGCGTCAGGAGAGGAACGGTCAACCGGTCTCGAGTGGAAATATCGCCGCGCGATGAACGGCGGGCCGCTCGAAGCCGAGTGTCAAGCGCTGGGTTTGGCCGGCAGGGTATGGGCCTGGGTGGTGCGCTGCTCCATGGGGACGTAGGTCGCCGGCCACGCGGGGCCGGTGTACTCCGCGCGGGGGCGGATCAGCCGGTTGTCGTCGTGCTGCTCGATCACGTGCGCGCACCAGCCGGCGATGCGGCTGACCGCGAAGATCGGGGTGAACAGGTCGATGTCGATACCCAGCGTGGTGTAGGTGCTGGCGGAGTAGAAGTCGACGTTGGCGTTGAGCTTCTTCTCCTCCTTCACGAACAGCTCGATGGCGCGGGACATGGCATACCACTTCGGGTTGGCGTCTTTGCCCAGGTCCTGGCTCATCCTGCGCAGGTGGGTGGCGCGCGGGTCCTCGGTGGTGTACACGCGATGGCCGAAGCCGGAGATCTTCTCCTTGTTGGCGAGCATGGCGCGCACATGTTCCACCGGGTCTTCGCCGGCCTTGTCGATGTCGTAGAGCAGGTGCATTACGGCCTCGTTCGCGCCGCCGTGCAGCGGGCCCTTGAGCGCGCCGATGGCGCCGGTGATGGCCGAGTGCATGTCCGAGAGCGTGGCCGCGATCACGCGCGCGGCGAAGGTGCTGGCGTTCAGCTCATGCTCCGCGTGCAGGATCAGCGCCACATCCAGAGCTTTGGTGGCCGTGTCGGAGGGCTTTTCGCCGTTCAGCATCCACAGAAAGTTGGCCGCGTGGGAGAGCGAGGTGTCCGGCTTGACGGTCTCCTTGCCCTTCCGGATGCGGTCGAAGATGGCGATGATCATCGCGATCTGCGCCGTCAGCCGGAAGCTCTTGCGGACGTTCGCGGTATGCAGCACGCTCTTCTCGTCGGGGTCGTAGATGGAGAGCAGGGAGACGGTGGTGCGCAGCACCTCGAGCGGGGAGGCGGTCTTGGGCAGGCTTTCCAGAAAGGCGATGACATCGTCGGGAAGCTGCCGCGCGGCGGCCAGCTGGTGTGAGAAGTCGTTCAGCTCGGCGGCCGTGGGCAGCGCGCCGTTCCACAGCAGGAAGGTGGTCTCCTCAAACGTGGACTTCTGCGCCAGCTCGTGGATATCGATGCCGCGATAGGAGAGGATCCCCTTGCCTCCATCGATGAAGCAGATGGAGCTCTCGTTGGCGACGACGTCCTGCAGGCCCTTGGGCGCGACAGTAGTGGACATAGGCGTGCTCTCCCCGATGCGTAGCGGTCAGAGCACGATTATCGAAGACCGGCGAAGCGGTTGTCATCCGCGCGCGGGCGAATATCGGCGGCCATGGCCGGCCGCCGATGCGCCGCGGCGCTTACGGTACGGCGATGGGCGCCGGTGCGCTCTTGGGCGTGCTCAGGTACCCCTGCACCTGGTTCTTGCCGATGTTGTTCACCACAATCTCAAACAGCGCCGGCTGCTTGCCGGAGTAAAACTGCACCGGCTCGTCGAGGTTCTTGTCCTTCTTCTCGATGTTCTTGTCGTCGGAGCTTACGTTGAGCGTGTATTTGGACCGCTTCACGTCGACCTTCTTCAGCTGCACCTTGATCGTGCCGACGTTCTGCGCCGGCGCGCCCTTCTGCAGGGTGAACTCATAGTAGTTGCGCTCACCCTTGCGCTTGAGCTCCTGCAGCTCGTCGTGGTTGGTCGCGATCAGTCCGCTCATCACGCCGGCGTCGCCCATCACGCGGGTCAGCGTGGTCTTGGTCTGGGCCAGGTCGGCCTGGGTGCTGGCCACGTCGTTCTTCACGCCGCCCACATCGGTCTTCACCGCGGTCACATCGCTGGCGACCGCGCCCACCTGGGCCTCGGTGGCCTGCTGCTCCTTGGCCAGCCGTGCGGTCACGGCCTGCGCCGCATGCTGCGCGGCCACTAGCTGGTCGCTGCGGTCCTCCAGCTGCTTCTGGGTCAGGCCCACGCTCTGGCCCAGCGCCTGGCCCTGCGCCTTCAGCCGCTCGTTGGTGTCCTCGATGCGCTGCGCCAGCGCGGTGTTCTGCTGCGTTGCCAGCGCAAGATGGGTCTCGGCCTTGGTCAGGTGGTCCTGCATCTGGAACGCCCAGATCAGCTCGCCCGCCGCGGCCACCAGCGCGACGATGGCTACAGCCATCAGCCAGGTAGGCGCTTTTTGTCCCACAATGTCATCGCTCATTTGAAATCTTCCTCTCCGCTTCTTGTCTCTCCGCTTCCTGTCTCTCGACTCTTGTGCAGCGTACTACGAGTGTGCCCGGCATGTAGACGCACGGCGGCCAGGGAAGTTTGCCGCGACGGCAGCCTCTGCCGTCAGCGTCTTCTCCAAAGCATTGATTTCAATGGGATAGCCGAGCATATCTGGGCGAATGCCGTCCCCTCCGCCCAAGGCCGCGCGGAATAGCGAAGGCGGCGACTACTTGAGGGTGACGGTCTGCGGAGACTGGTTGCGCAGGCTGATCGTCAGCACGGCCGACTTCTTGTCGCGCCACACATCCTCGGTTGCGCCGGGGAAGAGGATGAGCACGCTGCCCTTGCGGGTCTCCCCCGGCGAGATCTCATCGCCGTCATAGAGCGGACGCTCAGTGAGCATGGGCTTCAGCGCGGGAAAGCTGGATTCGATGCGCTCGTAGTAACGCGGACTCACCGCGGCGGCCTCGGTCGCGCTGCCGTCCGGGTTGGTCAGGGTGACTGTGGCGCTGGTGATGAACAACGGCAGGCGGATCTCATCGGTCATGTTCACCGTAGCCACCACATAGAGGTCGTCTTCGGACTGGGGCGCGGCATCAAGCACCTCGCCTTTGCCCCGAAACGCGCGGAACTCCGTGTGCGGCGCAAACACCTCGGTCTTCAGCACGGTCAGCTCCGCGGTCTCGCGCGGGTTGACCAGAAAGACGACAAGGGCGACGGTGATCAGAACGAGCACGGCCACGGAGATCGCAGGTGCAATGCTGCGGTCCATGTCAGGAGCGATCTTGAGGTCGGGGTCGAGCCTAGTATCGGTTGGCATGGCAGAGACAGAATAGCGCGAGGAAGCCCCATTATGGGAAAGTTGTTGCGATCTTCTCGGCCGGGCTACTGGCTGAATACTGGGTTGCCCGGCCTTCCAACTGAATGGTACGCCCGGATTCGATTTGTGCAGCTTTACGATCGTGCACACTTAAGTATGTTGCAGATGGGTGAGCAGATGTTTCACCGGCTGGGTATTCAGCAGGTCGGCGGCGGTAAGCCAGGCGCGGCGCAGCTGGACGATGCCGTCCTCAAGCCGGTCCAGCTCGCCGGTGGCGTGGGCGTCGGAGTTGACGACGAGTTTACAGCCCTGCTCTTTGGCCTGGCGCAGGTGCAGGTCGGAGAGGTCGGCGCGGGCGGGCGCGGCGTTGTGCTCCACCGCCACCCCCAGCCGCGCCGCGGCCGGCAGCAGCTGCGCCAGGTCGATCTTGTACGGGTCGCGGCCCAGCACCTTACGCCCGGTGGGGTGGCCGAGGATGTGGACGTGCCGATTCTCGGCGGCGCGCAGCACCCGCGCGGTCACCTCCTCGGCGGTCTGGTTGAAGCCGGAGTGCACGCTGGCCACGACGATGTCCAGCTGCGCGAGGGTGTCGTCGGACAAATCGAGCGTGCCGTCGAGCAGAATATCCACCTCCGCCCCGGCGAGGATGCGGAAGGGCACCGTAGGCTTGCGCGCCTCCGTATTGCCCCTGCGCAGCTGGGTTTCATAGCTCTGCCACTGCGGCCCGCGGTGGGCTTCGAACTCCTCGGCCAGCTCCGCCGAGACCTGACGGATGCGCTCGGCGTGGGCCAGCGCCCGCCGGTCGTCCATGCCGTTGGTCATGGCCAGCAGCTTGGAGTGGTCGGTGATGGCGATGTACTCCAGCCCCCGCGCGATGGCGGCCTCGGCCATCTCGCGGATGGAGGCCGTGCCGTCGCTTTCGGTGGTGTGCATATGCAGGTCGCCGCGGATGTCGTTGCGCGCAATCAGCGTGGGCAGCGTGTGCTGGGCGGCGGCCTCGAGCTCGCCGCAGTTCTCCCGCAGCTCGGGCGGAATGTAGTCCAGCCCCAGCGCGTTGTAGATCGCCTCCTCGGTCGCGGAGGCGACCACGGTGTTGTCCTCCAGCCGCAGCAGGGCGTACTCGGAGAGCGTGAGCCCGCGCTTGAGCGCGCGCTGGCGCAGCGCCACGTTGTGGTGCTTGGAGCCGGTGAAGTACTGCAGCGCGGCGCCGTAGCTGGCCCGCGGCAGCAGCCGCACGTCCACCTGCAGGTTGTTGCGCAGGGTGAAGCTGACCTTGTTCTGCCCCCGCGCCAGCAGCTTGTCGATCAGTGGCAGAGAGGCCACATGCTCCACCGCCGCGGCCACCACCTCCGGCTCGCAGGCCGGCCCGGTCACCAGCAGGTCGAGGTCGCCCACCGTCTCGCGGCCGCGGCGCAGGCTGCCCGCCGGCGTGATGGTGTCGATGCCCGGAAAGGTGCGAATCAGTTCGCTGATCCGCTCGGCGTGCCCCCGCGCCACATCGATGCGAAAGCGCGATGAGTTCTTGCGGTGGTCCTCGATGCCCTTGAGCAGCTTGTCGGTAAACTTCTGCCCCAGCCGCGGCAGCGGCAGCAGATCGCCGCGCCGGGCCGCCGCCTCCAGCGCATCGATGTCCGCGATGCCCAGCGCGGAGTGCAGCATGGCCACCGTCTTCGGGCCCATGCCGGGCAGGCGCAGCAGCTCCAGCATGGTGGGCTTGTAGCGCCCCAGCAGCTCCTCGCGCAGCGGCATGGAGCCCGTGGCGACCAGATCGCGCAGGTTCGACGCCATGCCCTTGCCGATGCCCGGGATGGCGAGCAGCAGTTTGGGGTCGGCGTCGGCAGTGGCCAGCGTGGCCAGCGGCGTGGTCTGCTGCTCCACGGCCTCGGCCGCGCGGCGATAGCTGCGGATGCGGAACGGATCGGCGCCGTCGATCTCGAGCAGAGCGGCGGTCTCGTCGAGCAGGCGGGCGAGCGTGATGTTGTCCATACGGGGAAGGCGCAGGGCGTGCGCACCCTCGATTGTAGAGGCACGGCGTTATAGAGACACGTGCGGAACATACCGCGCCAGGAAAAATGGCAGCGCCCCGAAGGAACCGCTCGCGCGATTGGGAGCGGAAGGAAGGAGTAAGGGATCGGGGATACAGCGGAGCAGGCCGCGGAATACGCGGCCTGAAATGCTTTACACGGCCCGGGTGCGGATGACCTGATCGGCTTGCGGGCCCTTTGAGCCCTGGATCACGTCGAACTCGACCTCATCGCCCTCTTTGAGGCTCTTGTAGCCTTCCAGCTGGATGGAGCTGTAGTGAACGAAGACATCCGGGCCATCTTCGCGGCCCAGAAAGCCGTAACCCTTCGCGTTGTTGAACCACTTCACCTGACCTTTGTACTGTGCCATGGGAGTCCTTACCTTGCCCCGAGATCGACTGCGGAAACCGCGGTCATGCACATATGGAATGGGAAAAAGGGCTGAAAGGATGCCTGCACTGAGCTAAAGTGCTCACCGCTTTGTCAGTTATCCGACAGAGCGACGGGGCTTTATACGGGAAGCATAGGCAGGGCGCGGCCTGCAGCCGGCGACACATCCGTGTCGCTCACATTACTTGCTCCTGCGTGAGGCATACAGCAGCACACCGATCAGCGTCTTGCCGTCCTCGATCTTGCCCGCATGGATCAGCCGCAGCACCTCGGAGAGCGGCGTCATGTGCAGCTCGATCTTCTCGTCCTCTTCGGGCGTGGCCTGGCCGGCGACAAGGTCCTCGGCCAGCAGAATGTTCATCGCCTCGGTGAGGAAGCCGGGGCTGGCGTAGTAGGTCGCCAGCCGCGACCAGCGGCGTGCGCGATAGCCGGTCTCCTCGATCAGCTCGCGGCGCGCGGCCGGCAGCGGCTTTTCGCCGGGCTCGATGCGCCCCGCCGGGAGCTCCAGCAGCAGCTTGCCGGCGGCGTGGCGATACTGGCGGATCAGCAGGATGCCGGGGTCGGCTGGATTGCTGGAGGCATCGACCGCCAGGATCACGACCGAACCGTGGTGGCGGATCACATCGCGGCGCGCGCGGACCCCGCCCGGCTCCACGACCTGGTCCTGCGTGACCCAGAACACGTTGCCGGTGTAGACGGTCTTCGAGGAGAGCGTACGCCCGCGGCCGGTGAGCTTGAGCGGCCTGGCCGGGGGGAGGGAAGGCTGGATGGACTGCCGGACGGGCTTCTTCGCAAGGGCCATACCGGTAAAGTACAGGATGGGCGGGTGTTGAAGCTGTGAGTCGGGCGGCTGCGGCCGGCATCCAAAGAGACACCGCACCGGCCTCGGCATCGGACGACTGGAACGCTGGACGACTGGAACACTGGACTACTGGAACACTGGATTGCGAGAAGGCTGGCCTGCGGGGAATGAGAGACTGGCTAGGCAGGCACATGGCCCACAGATGCACCGGCCAAGGGATACAAGATCGCGCGCATGGATATTGAGTGTCTTCCCATCACGATGCTGCCCGGCGCCACGCCGCTCTTCCGCGACTTCACGGAGCCGGCCATGCGCGCCTCGTTGCAGCGCTGGTACCCGGCAGACCCCTTCGCGATGGACTGGGCTACCAGGGACGGGGCCACCGGCGCGCGCGCTCTGAGCGAAGGCCACAGGCTCAAGCTGACCGACGCGCTGCTGCGCCAGGCCGATGGCTTCGACGCCGGCGGCGCCGTGCTGGCCAACATTGAGCGCCTGCGCAACGGCGCTGCCGCCGTGGTCACCGGCCAGCAGGTTGCGCTCTTCGGAGGCCCGCTGCTCACGCTGCTCAAGGCCGCCACCGCGGTGCGCAAGGCGCAGGACGCTACCCAGGCGACCGGTCGTGAGCATGTGCCGGTCTTCTGGCTGGCCAGCGAAGACCACGATCTCGCCGAGGTCGACCAGGTGGCGCTGCTGACGAAGGACAAGCCGCCAAGCCTCGCTACGCTGCGTCTCGGCCTGCAGCCCGCGACCACGCTGCCGGTGGGGCCGATGGTGCTGGGCGACCGCTGCGACGAGGGCCATGACCGCCTGCGCGCGCAGGTCGAGCGCGCCAGCGAGTTGCTCGGCTGGGCCCCGGTCAGCGAGCTGCTGCGCGAGTGCTACGCGCCCGGCGCGACCCTCGCCGGCGCCTTCGGCCGGCTCATTTCCAAGCTCTTCGCCGCGCAGGGGCTGGTCGTTATGGACGCCGGCTCGCGCGAGTTCCATGCCCTGGGCGCGCCGGTGCTGCGCGCGGCCATCGAGCGCGCCGATGAGCTGGAGCAGCTGCTGCTGGCGCGCTCGGCCGAACTCGAACGCGAAGGCTACCACGCGCAGGTGCTGGTCACCCCCGGCCACTCGCTGCTGTTTCTCGTCGAAGAGTCCGACGACGTGATGAAGCCCGGCGCGCGGCTGCCGCTGCGCCGTGTCGGGAGCACATGGAAGGCAGGCGCGCGCACCTACTCCGCCGCCGAGCTGCTGGAGCTGGTCGACCGCACGCCCGAGCGGCTGAGCCCCAACGCCCTGCTGCGCCCCGTCTTTCAGGACGCGATTCTTCCTACCGCGGCCTACGTCGGCGGGCCGGCCGAGGTCGCTTACTTCGCGCAGAGCGCCGTCGTCTATCAGGCGCTGCTGGGCCGCGTAACGCCGGTGCTGCCGCGGCTCTCCGCCACGCTGGTCGAACCGGCCATTGCAAAGACCATGGCCGCGCACGAGGTCAGCTTCGCGCAGGTGCTCGAGGCCCGCACCGCCGAGGCGCTCACCCTGCGCCTGGGCGCGCGCGCCATGCCCATCGAGGGCAAGCGCCGGCTCGCGGCCGTGGGCCAGACGATGGAGGCCGAGCTGGCCGCGCTCACCGAGTACATGACCGCGATGTCGGTGGAGCTGGGCCGCGCCGCCGGCGTCAGCGCCAGCAAGATGCGCTACCAGATGGCCCGGCTGCGGCGCATGGCTGCGGCCTTCGAGGCGCGCAAGCAGGAGTCGCTGGCCAAGCACGCCGCGGCGATCATGCTCCACCTTCTGCCGGAGCGTCACCTGCAGGAGCGCGTGCTGGCCGGCGTCGGCTTCGTCGCAAGCTATGGCGAAGGCCTGCCTGCCCTGCTGGTCGAGCACGCCGGCCAGCAATGCCCAGGGCACCGCGTGATCTTTCTATAAACGTACTAGCTGCCCGGGACCGGGTCGCTGGTGCCGGGGCGCACGCTGCGGTTGCAGCGGGCCAGCCGCGTGAACGTCAGCCGCAGTCCCTTGGCGATGCCGAAGCGCTGCACCGCCTCGACCGAGTAGTGTGAGCAGGTGGGGTAGAAGCGGCAGCGGATGAAGCGCGAGCTGATGGGATGGATCTCCTGCTGGTAGAAGTCGACGGCGCGCAGGTAGAGCCGCGCCGTGACCTGCGCTTCGGCGGGGCGGGTCGCGTCGGCCGCCGCCAGCCCCAGCAGCAGAAACACCAGCAGCAGCCAGGGCAGCGGGCTTTTTAGTGCCCGCTGCCGCTGCACGCCGGTCGGCTCCGGCTTCATACGCCGAAGCCGCAGTGCGGGCACTTCAGCGCTGCCTGTAGCTTGTTGTTATGGCAGTTGGGGCAGGGAACCAGGTTGCCCTGGGGACGGCTGAAGATGTAGATGATCAGCCCGATGAAGCTGGTGAAGAAGACCAGCAGCATCCACAGCACGGCGCTGTCCATGCCGCGCGCCTTGGCGTCGCGCGCCACCCACACCAGCATGGCGATGTTGAGCACGAACAGCGCGATGGGCACAAAGATGAAGGTGCCGCAGCAGCCGCAGCCGGCGAGGTTGGAGGCAGTGTCGCCGGTGCGGCTGCGCTGGGCGTGCGCCAGGCTGGGCAGCAGCGCGGGCAGCACAAGGGCAAGCGCCGTGCCGAGACGGTACGGCGCAACGAACGCAGGGTACCGCTTCAGCAGGGCAGCCATAGGACTCCTTTGGAGATTAGGCCCATCTGACGAGAGCCGTGGCGGTTTGTCAAGGGAAATTGCGCAGCTGGCACGGAAGATTCACGCAGTACGTCCTGCACCGTACAATCGTTGATTGAGAACGTTGACTGAGGATCAGAGCTATGGGACTGAGCGACCAACCCTTTACCGTGATGTGCCCGGAGTGTGGCGGCTCGCTGACGCTGGACCCGGTGACGCGCGGCATCATCGCGCACACGCCCGCGCCGCGCAAGAAGACCTTCGAGGACCTCGGCCAGGCCGCCCGCGCGCTCAAGGAGTCCGACGCACGCCGCGAGTCCATCTTCGCGCAGAGCGTGCAGGCGGAGAAGAACAAGGACGACCTGATGGCCAAGCGCTTCGCCGAGGCCGTGAAAAAGGCCAAGGAGAGCCCGCTTTCGGGCAAGCCGCTGCGCGACTTCGATCTGGATTGACAGCGAAACTATATCAACCGCTTGCGATAGATCACAATCGGCAGGAAGACGGCAACCAGCAACAGCAACATCGAGAGGAAGCTGAGTTGCAACTCCGGGAGCGGCAGCAGGCCCGCGGCGAGGATCAGAGCCGCAGCCGCCAACGTGGAGAGCAGCATCGCGCGGCCGGCGAGGAAGTTCACCTCGTACCAGTTTGCATCCGAGCCGTTCATCGTCTTCAGCGTCCGCATGCCATAGAACATATTTTTCGGCACCTTGCGCAGGACGAGTGGCACGCAGATGGCCGCGATGAATAGCGCACAACCGAACTCGATCCACATGACGTGCATCGAAAAACCCTCTGAAGAAGGATAGCGCGGAACGGCAACGTACACTAGGTGTGTATGCCTCCAGTCCTCAACGCACAGGGCGTGAGCAAGCGCTTCGGTGCGACGCCCCTCTTTCAAGACATCAGCTTTGCCGTAAACGAGGGCGACCGCATCGGCCTGATCGGGCCCAATGGAGCCGGGAAGTCGACGCTGCTGGCCGTGCTGGCCGGCGAGATGGAGCCCGACAGCGGCGAGGTTGCGGTGCGCAAACGCGCGCGTGTCGGCTACGTGAAGCAGGTGTCGGAGTACGCGCCGGGGGCGACCGTGCGCGGTGTGCTGGAGGCGGCGCTCGACCGCGCGAAGGTCCCGCAGAACGAGCACGAGCAGCGGCTGCGCGAGACGCTGGGCCGCGCCGGCTTTGCGGACGACGGCGCCGACACCTCCGTCCGCATGGACGCCGAGGCCGCCGCGCTCTCTGGAGGCTGGCGCAAACGCCTGGCTATCGCCGAGGCGATGGTCACGCAGCCCGATGTGCTGCTGCTCGACGAGCCGACCAACCATCTCGACCTTGAAGGCATTGAGTGGCTGGAGGGCGTGCTGCGCGCGGCGCGGTTCGCCTGTGTGGTGGTCACGCATGACCGGTATTTTCTGGAAAACGTAGCCAGCGAGGTGGTCGAGCTCAGCCGCGTCTACGCCGAAGGCATGTTGCGCGTGCGCGGCACGTACTCCAAGTTCCTCGAAGGCCGCGAGCTCTACATGGAGGCCCAGACCAAGATGCAGGAGGGCCTGCGCAACCGCGTGAAGACCGAGATCGAGTGGCTGCGGCGCGGAC